>RHMF01001170.1_pt1 | contig 13138 bp, 8 predicted proteins | sample 5365151 | NCBI WGS metagenome assembly RHMF01 (sample SAMN10266501, study PRJNA497801) | feces metagenome | isolation source: feces | host: Bos taurus | place: China: Prairie of Fairy Mountain | collected 2017-08-14 | reverse complement strand
GAGAGTAGAGTAGTCCGTATTCACCATATCTTCATATCTGTCTTTAATTCTATCTCTTGCAAGTTCATATTCACCCATTTTGCAGAGGGCTTCGAGAACATAGTATTCCATATATGGACTTGAATTTTGAGTTGTTGTGAGCACATTTGTAATAGTATCATACTGCTCTTTTTCAGCAAGTCCCGACAAAACTGCAAGGGCATTGGCTCTGTCGTCGGGATTTTTCACATCTTCACTTTTGAAGCCTTCTTCTGTCCAAAGTGCATTATAACCCTTTGATATAGTTTCTTTTCTTTCAGTAATAAACGAGATGTCATCGTCTTTTCCTAAAATATTTGCCATTTCTTCTGTGGCAGAAAGTGCATAATAAACCCAAGCATTTTCAATGGCTGTCATATCTGCCTTATCACCCCAGTCAGGCCAATCCCATGAGCCACTACGATGAATAACAAGATGATTTTCTCCCATTTCCCAAAGCTTCAGGTAGTCAAGTGATGCATCATAAACTTTTTCGATAAAAGCCTTATCACCGGTATATTCATAGTAGGTGAGGAAACCTACTATGCCTGCAAGCTGTTGAACGGGAAGTTCAAAGTAATCACCCCTTATAGGGACAACAGTCTGAAGTACTTTTGTGTCGTCAATGTGAGAAAGCATTGCTTGAACGCCTTTTTGATACAGCAGATAGGAATTACTGTCCATGGAGTACATGGTCATAATCATTTCACTTGTGACATCTCCCCACCATTGTGCTCTTTCTCTGTCAGGACAATCCATAAAATTGTCACGCATAGTTACATAGAGAGTACGTAGAGATTTTTGCCATAAAGAATTGAGAAAATCGTCATCACATTTAAAATCACCACAGAAGGAACTGTCATATCCTGTTTCACGATATTTAAGAGAAATAACTGTAACACCTCTTGGTATTTCATAAGTAATATGTTCTCCGTTAACCCATCCTAAGGACTCAAATTCTTGTTCCCCATCTTTGGTTATGTAAGTAGTGGAAACTGCACCGATTGGTGTATTTTCTGTTGTTATGCGAATCTTTTTGCCTTCAGGTGCTATGATTTTAAGATATGTAGTAAACTGTGCGTTGTACGGAATATCTACGGTAATTTTTTTACCGAAAATGTTGCTTACGGTGTAGTTTTCATAATCCTTTGAGTTCTCATAATTTTTAAGACCATAATCCTTCAACATAGGTATTCCTCTCGGATAAAGGTTGCCATAAGCACCTTTACCACCGACACCATATTCGGTTGCATTTTCCCAAGAAGAAACGTCATAAACTTCATTTATCCAATTGCCCAAATCTTCCCTTGCATCATAATAAATACTGTGTTCGGGAAGTCTGTAATTAGGCTTGTAAAGAATGCTGTCACCATAAGCACTATGCTTATTCACTTTCCAAGTATTGTCAGAAATTATAGTGATGTCGTCATTTTTTGCTTCAAAAAGGAATCCACCCTGACCACTGCTGTTATATGAGTAGTTTTTGCTATTTCCCCAGAACCATACCAAAGCACAAATTGTGTTTTCACCATCTTTGAGATAAGGAGCAATATCTATACTGTCATAATAACCGCTGTTTTCATCGGGACCTCGTTTTACATTTCCTTCAAAAACAATGGTTTCTCCGTTTATGTAAAGCCAATATTTGGAATCAGCTGAGATGTGAGCAATAAGTTCTTCAGGAACTTTGTCAAGAGCAACCTTTTTGTTAAAGCACATCCAGACATTTTCTTCAGTAAGGTTTTCCTTGTCCCAAATCCATTTGGCAGTCCAATCGATTTTTTCATTTGTGGAAATTACTTGATATTCGGGAATACTGTCAGGAATCTCATATTCATTTGTAAATGGTATTGTTATTTCCTCCATTATAAATAGTGAAGAAAAATGTGACAAAACAATACTTGCCACTATTAAAAGAACAGGAATAATTAATAACAGTATTTTTTTCATAGGCACATCTCCTTTGATAAAACAATTATACCATCTACAAAAAATAAAAGCAACCGCGTAGGGACAGACTTCCCAGTCCGTCCGTTATACTGTTGCTCATAGGGTTAAGTAATAATTTATTCTTTTATAAATGCTTTATCTTTTTCAGGAATACCTGATTCATCGGTAACATATCGTTCTACTTTCATACTTAAGTCATATTTTTCACGCAAGTTGATGATTTTTTGCATCATCGGTGAATTATGGTGTATGTCGATTGCTTGTTGATTTTCCCAACTGTCAACTAAAAGGATAGTTTCATTATCATTCATTGGTAAAAAGTATTCATATTTCAAATTGCCTTTTTCATGGCGGATTTCGTTAACAATTCCACTTGAAATCATTTCTTCTGCAAACTTTTTTGCATTTCCGTTTCTGCCTGAATAGTAAATATTTATCGTTATAGCCATTTCATTACCTCAGTAAATAGAAAATTATCCTTTTCTTTTGTAATTCAATACAAGATTTCCGTCTTTGTTTTCGGATTTTGTGAGTTCAAAGTTCTGTGCGGTACTATCCATAAACAATGGCTTATCGTTTTTGTCGGCTACGATTGGTGCTACAACAAGGCTTAATTCATCAATTACATCTGCTCGTTGGAATGAGCCGTTTACAATGCTTCCGCCTTCTAAAAGCAGAGTTTCACAACCTATGATATTTTTGAGTTTAAACAACGCAAAATTCACATCAATTTCAGTTTCACCTGCAAATATGTATGGTATGTCAAGGCTTTCAAGATAACCTAAATACCTTTCATCAACCTGTTCGGTAAGCACCTCAATAATCTGTGCTCCGTCATAACCTGGGTCACCGTCAGGGTCAATGATTTTATTTGATTTCCAACCTAATTTGCCTTTTGGGTCAAAAGCAACTGCATAAAATCCTGTCATATCATCAAGCATAAAATCCATTTTATGACCTACCCCGTGACGAACAGGTTCATAATCCGATAAATCAGGGTAATATCCTTGTGTAAAACTACCTTCCATAGTAACACGACCACAGATAAATCCGTTACACTTAAGTTTTCGGTTAATATCGTAGTAAATTTCTGTTGCACCTTCACATTCAGGTTTAAATAAGAAATCTCCCGTAACTTTTCCGTCGAGAGATGTTACCATATGGCAAATAATATATGGTCTGTTCATATTATCACCTTTATAAAATATTGTTAATTATTCGATTCCATGATTTCCTGAAGTGTATATTATCGTTTCTGTATCTTACATTCAGATTATTTTATATATATGAAACAGATTTATTTTTCCATTCAGTTTCTTTGTTATATATAAAATGTTACCGGTTGCTGAAAATAAAAGCTTATAATGACATTTCTGCTTCAGTTAAATCTGAAACGGTATTGATATTAAACTCTTTTTTTGCAACATAAAGAGCTAAACCACGATGGCTTGCTACTAAATAATTAAAACAATCACACAAATCAAAAAGCTTATCGGGTTCTGATTTGTAGGTTTCTTTTATAATTTTCTGTGCTTCACTGCTAAATATGGTGAATCCCGTACCTTTTATATTATTAGTGACAACTTTTGGCTTTTCTGTGCATTTTATAATCAACGATTCACTATTTGTTTCTACAGAAAAATTATTTTTAATTTTATCTGTATTTTCTTCAGGTGTAATGCCACAATAAAAGTCATAACTTAATGATTTGAGTGCATTAAGAATTGATTCGGTGTTTAAATCTATAAAAACTTCATCAGATAACTGTAATACTACAGTTTCACTACAGTCTATAACATTCAGTGCCTGAATAAGAGCATTCACTAACCCTTTTTGTTCTTCCTGACAAACATAGTTAATTTTTATACTATCATATTCATTACCAATGTTTTTTTTAATCAATGCACCTTCTTTGCCGATGACAACATAAGCCTCGGAAATTTTTAACTGTGCTAAATTATCCAAAGCGTAGGTTATTAGGTGCTTTTCATTTAGTTTTATAAGTGGTTTGCAGCATGCATCATTTCTGCTGTCTTTCAGACGTTTGCCATCACCTGCTGCTAAAATTACACCAACCATTTAAAACCTCTTCTTTATATTAATTTCGTTTCATTTTTTATGAAGTATACTTGTAGTTTTATTGTAACAATACTGTAACTTGCAATTTTACAATTAAATATGATACAATTACGATAAAAGATGTTGATTATCAAACACTGAAATGCAAAAATGATTGTTTTGTCTATACCTTTGATGCATTAATAGTTTATTCTCTTTTCTTCAACAACCAATGGTTTTTCGTCAATGTTATTCTTAATGGAAATAACATATTCAAATAAAATTGCTACAACTATAATGGCAATTAAAACGGATGCCAAAATACCTCTTAAAATAATAGCATTTGCAATGTTGAGCATATTTGTTACAAAGAAATTCGGAATAGCAACGAAAATAAACTCTAACAGCATAATGACAAGTGCAATCACACATGCAAAAATTATTTTTCTCGGAAAACGATTTGAATGTTGTGTAATGCCGCAAATTGCAAAATCATAGTATTTATTAAGATTGAATTTTGATTTTCCTTTTTTTCTTGCATCCTGAATATAGTAAACAAAATCAATGCTTGACGCATACTCGGTAACAATGCCTCTTAAAAAAGGATTATTTACTTTTATTTTTCTAAGAATTTCGACAAAACTCTTGTCAAACAGTTCAAATTCTGTAGCATGTGGGTACATATTTACACCGAAAATTTTAATCATTACAAAATAGAATACTGTTCTTAAAAAATAAACAAATTTATTTTCACGACTTTGATTCTTCACACCAAGAACAACTTGAGTACCTTTTTCCCACTTTTCAAGGAATTCAGGTATAACCTCGGGTGGATTCTGTAAATCAGCATGAACAATAATGGCACAATCTCCCTTTGCTTGTTGCATACAATAAAAAGTGCTTCTAAGATAACCGAAATTTCTTGTGTAAAATACACCTTTGACCTCACTGTGCTGAGAACTGAGCCTTTCAATAGCATCACGCGTGCCATCAGTTGAGCCGTCATCAAAAAATACGATTTCATATGTATATTTTTCTAATTTTTTGAATACAGCACTGATTCTGTCGTAAATCTCATTTATCATAGAAATTTCGTTGTAAATAGGAACAACCACTGATACGTGCTTTTTGTCATTGCACATCATTTATCACCTGTTATTTTTTTCTGAATATTGTTTTTAACAATTTTATACCATGCTTTATGTAGTTCTTTAAAATGACCGGTTTGGATATACAATAAAGCACTTTTTTTATCAAGTATTTTGGTCTTAAATAAAATTTAAGCAAATACTTGTTTCTTATTTTCCATATTTCGTCCATGGACACAGTCTGTGTGCCAATAGTGTTGGGTGAAAAATAATCATTTCCCCAAGCAGCGGAATTGATTGTGTTATGCTGTTGACATTGAGAATACAAGTCAGTACCAAAATAAGGCATTGCAATATGTACTTCTATAAAGTCAGGGTCAATATCAAAAATAAATTCAAGAGTTTCTATGATGTCATCTTTTGTTTCCCAAGGAAAACCAATCATAAAGAAACCGAAAAGAGGGAGCTTTGCTTTTTTGATGAGTTTTGCAGCACGAAGATTATCTTCTCTTGTTGTACCTTTTTTTATTTTCTTAAGAGTATCATCGTTTCCACTTTCAAAACCTACCGCAATTGTAAAACAACCTGCTTTTTTTAATTTTTTAAGCAATTCATATTCAAGGGGTTTTACTCTTGAATTGGCTGTAAATTCGATTTTTCCGTGTAATTCTGAGTTTATAATCAAGTCACACAATTTTGATGCCCACTCTGCATCAATAGTAAATGTATCTGCTTTGAAGAAAAAATTCTTAATGCCGTATTTATAATAACATTCTTTCAATTCTGCAAAAATGTTTTCGGCACTTCTTTTTCTAACTGTTTTTCCTGAAATTATTGGAGTAAGACAATATGTACATCCGGCAGGACAACCACGAGAAACCTGAATAGTTGCCATTGGTTCACCTGTATCAGGTCTTGGGTATAATTCGTTTTTCATAAGGTCCCTAGCAGGAAAAGGGATGCTATCTAAGTCCTCAAACCAGCAGTCAAATCTGGTCTTTCTAAAAACATCATCTTTTTTATATATGATTCCCGGGATACTGTCAAATGTATCATTCTTAGAAACAATGCAATCAACCAGGTCACCAATAATTGTATCGATTTCTCCACCGATAAGATAATTAACATTATCCAAATCAAGTGTTTCAAGAATTTCAGTTGGTGTGTTAAAGAAAATAGCACCTTTTATAATGAATTCGCAAGAGTGGAATTCTTTTATCCATCCTAAAAATTCCAAGTCGCTGAGTATTGTTGCATTTGTTGTGCTGATAACAATTATATCCGGTAAAAAGCTTAGTATATCAGCTTTAACTTCTTCAAGACTCGTTTTTTCGGTCTGATAATCCCTTAAAAACACATCATAGCTGCGATTTCTCAGAACTGCAGCGGCATATCCTAAATCATTGCATGCGTGAATAGTTGCAACGGCAGATTCATCCAAATTGCATTGTGCTCGGTCTTCGCTTCGTTGATATGCTTTCCCGGGGGGATACAGCAACATTACTTTACTCATCGCATATGTCTCCAAAATGTTATTATTTTTAATTATATCATAACTATTTAACGAATATCAAGTGTTTATAATCAATTATTATCAACTTTATGTATTGCAAAAGTTTAATTGACTATACTTGTGTTTTGTGTTAAAATAATCAAACTTGATATGTATGATTTTTTGGAGGGATTGTATGGTTAAGAAACTTAAAAAAACTGACATTTTATTTGCCATAGCCTTGTTATCGTGCTTGTTTGTACATATCTTCTTCCTTTTCTTGGTTCCATTTTCTGAGGATGAAAGTTTTTATGCGACAATCCCGTTTCGACTTATGAATGGTGATAGTTTAATTCAGCACGAATGGCACCTTTCTCAGTTTTCGTCATTATTTTCGTACATACCTATTTGCATTTGGAAAAACTTTAAAGGCTCTGCTGAGGGTATGTTTATTTTTTTGAGATGTGTATATCTTTCTATTCACACGATAATAGCTGTTACTATATATAGCTTTTTCAAAAAATATGGGAAATGGGCAATTTTGGCATCAATGATGTTTTATGTACAAATATCATATAGAATTATAGCAATAAGCTATCATTCGATGTTTGTTATATTCTTGCTGTTATTATCGTTTTGTCTGCTTTCAATTTATCAGAATTATTCCATACGATTTTATATTTTTGCAGGGATATGCTTTGGCTGTTGTTGCGTTTGCAACCCGCTTTTTTGTCTTGCGTTTGCATTGTATCTCTTTGTTTGTGCTTTATGGACAAAACGGGAAGCAATATTAAATACTGTAATTAAAAATAAAGTTTCCGGTACGGTAAAAAAAGAAAAGAAACTAACAAAAAGACAAAAAAGGGAACAAAAGCAAGAAAAACAACGCTTGCTGGATTCTTTTCCTAATATGGAAAACTACACTTGCTTTTTTACAAAGGAAGCCATTTTTTGGATTTCCTGTGGTATTTTAATAATTGCCGTTGTTGCAGTAGTTTTCTTTTTGTCAACAGGTGGAACACTTCGTTCTGTGCAAGGAAATATTGAGAATCTTTTAGGTAGCAGTGAATACAACATTGCTTCTCAGTCTATTTTTTCAAAGCTTAAAGACACATTACATTATTTTACTTTGGCAAATCTTGGTATGCCATGGATTTTGCCATTATTATTTGTCGTGTTGTTTTTTGATGAAAAGAAGAGAAGTAATTCACATCGCATAGTTTATTTATCTGTTTCATTGTTATGGTCAATACTATTTGTGATAGGTATTATAATAAACATGGAAGTTTATTTATGTGCTTTTTCGCTACCATTTTGTGTTTTCTCTACTGTATGCTATATGCTGACAGAGAACAAGAATAAGCCATTGTTTTATTTTATGTATTTGCCTTGTCTAATAGCTACTTGCTCCCAATATCTCGCTGCAGACACCCATTTAGCCGTAATTGGAATTGTGCTTGTAGTTAATAATGTTGCAGGAGTATTTTTTGCAATGGATTTATTTAAAGAAATGTGTTCTGCTTCAAAAACTGACTCTGAATCAACTGATGGTAAGGGAAAGGCCGGTTTGTATCGTACAATAATAATTATAGGTTTTTGCTTACAAATAATATTTTATTGTATATTTTATCTGTATGGTCAAGTTCCAATGGATAATCCCACTAAAGCAACATCAGGACCATATGCAGGGTTATATATGAGTGAAACAGAATATAATCATTATAATAAGGCAGTAAACGATTTGGATGTAATAAAAAATCTTAGTAAAGAAGATGACCCTGTATTGATAGTATCTTATGGTAATTGGATGTATCTGCATCTTGAACGACCAATTGCGACATACACTACATGGTACCGAGGAGCTCTTGACTTCAATCAACTAGTTAACTATTATAAAGAAAACCCCGAAAATATGCCAAAATATATTTACATCGATTCGCCAGATACTCAAAACCAAATGGTTCTAACATATATGAACCTGTTAGGTGAAATGTTTGAATTCACACGAGAAGATTTGTCGAATGGTGTTCTCTTGATTGTAGAATAATGAAAATCCACAAAACAGAGTATTTATGAGTTTGATTAAACAGTAGAAACTTGCATAATACAAAAGATTCCGTATAGTTTTATGAAACTATACGGAATCTTTTGATGTTAAATTTTAATTTATATTTTAGTATTCTTCTGTTTTTACAATTTCACCCATGCCATTGCAGAGACTTTCTTTTACCTCACAGTATTTGAGTATTGTGCCTTCTTTTACAAAAATCGGCATTGTTTTAAGGTCAACTTTTCGTGAAATCCACATTCCTGTTGACTCGATTTTTTCTTTTGTGAAATAGTCAAACCAAGTACCTTTTGGAAGGTAGATTTCTCGAATATCTGTTTTTCTTAAAGGTTTAAGCACAGGTGCAACAAGAAGACTATCACCGAATAAATACTCGTCATCAATGTGTCGCACATTTCTGTCATCAGGATATTCAAGATACAATGCTCTTGTCATCGGAAGACCTGTTTGTGTGCACTTTTCGGCTTGTTCATAGATGTATGGCATAAGTGAATAACGAAGCTTATCGTAGTAACGGAAAATGTCACAAGCCTCTTTTGAAAAACGCCAAGGCTCACGATAGTTGTTGTCTCCTACACCGTGACAACGGGAATGTGATGAGAATAATCCAAGCTGTGCCCAACGAACATAAAGCTCATCAGTAGGTGTTCCTAAAAATCCACCAATATCGTGTGAGAAGAACGGAATACCACTAAAACCTAAAGACAAAGCTGCTCTGAGTGTACCTGCCAATGCTTCAAAGGTGCATTGACTGTCACCACCCCAATGAAGAGGATAACGCTGACTACCTGCAGTACCACTACGAGCCCATACAATATTTTCACCTGATGCTTCTTTTGTTGCATTAAAAACCACGCTGTTATATACAAGTGAATAAAGGTTGTGGAAATGCTTACCATCAATATTCTGATAAATTGCATCTTCTGCGATACCCTCACCAAAGTCGGTCTTGACTGCAGCAGCACCGATTTTAATAAGTCCTTTAATTTTATCTGCATACCACTTGCAAGCATCGGGGTTTGAAAAGTCGATAGTTACATCCTTAACCCAACTACCTTGGCAAGTATCAGGCAACTGATAAGGTTTACCGTCTTTATCCTTTGAAAGATAGCCATATTTTACAGCCTCGTGATAGTGTTCGTTATCGTCATTTGGTGGAATGAAATTATATTGCCACAAAGTGATTTTGAAACCATCTTTTTTGTATCGTTCAATATTCTCTTTCGGATTTGGGAATCGTTCTTGTGAGAATTTCAAATCACAGTTCCAATCTCGGTTAAACCAAGCAGTATCAAGGTGAAGAACATCACAAGGAATATCGTTTTCACGGACCTTTTTGGCAACATCGTCAACAACATCCCAAGAAACATAACTGTTACGGCTCATCCAAAGACCAAAGCTCCAAAGTGGTGGAAGTTTTGAAAAGCCTGTTAAAGTACAATAACCCTTGATTATGTCTTTCGGTGTTTTACCACCGATTACAAAATAATCAATCTGACTATCAAACACTGCAAACTGTAATGCACTTAAATCTGTTGTGCCGATTTGCCAGTCTGTCTTTGCACTTGAATTGAGAAAAAGTCCGTAGCCCTTGGTTGAAAGGTAGAACGGAATGTTTAAGTATGAACGACGGCTTGTAGTACCAACTGCATCTTTGTTATGAAAATCAACTGTTCTGCCGTTACGGGTAAGTGAGTCGAAGCGTTCACCCAAGCCATAAACTATTTCATCAGCTTCAAGCTCAAGTGACTCAAAACAAGCGTAATCACCATCTAAATCGGCAAGAGCCAAATCGTGAATATCTCCTGTACGGAAATCCTGCTTTTTCTGTGCATAAAACTCTTTGCCGTCAATGAATTTAGCAGAAATTCTTGTGGTTTCTTTGTTTATGGTAACTTGGATTTTGCTTGTTGTGAGAGTAATTTCATTGTCAGTTTCATTGAGGGTGAAATCAACTTTTTCAGGCTTCGCAATAAGCATTTGAGCATCTTCAGGAAGTCCTGCAAAATGATTTATGATTTCCTTGTCTTTTGAGAAAACTACTCTGAAAATTTCATCAGCCCAAAAGTGAATATGTAAATAAACTTTTGGTACTATAATTTCGGCAGGCTTATATAAATACAACGATGTTTCGTGGGTGTATGAAAGCATCGCTCTGCGAGCCATTGTGCCGAAAGTGAGCACAATTCCGTTTTCTTCTTTTTCAAGATTTAATATTTGAGCAGGTCTGTTCTGAATTGCAGGGTTAAAGCGAAAATCTGCAATTTCTGTTTTTGAAACAGTTTTTGCTTTACTTACAGTTTCAGCTTGCATAAACTGTGGGAAATTCTGACTATTTGGTGTAGTGGACATAGTCTTGCCTCCTGATAACAAAATCATATTTGTTAAAATAATTATACCACCCACAAAATAAAAAGCAACAGAAAATACTGTTGCTCTTGAAGTTTTAGTTTGACAAATTGGAGCTTATTATATTTTTAATTCTTTCTTAAATAGTAGCACTTACTCCTAAAATCACCATCAAGACTGCTACCGAATTCTTTTTGAACTTTCCAATTTTCAAGAAGTTTTTCAATAGGTGGGTTTGCACCATTTTTGAATGTATGAACTATTAAAATTGCTTCGTTTTCAGTCTGGCGAAGAACAATCTGATAACCCTCAGGGTCGTTGTAATCTTCCACATTACATTTAATAACACTTGTGAAACCATTTTTTATAATATGCTTAATTTCGTCATAAAATTTAATTGAGTTAAGGGCTATCTGCCAGTTTTCCTCGGGCAAATCAAAGATTTCACCACTGATGCAAAGACGACCTAAAAAGCCTGAAATAAGTGAGTAATATGTTCTGTGAATATCATCTTTTGCACGAAGAACTGCCCAAATCTGACTTTGGCTCGGCTTAATCATTCTCTGTACATTGGCTGCGATAATAGGAATGCTTGTGCATTCGTGAGCATCGGAAAAACTTGCCTGTGAACATAATTCCATTGTTGACGGTTCAAGTCGGTGACCGCCACTCGCACAATTTTCAATAACCATATCAGGCAACTGTTCTTTAATTCGTTTAAAATAACGCTGGCTTGCAAGCACATACTGACGAAGACCCTCACCAAGGCTTTCTGCACCGTCACAACCGATACCGATGTTCTCGTTATAGTCAACCTCAACCTTAAGATATCCGTAACCACTGTCACGAAGAAGCTTGATTACTTTTTCATCGAGGTAATTTACACACCATTCGTCACGCAAATCAAGGAATCTGTGACCTGCAACATTGAGAGGTGTACCCATACGGGATAAAAGGTGGTCGGTTTCATTATAAATCTGTGATAATGGTGCAACATTTTCCATTTCAAACCATATTCCGGGAATGAGTCCGTATGATTTAATCATATCGTTAACTTCTTTAAGACCATTTGGGAATAACTTTTTACTCACATTCCAATCACCGATAGTTTCCCACCAGTTTTTATCTTCTTCCTTATACCAACCACTGTCCATTACAAGGTATTTAACACCGCTGCCTTGTAATTTCTTTGCGGTTTTCTCAAGATTTTCGATTGTTGGATTACCCCATGATGTGCAGTATTCATTGAAAATCACGGGTAAATCCTCATCAACAGGGGAAATGTCAGGGTTTTGTGCTTTTACAAGCATATCGCATACTTTGAGAAGTGAATCACTAACTGCCACAACTGCTTTAGGTGTTGTAAAACTTTCATCGGGCAGTATTTCCTTGCACCAATGACCGTAATCAAAGTCGGCAAGACCACCGAGTAATGTCAAAGGCTCTTTGTGTCGGAAAAGTTCTATTTGCCAACTTGATGGAATATAAAGCTGAACACCAATAAATTCGTTCTTCTTACTGTTTTCTATTGCGACAAAAGGGAACCACTTGCGAACAGGCATTGACCCAACCTGACCGAACTTTTCAATTCTTATACCATGACCACTCCAAGAACGTTCCATATTAAGCTCTGTGAGCTTCTGACTCAACATTTTACCCTCTGCGCTCCAGAAGGAAGTTGCTCTGTGCAATGTATCGGCATCAATATCAGTAATTGCGAATGATGAAATCATATCAAGTGTAACTGTTTTATCACTATTGTTCTCAAAAACTGTATAACACTCATACACATCACCTTTTTTAACATGATATGCTGTAATTTTATATCCGTCAGCCGATTCATATACATTCTTCTCATCATCGGCAGAAATAAGTTTGCATTTCCAGAAGCTTTCACTGTCTGCCATTGAAATACCGTTTATAAAGTGACCACCAAATTCGTCGTCTCTTACCTTAAATTGAACACTAAAATTCATTGTATTCATCCTCACAAATTCTTATTTGTCGAGATAATTATACCACTCGTACAAAACAAAAAGCAACAGTTCATTTTCAGGCTGTTGCTTGTGCATTTGTTATCTTTTTTTATACATAACCAATTCAGGGTTTTCGCCA
>RHMF01000934.1_pt1 | contig 13138 bp, 13 predicted proteins | sample 5365151 | NCBI WGS metagenome assembly RHMF01 (sample SAMN10266501, study PRJNA497801) | feces metagenome | isolation source: feces | host: Bos taurus | place: China: Prairie of Fairy Mountain | collected 2017-08-14 | reverse complement strand
AATTAATATTTTATATCAAAAAGTGACATATATTAAATTTTTTTCATAATATTATAGAAATATGTTAAAATAATTGTATTTTTGTAAAATTATTTCCAAATGGAGCATCTTTTTTACTATTTTTAATAAACTTCTTTTAAAATCTATTACTACAATAAACTATAATTAAAAGATTAAACATATTATTATAATGATAAATCATCGGATTAATTAGAATATTTCATACAAAAAATACTGAGGGGGAGTGTATTTTTGTCAAGAATAGCAATATTGGAAAAAGATAAATGTCAGCCAAAAAAGTGTAACTACGCCTGTATAGAATACTGTCCGGGAGTAAGAATGGAAGAAGACACGATACTTATAGGTGAAGATAAAAAGCCGGTCATCTCTGAAGAATTATGTTCCGGTTGTGGGATATGCGTAAACAGATGTGTATTCAATGCAATAAACATAATCAACCTGCCGGAAATATTACAGGAGGAACCAATTCACAGGTATGGTCAAAACTCATTTGAACTATTTGGAATGCCAACAATAGAAGAAGGTTCTGTTGTAGGATTACTTGGACCAAACGGTATTGGAAAATCCACAATTCTAAACATACTGTCAGGACAGATAATACCAAACTTTGGAAAATACAACCAGGAAGGATCATGGGATGAAGTAATAGATTATTTCAGAGGTTCCCAGCTACAAAGTTACTTCAAAAAATTAAGCAACAACGAAGTAAAAGTGGCATTCAAACCACAGATGGTTGATCAGCTTCCAAAAGTAGTTAAAGGAAAGGTATCTGAATTACTTGAAGGAGTAGATGAAAGAAATAAAATGGATGAAGTTGTAGAAAAACTGGAATTGCAAAACACATTAAACAGAAAACTGGGAAAACTATCCGGTGGAGAACTACAAAGAATAGCAATAGCAGCAACAGTACTGAGGGATGCAAACTTTTACTACATAGACGAACCGACATCATGGCTGGATGTAAAACAAAGACTAAACACAGTTGAAGTAATAAGAGACCTGACGGAAGAAAACAGAAATGTACTGGTAATAGAACACGACCTTGCAACATTGGATGCAATGAGTGATTATGTGCATGTAATGTATGGTGAAGAAGGAGCATACGGTGTGGTATCAAAACTCAGAGGAGTAAGGGTTGGAATCAACGCATACATCAACGGTTTTTTAAAGGAAGAAAATATACGAATCAGAAAACAGCCTATAGAATTTGAAATCAGACCGCCAAGTGATTTAATAGACTCAGAAACAATCACAACATACACGGATTTCCATAAAAAGTATGACAACTTTGAACTAACAGTGGATGAAGGTGAAATAAAACAAAGCCAGGTTATCACGGCATTTGGACCTAACGGTATAGGAAAAACCACATATGCAAAGATATTGGCAGGAGTAACAGAACCTGATTCAGGAGAAGTTGAAGAAGAAATCAAAATTGCATACAAACCACAGTACATACTTTCCGACTTTGAAGGAACAGTACAGGACTTCCTCTTTACACATGCAAAAGGATATGGAACAAACGTATTTAAAACAGACATATCAAAACCCTTTGACCTTGAAAAAATCTTAGAAAAAGAGGTAAACAAGCTTTCCGGTGGGGAATTGCAAAGACTGGCAACAGCAGTAACATTATCACAGGATGCGGATTTATACGTATTGGATGAACCGACAGCATTCCTTGACGTGGAACAGAGATTAAAAATAGCAAAAGCAATCAAACACGTTATTGTAAGAGATGACACATCCGCATTAATTATAGACCACGATATAGTATTCATTGATTACATATCTGACAGGGCAATGGTATTCTATGGAGAATCAGGAAAAACAGGTCATGCAACAGCACCAATAAACTTAAGGGATGCAATGAACAAATTCCTGTCCGACGTAAAAATTACTTTCAGAAGGGATAAGGAAACCAACAGGCCAAGAGTAAACAAACAGGAAAGTTACCTTGACAGAGAACAAAAAGAAAAAGGCGAATACTACTACTTAGAAGAATAAAGGAAGTGATATCAATGCATGTAATGATAGTACCAACAATGGGATGTCCGGCAAAATGCAGCTACTGCTGGAATTCGGAAACCGTGTCATTAGTCATGACTGATGAAACCATGGATGATATTGTTGAATGGTTAAAAGACTTTAAAGAAGAACCTGTAACATTCACGTTTCATGGAGGAGAACCATTATTGGCAGGATACGAATTCTATGAACATGCATTAAGTCAATTATCCACACACTTATCCCACCTATATCCGGCATATGCCATTCAAACAAACCTGTGGCTGATGGATGATAAACTGGCACAGCTATTCAAGAAGTATGAAATACCGGTTGGAAGTAGTTTAGACGGTCCAAAAGAATTGAATGACAGACAAAGAGGAATAGGCTACTTTGATAAGACATTAAAAGGTTACGAGATAGCAAAAAAATATGGACTGCGTGTAAGCTTCATAAGCACATTCACAAATTACTCCATAAAACACAAAGAGGAAATATTTGAATTCTTCAAGGAAAACGGTTTAAACTTAAAAATTCATCCTGCTCTCCCCTCACTAAAAGATGATAACGGTGATGAATTTGCATTGGAACCAAAAGATTATGGAGAATTAATGTTATATCTTCTTGATCAATATTTGGATTTAGCAGATACAATAGAACTAAAAAACATTGACCACCTTTGTAAGGGAGTATTCATGAAAAAAGGTTTTGTATGCACATATGTTGACTGTATGGACAGTACATTTGCAATTGGACCTGATGGTAAGATATATCCTTGTTACCGATTTGTTGACATGCCTGAATATGAGATAGGTAATGTTAAGGATAAGCCAACCTATGAAGAATTAATGAACACAAAGGCTGAAAAACTATTACAGGAATACAAGGAATTCGTTAATGAAGATTGCAGGGAATGCAAACACATAGATTACTGTAGGGGTGGATGTCCATACAATGCATTGGCAGTTAGTGGTCATGAAGTTAAAAACGTTGATCCACATTGTGAAGCATATAAAATGATATTTGATAAAATTGATGAACTTATGAATCAAAAATTAGGATTCGCATTTGAAGAATTGGATCAAACGGTAGAAAAAGACTTTAACTTCACATTAAATGTTGGCTTTGAAAACATGCCAAAAGAAGGTAAAAAATTTACTGTAATGGATATTGCATTAAAATAAATTATATTTTACTCTTTTTATCTTTTTTTTTCTTAAATTATTTTTCAATTCCAAAAAAAGTAGGGTGGAGTGTAAAAATAGTTTTGTAAGAAAGATTTTATTTTTATAAGTTGTCCTTTCTTTTTATAATGGGAGGGGGATATGTACATCAGCTACTTCAACATTAAATAAGTGTGGTTTTTTCTCTTTAATGGCTTTGTCTAGTTTTTCATTTAATTCTTCCAATGAGGTTATGTTGTCCGCTTCAATATTGTAGGCATTTGCTAGTTTTACGAAGTCTGGATTGTCTAGATCAACCTGAAATTTAGGTATTCCTGCCATATCCTGCCATTGTTTTATAATACCCAATAAGTTGTTGTTTATTATTATTACAATAATTGGTAGTTTATATGTATTTAAAACTGCAAGTTCTTCAATGGTCATCTGTACTGCACCATCTCCTGTAGCTGCAATTATAACATCATCGTGTCGGGCATATGTTGCTCCAATTGCTGCAGGGATGGAATAGCCCATAGGACCTAAACCTCCTGAAAAGAGAATTTGTCCACTTTTTTCAAGGGTTGATTCTGTTGTGAAATATGTCGGAATTGTTCCGGCATCAATAACTATGGTAGTATTTGTATCACAGTGTTTCAAGATGTTTTGGATGACTAATTCAGGATGGAGTTTATCTGTTTCTTCTAGTTCTGGTTTTTTTACATCTTCTTTTGAATTAATCCTATTTTTCCATTTGAAATTTTCTTTTGTAAAATCTTTCTCATTAAGAAGTTTTAAGAAATTTTTTACATTGTAATGGTAGAATGTTTTACCGTAATCGTGTTCTTTATTGGTGTTAACTTGAATGATATTGTCTGTGTTAATGTGGCTTGTTGTTCTTTCACTTAGTCGTGTACCTAATGCAATGATTAAATCGGCATGTTCAGCAGCATAGTTAGCTTTTCTTGTTCCTCTATTACCCGTTAATCCCAGGTTTTTTTCATCACTTTCAGGAATTATTCCTCTTGCATTCCATGTGGTTGTAATTGGTATGTCCGTTTTTTCCACAAATTCTAAAAATTCATTTATTGCATCTGAATAAATTAGTCCATAACCTGCAATAATTAAAGGTTTTTCACTTTCTTCTATACATTTAATTGTATCTTGAATGTCAGATTCTTTAATGTCTTTAATTATGTTGGTATGAATTACCTTGTGGTGCATATTCATTGGTTTGCTTTGTATATTTTTTGGGATATTAATATGGAAAGGCCCGGTAATTCCTTCCTCAAAATGCATAAATGCCTCATTAATACTGTTTTCAAGTTTCTCAGGAGAATGGGCATTATATGATTTGAAACAGATCGGTTTGAAAACATCGTTCAAAGGCAAATCCTGGAAAGTATTTTTACCCTTAATGTCTGTAGAAACATCTCCCGTAAGAATAAGAACAGGAACATTATCTTTATAACATGCAGAGACTCCCATAACAAGATTCATAGCACCAGGACCTGCCGTTGCAAGACAAACACCGCACTTTCCACTGATACGTGCGTAACTGTCGGCAGCATGAATGGCAGCCTGTTCATGTCTGGTTAATACATGTTTAATTTTAGATTTACGTAGCGCTTCATAAATGGGTAAAATCTGTTCACCTGGATAACCGAATACATAGTCCACTCCATGTTCTTCCAATAATTTTATCAAATATTCAGCGGTATTTTTATCAGTCTTCATAAATATCACTTTTATTCTTCATCTTCCCTATAACTCCCAGTGTACTCACCGGAACCGTCAACCTTAAAAACGACTGCCTGGGCTATTCTTTCTCCTCTCTTGATTTTATAATCATAATCTCCATTATTTACAATCATAAACTGAAGAGTACCATAAAAACCCGGATCTCCTACGGCTGTATGAACACTAATAAAACTTCTTAAAAGTGTTGATCGAGGCAAATAAAGCATTGTATAGCCAACAGGAATCTTGGTTTTACCCATAATTGTTACGCTGTAACTTGTTTTAGATTCAAGGGTGTAAATTCCGTCAACACATTCAACTTCTTCAAGCGGTGGTAAATTCTTCTTGTTGTCAATCAATGAACCGGGACCTGCTTGTTTGTACAGTTTATCCATTTTAAGATCAATACCGGAAGCCTGAATAGTATCATTATATTCCGGGAACAATCTTCTTAACTCTTTTTCTCCTAACAAATCAATGACCTCAAAAAATATCAATAATATAGTTTTGATTTATAAAATATTTAAATTTTATCAGACAAAAATATTACTAATAATCATAAGAAAGGAAGTAAATAAATGTATGACTATTTAGAAATGATAAAAATATTTCTCAGAGGAGTATTAATGGGAACTTCTGATATAATGCCTGGAATTTCCGGTGGAACAATAGCATTAATTACCGGAATATATGATAAATTAATCAGATCAATCAGTAACATAAAATTCATGTTCTTTAAACCGTTACTTAAAGGAGATATTAGTGAGTTTAAACGACAGCTATTTGAAGAGATAGACTTTGAATTTTTCATTCCATTGGGATTGGGAATAGTTCTTGCAGTGATTTTAATGGCAAGTATTATTAACTTTTTACTTGGAAACTATGCCGCATTCACATATTCCTTCTTTGGTGGGTTAATACTTTCATCAATTTATATTCTCTACAAACAGTTGGATGCATTTAATATTAAGGCAATATCAGTTACAGTAATATTTGCAATTTTGGCTTACATATTTGTAGGATTAAATCCAATGCAGGCAGCACATTCACTACCGATTCTATTCATATCAGGATTCATAGCAATATGTGCAATGTTATTGCCAGGAATATCAGGTTCATCCCTTCTATTGCTATTGGGACAATATGAATACATGATAAATGTACTGCATAGAATCTCCATAATAGAAATAATTGTCTTTGTATTGGGGGCAGGAGTGGGATTCATGGCAATGAGTAGAATAATAAAATACATGCTGGAAAACCATAAACAGCTAACGGTAGCAACACTTATAGGAATTATGCTCGGATCAATGAGAATACCATTACAGCATATAGTAACAGCACCGGTTACTTCATTACCAATTTGTCTGATAATAGCAATCATAGGAATGGCAATAGTAATGCTGGTGGAAACAAAATTCAACTATGAATTAATATAAGGTGATAAAATGCCAGATTTAAAAAAACATTTTAATAAAGAAGCAGAAGCATTTGATGAACAAGTCCAAAAAAATATACCATGTTACAATGAAATGCTAACAGCATTAATTAATGCAATACCTGATAACAAGAAAAATCCTAAAATACTTGATTTGGGATGCGGGACAGGAAACATAACACAAAAAGCTCTAACGAGATTCCCTGATGCTGAAGTAACATGTTTGGATTTATCCGAAAACATGATAGAAATAGCTAAAGATAAACTGTCAGATTATGAAAAAATAGAGTATATTGTCGGTGATTTTACACAGATGCAAATTGAAACGAAATATGATGTAATATTATCCTCATTGGCTTTACATCACATTCCTAATGATGAAGAAAAAGAAGCAATGTACAAAGACATCTACGAAGCATTAGAAAAAGAAGGTGTTTTCTATAATGCAGATGTTATAAAAGCAAACAGCAATTACAATGAAGAATTAAACAATAAAATAGCCATTCGGGAAATGAAAGAAAACGGAGTTACTGATGAAGAAATCACGGAACACAAAGGAAAAAGGGATGCTAATGACATACCTACAACGTTAATAAATCATATTAAAATGCTTGAAAATGTAGGATTTGAAGAAATAGATGTAATCTGGAAACACTATTCAAATGCAGTATATGGTGGTACCAAAAAATAAACTGCCATAATCTTTTTTTTCTAAACCATTCAAAAATAGACTATTTTTTACAAAAATTATCAAAAAAGGGGAAAAGAGGGTTAAGCTTCAGCTTCTTCTGCAAATATTTGGTCTATCATCCATTCAGGTTTAAATTCCATTAAATCTTCGTATGATTGGCCTGTACCAATGAACAGTATAGGTTTGTTAATTACGTGTCCTATGGATATTGCTGCTCCACCTTTTGCATCAGCATCGGCTTTAGTTAAAATAATCCCATCAATATCGATTACTTCATTAAACTTGGTTGCCTGTTCTGTTGCATCATTACCCATTAAAGCATCACCAACATATAATACTATATCCGGTTTTGATACCCTTTTAATTTTCTTCATTTCATCCATAAGATTTGCATTGGTTTGCATACGACCTGACGTATCAATTAACACAACATCTTTACCCGTTGCTCTTGCATGTTCAACCGCATCATATGCTACTGCTGCAGGATCAGAATTCCTTTCGTGTTTAATGATTTTAAGGTTAAGATTATTTGCATGATGTTCCAATTGTTCAATTGCACCGGCTCTGAAAGTATCGGAAGCACCAAATACTGAGGAATAACCATGTTTTTCAAGGTATGTTGCCATTTTGGCGATTGTAGTGGTTTTTCCTGTTCCATTAATACCTACAAACATTATCTTATATGGTTCACCTTTTTGTTTTGAAGCTTCAATATCACCAAGTAAATCATAAGAACCATTGTCAATGATTTCCGTGATTGCTTTTTTAAGAGCGTTTGTTGTGAAAAGTTCCATATCTCCTCTACGTTTGATTTTTCTACCAACAAGATCTTCTTTAACAGATTCCACAATTCTTTCAGCAACATCAAATGCAACATCACCTTCAATAAGTGAAAACTCTAATTCTTCCAATATTTCTTCAATATCTTCTTCCTTGATGGTTTTTTTAGTTATAAAAGAGAATTTTCCGCCAGTTTCTTCATCTTCATATTTGACTGCTTTTTCTTCTTTTTTACTATCTTTCACATCTTCTTTTTCATCAGAAGTTTCTTTCTTTTTGTCTCTTCGTAAGAAGCCAAATCTTCCTTTGTCTTCTTCTTCTTTGCTTTTCTCTTGAACTTCTTCAGAACTTTCTTCTTCAGTCTTTTCAGTTTCAGGAACTTTTTCTTCAACTACTTCCTCAGATTCTTCAATAGTTTCTTCTTTTACTGTTTCTTCAGTTTCAAAAGTATGTTCTTCTTTTTTATTTTTATCCCTTTTTAAGAATCCGAAGAACCCTTTTTTCTTTTCTTCAGGAGCTTCTTCTTGAACTTCGTCAGCACTTTCTTCAACTATTTCCTCATCAGTTTCATCTTCAACTAATTCTTCAGGTTCTTCCTGGGATTCTTCAATAGTTTCTTCTTCAACTTCATCAGGAGTTTTAACTTCTTCTTCAGTTTCATCTTCTGAAGATTCTTCCTCAACATTTTCTTCTTCCACAACATTTTCAGTAGTAGAAACTTCTTCAGTATCCTCTTCTTCATCGGTATTATCAGAATATTTTTCTTCAATAGATTGAAGATCTGCTTCTAAGTCATCTAATTCCTTACTAATTTGTGATGGTTCTAATTCTTCTTCAGGAATACTGTCGGATGCATCTTTAATGGTTTTTTTAAGTTTCTTTCTAAGTGAATCAAACAAGCTCTCACAACCCTTTTTATATTTATAAGTTATATTACTATTATTTATGTAATTACTAAGTAAAATAATTAATTATGAATAACTAAATAAAATTCATCAGCATTAAAGCTTAAAAATTAAAAAAGAATAAAAAAATGGAAGGTTATTGATATTATGAAATTATTTTTTCAATCTTTTCAGTTGATACGATTTTATATCATTCAGAGCCAAAGTCAATAAAAGTCCGATAGCCAAAATTGCCGAAGTTACAGACATAACAAATTTCATGGCATCAGTTAAAACCGTGTTGACAATTTGCTCTTTTATACTGGTATCACCTTGTAATTCGGTAATGTTAATTTGTCCCATTTTTTGAAGGTATTCCTGACTTTCGGCATGGAACTGTTCATCATTTATTTGATTTGGAGCATAAGTGTTAACAGCATCATGTAAACCCCATGTAGCACCAACAATCAGCATACATCCTATAATGGCAGTACCCATGGACATACCTAATGTCTGGCCGGTGGATAATAATCCAGAAGCAGTGCTTTGATTTTTTTCTTTAGTACCTGCTAGGGAAATATCTATTCCTAAGGACAATACAAATCCCAATCCTAATCCGAACAGGAACATTCCGGGAGCAATCGTTGAAAAGGTTGTATTAACTCCAAATCGTGTTGAAAGTATTGTTGCAGCTAACATCGAAATTAAAAATCCCACTATCATAAGTGTCTTATGGTTAATTTTAGAAGTTAATTTTGGTGCAATTATTGAAGTTAACAATATACCAACTGTTGCAGGTAACAAGTTTAAACCAGTTGTAAATGCATCATATTTCAATACACTTTGTAGGAATATTGATATGGCAAATAGTGAACCGCCCATAGCAAGACTGGTAATTAACCTTATTAATGTTCCAACACTTAAATTACGAACTTTAAGCATGTTAATATCAATAAGTGGAGTTTTTTCCCCTTTTGTAAGTCCATATTCATAGGAAGCAAACAGTGATAATATGACTAATGATAAGATTACTAAAGATACCGTTATAATAACATCTTCTTCCAATAAAAGAATTCCCAATACAAAACTCATCAATCCAAAAATCAATAGAATTGAACCGGTCAAATCAAAATCTTTTTTAGTTAATGTAGGTTCGAAATTTTGAATCTTTCCTGAAAATATGAATACAACTATTATGATAAGTAGTTCTAGAACAAATCCGTATCTCCATGAGAGAAATGTTGTTACTATTCCTCCAAATAATGGTCCTATTGCTGCAGCAATTCCTGCCATTGCACTAATCATAGCCAATGCAAAAGTTCGTTTATCCGATTTATATGTTTGGCTTGCAATTGATATTGTAGCGGGTGTCATTAACGATCCGCCAATACCCTCCAATAAAGACCAACCAGTAAATAACATGAGGGCATTTTGGCTGATTGCAGCAAGTAATGCACCTATTCCATAAATACCTGCACCAATTAAAAACACTTTCTTTTTGCCAATTATATCCTGTAGTCTGGATCCGATTAACATTAATGACGCAGTGATTAATGTGTAAAAACTTATGATTAGTTGCACAGTACTTACTGTTGTATTTAAATCTGTAATTAACTGAGAAATGGCTACATTCATAAAGGTACTGTCAAGAGTAATTATGAATGCTGCAAGAGAAATCAATAAAAGAGGAATCCATGTGACATCTGTTATCTCTTTTTCATCCATTGAAGTTAACCTCCACATTTTATATTATACTTTATGAAAGGAATACTTCAAATATTTTTTCAATGAATTAAACATTTTAGAAAAAGTTGTAAATAAGTAAAAATAGTATTTGGAGTTTAAAATAAGAAGGTAGAATTTAGAGTATTATTGTACTCCTTGTTCTTTCATTAACTTTTCAACTTCTGGTCTTTTCTGAGTAATGTAATCGTTGATTTTCTGTAACTGTTCAGTTAATGTTTTGATTAGGTTTTCTACTTCTTCTTTATCATTTTTAAGGGTTTCTTCAGTTTCTTCTCTGGTTCTTTTTATTGCAACGTCAGAGCCAACTCCTACAATAACATCTTCGGATTTGAGTTCTGTTGTAATGAAACATCCTGCACCGATTGGGATTAATGTTTCTTTACCTACTGCTCCAGCTAAACCCTTAACAGCAGTTTCAGCTGAACGGATATCATTCAATGATATGTTTAACTGTTCAAGTTGCTGGGTGATTGTTTCACCTTGTTGTTGTAACTGATTGATTTCATTAACCATTTGTTCTAGTTTTTGTCTATCTTCCATTGGAACACATCCTTATTCAATAGTGTACCATTACAGGTTTATAATAAACTTTGTACGATAGGGTCAGTTACTTCATCTGCTGATATTTCAGTAATTTCGTCGAAGACAATTTGGTCTCTGTTTAATCTGTGTTTACTACCAAATTCAGAGTATAATTTTTCCTGTACGTCTTCTACTTTAATTGCTTTTAATTCTCTTGTGAATTTTTTGGTTTTATCAACATCTAATAATTTTCCTTTTACTCTAAATATTTTTGTTTTCATAATGTTCCCTCAAATAAGTTGAATACTTGATCAATCCTTGCTAGTTCGGGTCCTGTAGTTTTATTTCCTACAATGACTCCATTAGAATTTGCAATGATACATGCTCCTACGAGTTTAACTCCACGGTTAACTGTACCAATTTCTGCAGGTACTCCTAAAACATCTTCAATTAAGTCCAATTCTTCTTCTGATGCATCAGGATGAACTAAAGCACCTTTGTTAGTTGCTGCCATTGTTGAACCAACAATATCTAAGCCAGCTATGGTACTTTCTACAAGTTCGACATCTAAAGTATCTGCAATGATTTTTTTTGCATCACTTGATAACTCTGGATTTACAATAGCACCATTATCATTAGCAACAATGATGTTACCTATTGCTGTTAGTTTGTCTGGTATTATTTCTACGTTAATGTCATGTTCACTTAGTATATCTAATTCATGTTGAAAGACATATGGTGATACAAGTAGACCGTTAGAATTTCCAGCCATTAATGCTCCTGCTAGATTACTACCACAGATTGGTGTTTTTATTATTGGTACTTTTAATGTTTCTTCGATACTTTTAAGGTATGTATCTTGGAGTCCTTGTGAAACTATAGCAACATTATCCTTTGCTAATATAGAAACACCTAGATTAGGATTTCCATCAATATCGAATCTTTGTATCATTTTATCACTCCATCTGTGAGGTTTATTAAATATGTATCAATATAATTAAAATGCCCACCTCTCAAACATTTTAAATTATATTAAGTAGGAAGAGAGTTGATTAAGTTCTCTTGAATTACATGTATACATTATTACCTAACTCTTTAGTAACTCGTATTTTATGATAAAGAGTTTAGATAACATAATAATCTCATAGTTAGCATTTAGTAAAAAAATTATTCATCTACTAAAGTTACTTCTACTGTTTCATCTTCTTTTACAGCTTTAACTTTGATTTTTGATGGGATTTTTTCTCGTCCTCTTTCCCAAATTTTTTCGTTAACTGCTGTGTCGATAATAACATCTTCAGCTTTCATATGTTTTTGAATGAATTCTCTGATGTATCTCATTGCTCTTGGTGACCTTTTAGTTCTAGGTACGTTTTTTACATCTCTTAGAGGAATTGTGTAAATTCTTTCCATTCTAATACACTCCTATAATTATTAATAAAATCTAAAGCAAAACAATTAAGTTTATACTTTAATTTTACTTCTTCTCCATTGTCTAGCTTTTGGATGAGTTCTTAATTTTCTTGATGTTTTCATCATAGCAAAGATAGGAACTCTTCTGTTTTGTTTGCCTTTTTTAGCTAATCTTAATTTTTTTGGTAAGTTTTTATTACGACTCATTTTACTTCCATCCTATAACTCTTGATTGAATATGTTGGGGAAATATTTCATTAATGTCTTGTCCTTTCTGTTCAAGCAATACTCTAATTTCCATCTCATAATCCGAGCTGTTATGAATATCACTTTCAGCCTTTTGAAGTTTAAATAATCGGTCACTGGTATCATTAATAGTTTTATAGCCAATACCGGTCAGATTAACATATTGGACACCCTTTCTATCTTCTAAACTTTGAATTTCATTCTGTTTAAGTTTGGGAATCCTGTCTTCACGTCTAGTTCCATCAGCTATTAAATCATATTCATCAGCCAAGTATTCAATTACTTCATGATGTATATGATTTATTCCATTGTTAGGAAATTGATCTTCAATAATCATTTCCACAGCATCAGTTAATATCTTCTTGTCAAGTTTTACAACCCTATGTTTAAAACCCAAATTATTAGCCGAGTTTGTTGCCGGAATCGTTGAATCAAATACTCCGAAATTAATAGTAATTAATTCCACATCATAGCCAAGTTTATCTAGAAT
>RHMF01003185.1_pt1 | contig 13151 bp, 8 predicted proteins | sample 5365151 | NCBI WGS metagenome assembly RHMF01 (sample SAMN10266501, study PRJNA497801) | feces metagenome | isolation source: feces | host: Bos taurus | place: China: Prairie of Fairy Mountain | collected 2017-08-14 | reverse complement strand
GGTGGGGGGATGTAAAAAGGCTCACTGAATACAAACAAAAAAGCGAAAACTTGGGACACCCGAAAAATCTATTCAAAAGCTTTATATGTTTTATACTCTAATTGTTAACAATATTTAACAAAAACCTTAACACTCTTTAACATAAATTTGTTGCCGCTCTTATCGTCAGTCTATAACTTTGCAATAACAAAATATAAGGTATAAAGTCTGTGTTCTACCATAAAAACTTTAAGCAGAGATAATATCTCGAAGATAAATTACCAAGATAGTGGCTAAGAAATCGTATTACAAAAGTATAACAATTACGAAAAAATAGGTATTTCTGACACCTTTTGGCCAGAAATACCTATTACGGTTTGCGATTTTTTAGTCGACTACTCGACAATCATATAGCTTGATGCTCGGCCGTTGGGATATACGCCGTCGATAGAGCGAATCTTGTCGGTAAGGCGCATAAGGTCGTCGACACTGCGTATGGGGCGGTCGTTGATATGGGTGATGATATATCCCTCCTTGATGCGGGCACGCTCCAGTAGTCCGCCCTGCTTGATTTTGAGCACCTGCACACCGCCGCGAATATCGAGTGCCTTGGCGCTCTTCTCCGATATAGTCTCGAATACGCCACCCAGTGCTGCCTCGACATCTACGCTCTCGGGGCTGAGGAGCGAGGTTTCACCCGCCTTGTTTTGAAGCGTAGCCTTGGCGGTTATCTCCTTTGCGCCGCGGCGTAGACGAAGTGTAATCTCATCGCCTGGTCGGCGCTTGCCAATCTGCTCAAGGAATGTTGCCGAGTCGTTGACCGAAACGCCATCTACCGAGAGGATAACATCGCCCTTGCGAAGTCCCGCTTCGGATGCCGAGCCACCTTCGGCAACCGAGGCTACATAGATGCCACCAATCTCCTTTATGTCGCTCGTGTCGCCCATCTCGTCGATAAACTGCTGGTCGATAGCGCGGAACGAGATGCCAAGCACGGCACGCTGCACTACGCCCGACTCCTTGAGGTCGACAACGACCTTGCGCACGATGGTCTCGGGCACGGCAAACGAGTAACCCACATAGCTACCTGTCGAGGTCTTGATAATGGTGTTGATGCCCACCAACTCGCCACGGGTGTTGACCAAAGCACCGCCAGAGTTGCCGGGGTTTACCGCTGCATCGGTCTGTATAAACGACTCGATGCCGTAGCGGTTGTTCAGCGCGCCAAGCTGTCGTGCCTTTGCCGATACGATACCCGCAGTGATTGTCGATTGTAGCTCCATAGGGTAGCCAATGGCGAGCACCCACTCACCCAATCGTAGGTCGTCAGACGAGCCAAAGGGGAGTGTTGGCAAGCCCGTGGCCTCAATCTTGATAAGTGCAACATCTGTTGCGGGGTCTGAGCCTATGGTCTTGGCATCGAAGGCACGGCCATCGGGGAGCGTAACACGCAACTTCGAAGCACCCTCGATAACATGGTTGTTCGTTACGATATAGCCATCTTCCGAGATTATCACGCCCGAGCCACCAGCCTTTGCCTCACGCTGCTGCTCGCTACCACCGCTGGGGTAGCCGAAGAACTCAAAGAAGGGGTCGAAGTATTGGCGAGAGTCCACTTGTTTGGTTGCCACGATGTTTACCACTGCCTTTACGGCATTCTCGGCAGCGTATGTTAGGTCGGGGTACTCCGCCGGTACGACGCTTGCTGCAAAGACTGCATCGGTCGTTGCGTTCTCGGAAAATGGTGATGCTGAGTTGGTTACCTTGTGGGTGTTGTCGCTTGAAATGGTGTTGGCCACACGCAATGTGGCAAGGGTAGTTGCAGCCGAAAGAGCAACTACGCCAAGGATAACAAATACTCTTTTCATAATCATAATCGTTTTAGTTTCAAGCGTCAATCTTTTACTCCATAGGCAACGGTGTTTTAGTTGTTGTGCAATAATAACGCCGAGATAGGTAGGGATATTGTGTGAGGGGGTAAATCTCTTTGTGGTTAAAATGAGTTACGATGAGTTGCGATGAGTTAAAAATGTTTTTTTGATGATTTTTACTACAACTAATAACTAAGAACTAACAACTAATAACTTTTTTTCCTATCTTTGTCTATAATCTTTTGCATTATGAACTTTTTTCGATATTTGATGGTGGCATTGGTTGCCACACTATTTGTTGCTTGTGAGCCAGATACACCTATCGAGCCACAGCCCGATAATCCTACACCCGAAAATCCTGTGCCCGACGACCCTGAGCCCGAGGAGCCTACGATTGTGGAGAACTTTGTGAAGGTGGGAGAGCGCAAGACAATGCTTAAATCGTGCTTCTATACCATCAACAATGTTGGCGATGTGGCGCAATATATCTTCCTTATGTCGCCCAAGGAGGACTTATCGTCGATGGAGGAGATGCTCGAAAGCAACCAATATCTCTTTCTCTCGATTGATGATGATACACTCTATCAGGCCATTGGCAACAATGTGGAGATAGATGTTATGGCGCTCGATGCGACTAACGAGTTTTATATCTTTGATTTGGTATTGCCGAAGGTCAACCGTATTACGGATATGGCTGCGGAGCATGGCGTTGCAGCAGGTACTCTACGCGTTAAGGAGGATTTCGCCACGGGCGATATGTTGTTGTGGGCTGAGTATACCACCGAGGGTGGTGAGAGCATCGCCTTTGAGGCGGTGATGCCACAATTGATTCCCGAAGCTCCCAAGGTCGACGACTACCTTAAGTTTGAGTGGGGCGGTGAGAAGTTCTTCGATATGACGCCCAACTCGGTATTTGCCGATAACGACGAGGGTGTTACGACCTACACTATATGCTACACCAAGTGCAAGACCTACGCCTATATCGACGATACGATAAATATTGAGTTTAAGGTAGGTCGCCCTGTTGGCGAGAGCTTCGATATTGATTTGGCGACGACCGAAGAGGAGTTTTCGTTTAAGTTGCTCTTCTTTGACCCTATGGGTAATGAGTATAAGTATCTGATTGATAGCGACAATCGTGAGGGTGTTGAGGGGCACTTCTCGTTTGACGGAGAGGCTATGAGCTGTGCGCTCGCTATTGATTGCGAGGAGTTGCAGATGCTTGAGACATATTGCGCTGTTGAGGCCTTCCGCGCGAAGAACGAGTGCGTGGAGATTGTCCCCGATACCTTCGAGGATAGGTATGTTGAGTTGTTTACGCCCGCTTCGGTGGTTCTGGATAATCGTGATGCGACGACATATTATATCTATGTGTCGAGCAAGGAGGGTGTAACGACCGTTGAGGGTATGGCAGATGCCGAGTATGTGGTGGCATACCCCGCTGAGGGTTGGGCGGATAGGCTTATGAAGGGCAACTTTGTGGCGGGCAGCTCACACCCAACGATGACTATTACGCTCGATGGTAAGCAGTATGCCAAGAGCGACTGCGGGGGCTTCAACTGCCAGTTTAAGGCCTACGATGCAGATAGAGGTGTAATAAAGCTAAATAGCAATCTTTACTACTCCGAGGGTGGTGGCGTTGCGCTCTACTATGATGGAGCGTTTACGCTTGTTGAGTAGTGAGAGGCTACATAAACGAAGAGGGCAAAGAGAAAATTCTCCTTGCCCTCTTTGTCTGTTTCGTATATCGCTTTAGAATGAAAATCCCGCCTTAAGCAGTGCGTAGTGGCGCTTAGTTGTGGGGTTGAAGGTGTAACCGAGGTTTACGGGGAAGGTGCAGCTACCAACCGTGAACTCACGCTTAAGTGTAAGCGAGAGGTTGGTTACATTGAAGCCCTGGGGGATATTGTCGAAATCCAACTGATATTCATTATCAATTAGCTTGCGAGGGCCAGCACACCAGAATGGGCCTGTCCAAGGTGATGCACCTGCCAAAATCTCGATATCGAACAAATCCTTAACGGGCTGAGTATAGGCAATCTCGAAGTATGATGAGAATGCACGGCGCTTCTTTGAGCCATCCTCGTTATAGAGCCAGTCTGCCGAGTGGAGGAATGTGGTACCCCAGTGCAGGCGTAGGCGGTCGAATAGGGTGTATTCGATAGTTGCCGTGAGGCTATGGTTCTCGTCATCGAGGAAGTCGTTCTGCCAAAATGCCTTGCCATAGTCGCACCATACATCGTAGATGGCGATAGAGAGGTTCTCGTAATCGAAACCGAATGTCATGTCCAACTCCTGATAGGTGCTCAAAGACGAGAAGTTATACCATAGGTCGATGTAGAATGCACCCAAGCCGAGTGTTACGCTGGGCTGAATAGCGGGGTCGAACATATTGCCATAGTACGACTGGTCGTAACCGCGCCATAGGTAGTTTGTCGTAAGGTTAGCGCCAGCGCCCCACCAAAAGAGTCCCTCATCCTCAGCCTCTGCGGCATCGGTGGGAAGTGCTGTGGTGGCTACTGCCATAAGGTCGTTAGTGGTAGCGGGGGTGGTTGCCTGCGCTGACACAACAAGCGCAATGGTGGCAAGGAAGAAAACAATTAACTTTCTTGTCATCTCTGAGGTGTGTTCTTTAAATTAGTAAATAAGTTTTGTGTTGTTGGCGGATTCTATTTCGGTTGCTTTTGAATTTATTTTGGGCTCTTTCTCATTTTTGGGTTACAATGCTCGCATTGCGCCCTCCGTAAGAAATGAGAAATATCCTCAAAATACTCTTCAAAATCAACTCGACCTAATTTATAGAACCCACCTCTTTTATTTTGGTTTGGGTTAGTTTGTCAGTAGTTATTTCTTAGTTTTAGAGTATTGGTGACGACGGCGTTTTAGGTGGTGTTGCTTTTTACGGTAGGCATCGACCTTGCGCCAGATACCCCAAGCGAACATAGCTACGAAGAATACGATGATGCCAACAAGCATACCAGTAGATAGGTTGTCGCCCTTGACTCTCGACCACATCTCGAGCATCTTGTCGGTGCGGTCGCCCGAGTCGTGCATAACGCCACAGCGCTCGATAACCGAACGGTCGGGATACAAGACATCGTCGATATGCACGCTGTCGCAACCCTCCAAAGGCTCGTGGTTCTCGTCGACGAAGAAGTACGATAGGTCGCAGACCGTATCCAACTCATCATCACGCATAGCCTCCAAGACCTCCTCGGTAGCCACAACGCTGACATAGCCCGTAGCATCCATATTGCGAATAGCATTCTCGGGCATACACATATAGTCGATAAAGTAGCGTGCAGCACGCTCGTTCTTGGCATACTTCGGTATCACCCAGCCATCGAACCATACAACGCTACCCTCACGGGGTACGGCATAGGCGAGGTTTACATCAACCTCCGCTGCCTCCTCGATAGCCCATACGGCATCGCCACTCCACATAAGGTTAATCCACGCCTTCTCCTGTGTCATCATCTCCTTGCCGAAGTCGGCCTCCCAGCCTGCAACCAACTCCTTAGTGTAGCTCTCGACCAAGGCGATAGACTCATCCGACGAGTCGTACATCAGGGCGTGGATGGTCTCCAACGGCAACATCTCATCTTCGCCCAGTGTGCCCGCCTTGCGTGCCTCGATCGTCTTGGCGTAGATAAGCATCGGCGAATATACATCGCGGAAGGCATCCTTAACAAAAATCTTATCCTTCAAGCGAGGGTTGAACATCAAATCCCACGACAGAGCCTCCTCCTCCGTTACATAGTCGGCATTGTAGAGAATGCCCGTAGTACCCCACATATAGCCCACGGCATAGTCGTTGGGGTCTTGACCCTCAGGGGCTGTAAGCAACGAAAACTCACGCTTAATATATGGCGATACGCAGTCGAAGTAGTTGATATTCTTCTCGTTAATCTCTGCCTCAAACTCGGGCGTGAGGATAGGCAACAATAGCTCGTTACGCATCATACGCTCAACGATATACTCCGAGGGGCATACGACATCGAAGTCGGCGTGGCCATTCTCAATCTTCGCCAACATAACCTCGTTTATGTCGAAGGTCTGGTAGATAATCTCCACCTTCTCGCCCGTATGCTCGAAGTACCAGTCCTCGAACTCGACAAGCAAATCTTCGTCGATATAGTCGCCCCAGTTGTAGACCTTGAGAATCTCGCTACGACCATCGTCGCACGCCGTAACCATAGCAACCACAGCAAAGAGTGCCACAAGGCGCTTGAATAAGTTAGTAAGGTATCTCATCGGCGTACTCTATTTTTTAAGTTTAAGTTGTTGTCGCTGCTCCTCGGCAAGCTTCGCCTGACGATACGAACGGTAGTTGACAACGACCAGCAAGACGAGCACCACAACCAAGATAATGGTCGACAGCGCACGCAACTCGGGTGTAAGACCTCCCTTGCGGGCATCGGCATAGATGTATGTCGAGAGGGTCTGCAAGCCATCCGTTCCGTTGGTGAAAATCGTCACGGCAAAGTCGTCGATAGAGAGCGTGAAAGCGAGGATAAAGCCCGAAATCATACCTGGGCGAATCTCGGGAATGATGACACGGCGCATAGCCTGATAGGGTGTAGCACCGAGGTCGAGAGCCGCCTCATAGATATTGGGATTCATCTGCATAAGGCGTGGCATAACGCTAAGCACGACATAGGGTGTGCAGAAGGCGATATGTGCCAAGATAACGGTGGTATAGCCCTGCGTAATGCCCAACGAGACGAAGAGCAAGAAGAGCGAGATACCAGTGATAATATCGGGGTTGAGAATTGGGATATTATTCACAAAGTTCATAACGCGCTTTTTGCGGTACTTCAGGTCGTTGATACCGATAGCAGCGATAGTACCCAAGAGGGTAGATACCGTAGCCGCCACAAACGCAATAATAAAGGTATTCTTGATAGCATCAATCAACGAGTTATTGACACCACCCGTGAATAACGAGTTATACAACTCGGTAGAAAAACCTGTCCAGTTACCCAGTACCTTTGACTCCGTAAACGAGTAGATGGCGATGATAAGGATAGGGGCATAGAGCATCACAAGCAACAAAACGAGGTATGATGCCGAGAAAAATTTCTTCATCATAGCAATCCTTCGTTAGCCGCATTTTCGTCTGACGAGTCAGTGAAAAGCGAGGTTATACCAATGATAATCAACATAATGAACGATAGCGCAGCGCCATACTCCCACATACCGTTGTTGATATTCTCCTGAATGGTCGTACCAAAGAGCTTGATGTTGTTCATCGTGAGCAACTCGGCAATGGCGAATGTCGAGATGGTGGGCATAAAGACCATCATAATGCCACTTACGATGCCAGGTGTCGAGAGTGGAAATATAACACGAAGGAACACCTGACGGGGTGTAGCGCCCAAATCCTCGGCAGCCTCGATAAGCGAGTGGTCCATCTTCTGCAAGACATTGTAGATGGGGTATACCATAAATGGCAAGAAGTTGTAGACCATACCGAAGATTAGCGCACCCTCGCCCAGCGGCAACGACATAAAGTCGAAGAGGGCTACGGTTGCCAATGTACGCACCAAGACATTAACCCACATAGGGATAATGAACAGAAGCACCACAACTTTCGCCAACGAGGCGTTGAGGCGCGAGAGGATATAGGCAGCAGGGTAGCCCAAGACGATACATATAATCGTGGTAATGAGCGCAATGCCTATCGAGTAGATAAATGTGTTTGCCGCCTCGGGCTGGTTGATGAAGCGTTCGAAGTTCTCCAACGAGAAGCCTCCCGCCTTGCCCATAAAGGCGTAGATGATGATAAGCAACATAGGCACAACGACCATTATGCCAAGGAAGATGGCATAGGGTAGTGCGAGGTTGCGACGGCGCGAGAATAGTTTCATCTTTCGTGTCGTTTAGTGGTTCGCGAAACTACTCCTTAATGGTTGTTACACGCAATGCCGAGGGGTGGATTGTGATACCCACCTCGTCCAAATCCTCCCATACATCGTGGGTGTCGACATATACATCGTCGCCATCGTCGGTGCGCACGGTGAGGTGGTAGCGGTCGCCCTTGTAGAGGATAAAGCGGATAGTACCCCACGAAATACCGTCGTCGGGGTCGTCGGTAAGCTCTACGGCCGAGAAGTCGAAGGCCACATCCACCTTCGCACCACTCTCGATGCCCTCAACTTCTGCGCACTCGAAGCTCTCGCCAAGAATCTCGACATGTGTAGAGTCGATAAGGCGACCCTCGATATGGTTCTCGGTGCGCTCCTTGCGCATAACATGTATATCGGCAGGCTTAATCATCATGCCTACCTCTGTGCCAGGTTCAAACGAGTTGTAGTCCTGAATCTGAATCTCGTAGCCATCGGGCGTATCGACAAACATCTCGTAGTGAACACCCTTGAAGATGCACGAACGCACCGTGCCGGTGAACATCGCAGCCTCGGCATTACGGATGATGTAGACATCCTCGGGGCGAATGACGACATCGACCTCGGTATTCTCGCCAAAGCCCTCGTCGATACACTCAAACTCCTTGTCCATAAACCTAACGAGTCGGTCGTGTACCATCGTGGCGTTTAGGATGTTGCTCTCGCCAATAAAGTCGGCAACAAAGGCGTTGCAAGGCTCGTTGTAGATATCCGTGGGCGTGCCAATCTGCTGAATCTTACCCTCGTTCATCACAACGATTGTATCCGAGAGCGTCAGTGCCTCCTCCTGGTCGTGTGTGACATATACGAAGGTGATGCCCAGGTCGCGGTGCATCTCCTTAAGCTCCATCTGCATATCCTTGCGCATCTTAAGGTCGAGCGCTGCAAGAGGCTCATCGAGCAGAAGCACCTGTGGACGGTTGACAATAGCACGAGCGATAGCCACACGCTGCTGCTGACCACCCGACAGCGACTGCACATCGCGGTGTTCGTAGTCGGTCATACCCACCATCTTCAGAGCGCGTTTCACTCGTTGCTCAATCTCCTTGCGGTCAACCTTTTGCAGTTTCAGACCGAAGGCGATATTGTCGAATACATTGTAATTAGGGAATAGGGCATAGCGCTGAAAGACCGTATTTACGGGTCTGAGGTGTGGCGGCACATCTGTCATTACCTCGCCACCAATGCTAATCTCACCCTTTGTTGCGGTGTTGAAACCTGCCAACAGACGCAAAAGTGTGGTCTTGCCACATCCAGAAGGACCGAGAATAGTGAGAAACTCGCCCTTCTTTACCGACAAACTGACATCGTCGAGAACAACCTTATCGGGAAACGACTTGGTGATGTTCTTAATCTCGATGATGTAATTTGAGTTCACCATTAAGCAAAAAAGTATTAGTAGTTAATAAACCCCATAAGGCAGAAATAAGGGGTGGAGAAAGTAGGGAAAAATGTGGTAATTTCGCCTTTTGCCTATCTCATCGCACACCTTACGCTTGCCGTACAAAAAATCTACAAACTATATACCTCGGTATATATTGTTCGCAAATATACAAAATTTTTCGAGAAATACTCTTTTGTGGCAATATTTTTTCGTCGGTGTAGCTTAGAGGATTGTGTGGTAGGAAAATATGGTAGTCAGAAAGCGAGAATATGCGGATAAAATATGCGATACTTCGCCTTGTCTCATTCTCTTATATTCGCAATATCCAGCAACAAAAAAGAGGCAGAGAAGTGCTCCCTGCCCCTTAGGTTTTTGGTTATGCCAACGATTAAATATCGTTATTTAACTGAGGAATATCTGTCGATGTTTCGCGCTCGCCCAAGAGGTGCTCTGCGAAGTAATCTGCCATACGCCAGAAGAAGTATTCGTTCATATCGCCGAAGCCGTGGCGCTGACCAGGCAAGAGCAACATATCGAAGCGCTTGTTCGAGCGGATAAGGGCATCGACAACACGCAAAGTATTACCAGGATGCACATTCTCGTCGATGTCGCCGTGAACGAGCAACAGATGACCCTTGAGGCGTGATGCAATCTCGGGGTTAGACGAGATATGGTACTCAAACTTGGTCTCGCCATCCTTCTCTACCTCCTTGATGCCGTGGTGCTTTTCGGACCACCAACGGTTGTAGATGTTGTTGTCGTGGTTACCTGCGCACGATACGGCAACATCGAAGAAGTCGGGGTACATAAGGATAGCTGCGGTAGACATAAAACCACCACCCGAGTGGCCATGGATACCTACTCGCTCGATGTCGATAAACGAGTGACGAGCAGCGAGTTGCTGCGCTGCAACAACCTTGTCCTTGAGGCCGTAGTCGCGCAAGTTGCCATAGCCGTAGTTGTGATACCACTTCGAACGGTCGGGGTGACCACCACGGTTGCCGACGGTAATCACGATAAAGCCAATCTGCGCAAGGCGGTCGGTGCGGTTCATATGGCCATACCACGACTGCTCAACAGCCTCAGTCTGAGGGCCAGGATATACATACTCGATAATGGGGTACTTCTTCTCGGGGTCGAAGTCGTAGGGCTTGTACATCACGCCGTGGAGGTCGGTGATGCCATCGGCAGCCTTGACAACGAAGGGCTCAGGGAACTTGTAGCCAGCAGCAAACAGAGGCTCCATATCCACCTTCTTAAGCTCCATAACACGCTTACCCTGAGTGGTGTACAACTCCGTTACGGGCGCTGTATCTACACGCGAATAGGTAGTGGTAAAGTAGCGGCAGTCGTCCGACAACGAGAACTGACCATTGAAGCCTGTGGGGTCGAGCTGCTTAAGACCCGAACCATCGTAGCCTACCGAGAAGAGGTGCAAGTAGTAGGGGTTCTCCTCCTTGTTGTAGCCAGTAGCGGTAAAGTATATGACCTTGCGTGTATCGTCTACGCCAAGGACATCGCTAATATGCCAATCGCCCTTGGTAATCTGGTTGATAAGTGTGCCATCCTCCGAGTAGCGGTAGAGGTGTGCCCAGCCGGTGCGCTCCGACCACTCGATAACCTCCTTGCCACCATTGACGAGGAAGGGGTAGCGGTACTCGATAGAGGTCTCCATCTCCTCGTGAACAACCTCCTTCGCTTCGCCCGTGGCGATGCTCACCTTGCAGAGGTCAACACGCTGAATATCACGGCTCTGGCGCAATACATAGAATGACTCGTTGTCGCCCTGCCATACCATCTTTGCGGGGCGCTCATAGCGGTCTGCATTCTTGAATGGTCGGGGACAGATAAAGAGCATCTGCTCCTTGTACTTTGCCATATCCACCTCACGACGCTCCATACTCTCGGTGTTGAACAACTCCAACCAAAAGTCGGGGCTCTGCTCGCCGGGCATCTGATACTTATATGAGAACAACTCGGGGCGCTCCTTGAGGATGTTGATTACCCAGAAATCCTCGAGCATCTCGGTGTTGCTGCGTACCGTAGCAAAGTGCTTCGAGTCGGGCGACCACTGCAAATATACTCGGTAGCGCTCATCGGGCTTAATCTGCTCGATGCAATCCTCAAACCAGTGGTAGGCGTTGTGTGCCTCGGCATCGGTCGTAATGGCGTGCTCAACGATAGTTGAGTCCTTGGGGTCTTTGATAAACTTCTCGACATCCTCGGTGGTCATATAGTGGAGGTTGTAGTTCTTCTCATATACCGCAATACGACCATCGGGCGACACATTAGCCCACGCAGGATAGCGACCCTCACGCTCCTCAATCTTGGTAAGCTCCTTGGTAGCGATATCCCACCTGAAATGGAACTTTACGGGCTTGCCCTCGGCATCCTTTGGCGCATAGTCGTTGTTCTCGACCATCACCTTCGAGGGCATAATGTCGAACAACACATACTTATCCTCCTTAAGCTCCATATTCTCAATAGGAAGATGCTGAGCATCAAAGGGATAGTTGGTAGCCAATGTCACCTTCTCTGCCAACTCTGCCATCGACCAAAGCTCGGTCTCCGTGCCACGCACGGCATCCACGATGTAGTAGTTGATAGCATCGAGAGTCTGCCAGCGATACCAGAACTTTGTCTCGCCCTTGAACCAGTTGGGGCGGACTACGGTCTGAGGTACCATACGGCGCATCTTGGCGGGCGAGAACTGCTCGGCAAGGTTGTAGTTGGGCTTCACGGCCTCGGGCTCGTTACCCTCTGCCACGGCTGTCGACGCAAGCATCGCCGTAGCAACGAACAATAGTGAAAGTTTCTTAAGCATATTTAAGGTTTATTTGTTAGTATCGGACTTAACCGAACAAAGATACGAAAAAAAGATGAAAGATGAAAGAGCAAAGATGAAAGATATGGAATTTTGTTTTTTTTATCTCTTTGCTCTTTGCTCTTTGAACTTTGCTCTTTTTTTTGTATCTTTGCGCGATTCTTTTGATATAATCAAAAAACACAAGGTAGGTTCTATAAATTAGTTCGAGTTGATTTTGGAGATTATTTTGAGTATATCACTCGTCTATTCTGAAGGAGCAATGCGGGCATTGTAACTGAGGAAAGATGAGTTAGAGACCAAAATAAGTCCAAAAGCAACCGAAATAGAATCTGCCGAGACAAGGATTAAAATATTAACTAATTTATAGAACATACCTCAATGGCAGTTGAATTAAAAGACCTTACCAAGAGCGATGAGAACTACTCGCAGTGGTACAACGATTTGGTTTTGAAGGCAGGCTTGGCAGAGAACTCTGCTGTGCGTGGCTGTATGGTTATCAAGCCCTATGGCTATGCAATCTGGGAGAAGATGCAGGATGTCCTCGACCGTATGTTCAAGGAGACAGGCCACGAGAACGCCTACTTCCCCCTCTTTATTCCCAAGTCATTCTTCTCGCGCGAGGCAAGCCATGTTGAGGGCTTTGCTAAGGAGTGCGCGGTGGTTACCCACTATCGCCTCAAGAACGACCCCGACGGCAATGGCGTTGTTGTAGACCCCGCAGCGCGTTTGGAGGAGGAGCTTATCGTGCGCCCCACCTCGGAGACTATCATCTGGAATACCTACAAGAATTGGATTACATCATACCGCGACCTGCCCATCTTGTGCAACCAGTGGGCTAATGTTGTGCGTTGGGAGATGCGTACCCGCCTCTTCTTGCGTACCGCCGAGTTCCTCTGGCAGGAGGGTCACACCGCACACGCCACAGCCGAGGAGGCTATGGAGGAGACCGAGCGTATGATTAATGTCTATAAGACCTTCGCCGAGGAGTGGATGGGCGTGCCCGTTATCGTTGGTCACAAGTCGCCCAACGAGCGCTTCGCAGGTGCTGTCGACACCCTCACTATTGAGGCGTTGATGCAGGACGGCAAGGCATTGCAGAGTGGTACTTCACACTTCTTGGGTCAAAACTTCGCCAAGGCATTTGATGTTCAGTACACCAACAAGGAGGGCAAGCAGGAGTATGT
>RHMF01002253.1_pt1 | contig 13155 bp, 9 predicted proteins | sample 5365151 | NCBI WGS metagenome assembly RHMF01 (sample SAMN10266501, study PRJNA497801) | feces metagenome | isolation source: feces | host: Bos taurus | place: China: Prairie of Fairy Mountain | collected 2017-08-14 | reverse complement strand
TGTATATGAGACAATTGCAGAGAATTCTGAGTTTGTGAAGCTTGGCAAGAGAGAGGTGAATGCAAGAGCATATGTATCTCGCTTCAACTTCTCTGGAGCTGATCAGGAGAAGCTTTGCGGCATCCTTTCAGGTGGTGAGAGAAACCGTCTCCATCTTGCCCTGACTCTCAAGGACGAGGGTAACGTGCTTCTTCTCGACGAGCCTACCAACGATGTGGACGTAAATACAATCCGTGCGCTTGAGGAGGGTCTCGAGAACTTTGCGGGTTGCGCCGTTGTCATCTCCCATGACCGTTGGTTCCTTGACCGTATCGCTACTCATATCCTTGCATTCGAGGGTGATTCGCAGGTGTATTTCTTCGAGGGAACATATTCTGAATATGAGGAGAACAAGAAGAGACGTCTTGGCAATGATGAGCCAAAGAGGTTCAAGTACAAGAAGCTGATGGCAGAATAATACAAATGTATTTTTTAGGCGGGGGAAGTCGTGTATGCTGTATTCGATGACCCCCGCCTTCGCGTTGCTCAGGCACCCCCTAGCCGGGGTGGCATGTCATCTCATACAGATACACGACTTCAATCGTCAATATATTATGTACAAGTACACTAGATCAATTTGCATAATACTGTCTTTTCTTCTGATATCAGCAGTGGAAGTTAACGCTGTGGCACAGGAAATATATACCCCGGAGGTGGGGAAATGTGTCAGGCCGAGGATGAAGACGCTGGCAAAGGAGCAGAGGGATGGGTATGATTGCCGGTTTGTGGAGTTTTCGGTTGAGGCGGAGGAGAGTATAAAGGCCTATCTGCTGGTGCCGGATAAGGCTTCATGGGCGGAGAAATGTCCGGCTGTTGTGATGCTGCATGATCATGGGGCCAGGTTTGACATTGGTAAGGAGAAACTTGTGAGACCTATTGCTTCCGTGCTGCCGGACGGGAAAGATGATCATGTCATGAAATCGTCCCGGCAATGGATTGATAAGAATTTCGATGGGGTTTTTCTGGCGGATTCATTGGCCTCTTTGGGATATGTCGTGCTTGTGGCCGACGCATTGTATTGGGGAGAAAGATCTCCTGAGGATGCTCAAAGGTGGTCGGAACTGAATTATGGTGATCCGTCTTCATGTCCATATTCAGGACTATCCTCAAAGGAACGCAAGGCCTTGATCAAGGAACTTAAGAACAAGGTATATGACGGTCAGAAGGTACTTTATGACTCTTTGTGTGATCAAGGTGTCATATGGGCGGAGAAGATGCTACGTGATGACATCGCATCGGTGCTGCTTCTGCGTCGTCTGCCTTATGTCGACAAGAGGAATATCGGTGCCTTCGGCTTCTCGATGGGAGCGCATCGCTGCTGGATGCTTGCGGCTTTCTGCGATGAGGTGAAATGCGGCGTGGCACTTTCATGGATGACCTCGCTTGACAGGGAAGAACGTATGAAGCCGTCAGATTATTCAATGGCCGTGATGCCTATGCGTGAACATCTGGATTTCGGTGACATCGGTCTCTTTCTTGCTCCCAAGCCCATGCTCTTCCTGAACGGCGTCGAGGACCATCTTTTCCCGAAAGACAAGGTTGACATCGCATTCCGCAAGCTTCAGAAACATTATTCCGATTATAACGAAAAGCATGGCCTGTCCTCATCCCGTACAGAACCGGCCTTCGAACCCCTCCAGACCGTCTTCTTCAACGGTGGCCACCATTGCGGCAAGGATGTCCAGACCTCTATTGTCCGTTTCCTGGATGAAAACCTGAAATAGTCGTGGAGCGTAACACCTTGATCCTCAATTGAATCATATAACCCACGTGCTGCCAAAGGGGAGCACGTGGGTTCTGCTAAATTGGTGACTGACAGGGAGTTGGGCTCCACTGTCAAGATGAGTTTCTAGAAGTTGAAATACCTGTCAGCATTGTTGTAGGAGATGTCCTGAACCATCTGGTGGAGGAATGCCATCTCGCTCTTCGGAAGCTTTCCGTTCTGGATGTCTTCGCCGATGAGGTTGCAGAGGATTCTGCGGAAATACTCGTGACGAGGATAGGAGAGGAAGCTGCGTGAGTCGGTTAGCATGCCGACGAAGCGGCTGAGCAGGCCGAGTGACGAGAGTGCGTTCATCTGCTTCTTCATACCGTCCTCCTGATCGAGGAACCACCATCCCGAACCGAGCTGGATCTTACCAGGGCATGTGCCGTCATTGAATGTGTATGCCATTGTCGCAAGCACCTCGTTGTCCTTCGGATTGAGGTTGTAGAGGATGGTCTTTGTGAGCTTGTTCTCGAGGGCGAGCTTGTTGAGGAACTTGTGTCCTGCAGCAGCGCACTGAACGTCGTGGATTGCGTCGTATCCGGTGTCAGGTCCGAGAATGTTGAACATGCGGGTGTTGTTGTCGCGGATAGCTCCGATGTGGAACTGCTGCGCCCATCCTTTCGCATGGTCCATACGGGCGAAGTCGAGAAGGATCGCGCTGCGGAACTTGAGCACCTCCTCCCATGTAGGCTGCTTGCCGGCGAGGGTGTTGCGGAAGATCTTGTCGATCTCCTCAAGCTCGAAGTCTTCTGCATAGAATGTCTCGAGACCATGGTCTGAAAGACGGCTTCCCATCTCATGGAAGAAGTCGTGACGCTTCTGGAGGGCGTCGAGGAGGTCTTGGTAGCTGTTGATTGCAACTCCAGATACATCGCTGAGCTTCTGGATGTATTCCTTATACTGCTCCGGCTTCTCGATAACCATTGCCTTGTCAGGTCTCCATGCCGGAAGAACCTTCACTCCGAACGGATTCTCATTGATCTGCTTGTGGTATTCGAGAGAATCTGCAGGGTCGTCTGTAGTACATACGACCTTTACGTTGAATCTCTTCATAAGCTCCTGGCCTCTGTATTCCTCTGTCTGAAGCTTTGCTGTACACTCGTCATAGATCGCGCGTGCAGTCTGCGGATTGAGAAGGTCATATACGTCGAATACTCTTGCGAGCTCGAGGTGAGTCCAGTGGTAAAGAGGGTTTCTCATTGTATATGGAACTGTCTCTGCCCATTTCTCGAACTTCTCGTAGCTTCCGCGAGGACCGGTGATGAATTCTTCAGGAACACCGTTTCCACGCATTGCGCGCCATTTGTAATGGTCTCCGCCAAGCCATACCTCGGTGAGGTCCCTGAACTGGTAGTTGTCGGCAATCATCTTTGGCACGAGGTGGCAGTGATAGTCGATGATAGGCATCTTCTTCGCGCTTTCGTGATAGAGCTCACGCGCATAGTCGTTGGTGAGCATGAAGTCATCGTGGATGAAAGGCCTGTCGCCTGTCAGCCCGTCGATGCTGTCCTTGACTTTTGATAAGAAATCCATTGTTGTGTTATTTTATGTCAAAAAAATAAGAAAAATCATCATTCGGGGATAAATATAGGAATTTTTCCGTGAACGGACACGGAAATTTTATATATTTGTGTCACAAGCATTGAGTAACATTGAAAAACTGATAATATTATGGAAGCATTAAACAGAAAGACGGCAAAGGCCAACCAGTATCCAACCAGGATCATCCAGTTCGGTGAGGGCAACTTCCTCAGGGCATTCGTAGACTGGATCGTGTGGAACACCAACCAGAAGACAGACTTCAACGCCGGTGTCGTTGTGGTCCAGCCTATCGCAAAGGGCATGGTTGACATGCTGAATTCGCAGGACGGACTTTACCATGTGAATCTTCAGGGCATCGACAAGGGCGAGGCTGTGGATTCAATCCAGATGATCGATGTCATCAACGGCGGTCTCAATCCATACACACAGTTTGACGAGTATATGGCTCTCGCAGAAAATCCGGACATCCGTTTCGTGATTTCAAATACCACCGAGGCCGGCATCGCCTATGACCCTTCATGCAAGCTCGATGACAAGCCTGCATCATCATATCCGGGCAAGCTCACCCAGCTTCTCTATCACAGATATGAGCATTTCAACGGTGATATGACCAAGGGATTCATCATCCTCCCTTGCGAGCTCATCTTCCTCAACGGAAAGGAACTCAAGAAGTGCATCTATCAGTACATCGACCTCTGGAATCTCGGAGAAGGCTTCAAGACATGGTTTGAAACAGCATGCGGAGTATACTGCACACTCGTTGACCGCATCGTCCCTGGCTATCCGAAGGATACCATCGACCAGATCCATGAGCGCATCGGATATAAGGACAACCTCGAGATCTTCCATCTTTGGGTGATCGAGGCTCCGGAGTCAGTAGCAGAGGAATTCCCTGCGGACAAGGCAGGCCTGAACGTGCTTTTCGTGCCGAGCGAGGCTCCATATCACGAAAGAAAGGTGACCCTTCTCAACGGCCCTCACACAGTTCTTTCTCCTGTAGGATACCTTTCTGGTCTCGATACAGTGAAGGAGTGCGTAGAGGATCCTGAAGTGGGCCAGTTCGTGAAGAGGGTGATGTACGGCGAGCTTCTTGAGACTCTCAACCTTCCGAAGCCAGAGCTTGAGGCATTTGCGAATTCTGTTGTCGAGCGTTTCGTGAATCCATATGTGAAGCATTTCGTGACCAGCATCATGCTTAACTCGTTCCCTAAATACAAGACCCGCGACCTTCCTGGTCTCAAGACATATCTTGAGCGTAAGGGAGAGCTTCCAAAGGGCCTCGTTCTCGGTCTCGCTGCCATCATTACATATTATAAGGGCGGTAAGAGGGGAGATGTCGAGATCGTTCCAAACGACGACGCGGCTATCATGGCTCTTCTCAAGGACCTCTGGGCATCAGGCGACGTCCGTAAGGTTGCTGAAGGCGTGCTTGCGGCAGAGTTCATCTGGGGTGAGAACCTCAATGACATACCGGGACTCACCGATCTCGTAGCCGCAGACCTCGAGCTCATCCAGAGCGAAGGAATGCGTGCAGCAGTAAAGACTGTTATCTAACCTGTTTCGAGCTTGTCGAGAAATCTAATGCTATGGCAGAATTCATAAAGATCAACCCGGCCGACAATGTGGCCGTGGCAATAAACGATGTCGAGGCCGGATACGGCTTCGACATCGATGGCATATCGCTCACTACTTTGGCAAAGATTCCTGCAGGCCATAAGGTGGCCTTGAAGGATATGGCTGAAGGTGAGGATGTCGTGAAGTACGGATTCCCTATAGGACACCTTCTGCAGGCTGTTCCGCAGGGAGGACTCATTGACCATTCGGTCCTGAAGACAAATCTCGAAGGACTGCTGGAGTATACATACCAGCCTGAGCTGACTGAAATAGCTCCTGCGCAGACCCAGGCTACATTCAAGGGTTATCGCCGTGCGGACGGCCGTGCCGGCATCCGCAACGAGCTCTGGATCATCCCGACTGTAGGATGCGTGAATGGAGTGGTGCAGAACATCCAGAAGCAGTTCGAGGCTGAGCTTGCTGCATATCCTGGGGTAGAGAAGGTGATCGCCTTCCCTCACAATTATGGATGCTCGCAGCTCGGCGGAGACCATGAGAACACAAGGAAGATCCTTGCAGATATGGTTCATCATCCGAATGCAGCAGGTGTGCTTGTAGTGGCTCTCGGTTGCGAAAACAACCAGCTCGGCGCTTTCCGCGAGCTGGTCGGCGAGGTCGATGAGACCCGTGTGAAGTTCATGGAATCGCAGAAGATACAGGGTGATGAGGTGGAATATGGTCTTGGCTTGCTTCGCGAGATCGCCGAGGCTGCAAAGGATGACAGAAGAGAGGACATTCCTGTGAGCGAACTGAAGGTCGGCCTCAAGTGCGGAGGCTCTGACGGATTCTCCGGCATTACAGCCAACCCTCTTCTCGGCCGCTTCTCCGACTGGATCGTAGCCCAAGGAGGAACTACGGTTCTTACCGAGGTTCCAGAGATGTTCGGTGCAGAGACAATTCTCATGTCGCGTTGCCAGGATGAGGCGACATTCGACAGGACCGTTCATCTGATCAATGACTTCAAGGCATATTTCATGAAGAACGATCAGCCGGTGTATGAAAACCCTTCTCCGGGCAACAAGGCAGGCGGTATCTCAACTCTCGAGGAGAAGTCTCTCGGATGTACACAGAAGTCAGGAAACTCCATCGTACGTGATGTGCTCCTCTATGGAGACCGTCTCAAGACCAAGGGACTCAACCTGCTCAGCGCGCCGGGCAATGACCTCGTGGCGTCGACAGCCCTCGCGGCATCAGGCTGCCAGATAGTCCTCTTCACGACAGGCCGCGGTACGCCGTTCGGAACATTCGTGCCTACAGCAAAGATTTCCACTAACAGTACTCTTGCTGCAAACAAGCCGCTTTGGATAGATTTCAATGCCGGCGCAATCGTAGACGGAACACCTGTCGAAGATGTCGATCAGGCGTTCATCGACTTCGTCCTTGCAGTCGCATCAGGAGAACATGTAAATAACGAAAAGTCAGGTTATAGCGAGATCGCCATCTTCAAGTCAGGAGTAACACTATAGAAACATAGGCCTTTATTGTTATAAATAAAATTTATTTATACCTTTGTCGATAATAAAATTTTTAAATAACAATGAAGAAATTCTCCTTGCCAAAGGATGGCGGCCTGATAGAGACCGGTCTTCCTAAAGGAATCCTCCATAGTTATGAGAGGATTCCTGCGCAAATATTTGAAGATGAGGAAATTGCCAGTGCGGACCTTGCCAGTGTGATCATTGATGCCATCAACAGCAGCTATGGCACTTTCAGGCTCGGACTGACTACAGGTACTTCTCCTGTAACATTATACAGGGAACTGGTGAGACGCCATAAGGCAGGCGATGTGTCTTTCGCCAATGTGGAGATCTTCAGCATCGATGAGTATTATCCCGCTCCAGCTCCGTCACAGAGCCGCAACAACAGGCTTTATGAGGAACTGATCTCGAAGATCGATGTAAAGCAGGAGAATGTCCATATCCCGAGACATACCGCGGTAAAGGACACTATTACGGAAGACAATGCTGCCTTTGACAAGCTTGCAAAGGGCCTTGATCTTCTCGTTATGGGTGTCGGCGAAAAGGGACAGCTCGGATTCAATGAAGCCGGATCATCAGAGAAAAGCCGTACCAGGACCGTGCTCCTTTCATATAATTCAAGGAAGAGGCAGTCGGTCAACTTCAACGGTGAGATAGACGAGACTCCGAGAATCGCGATCACCATGGGTATTTCCACCATGCTGACCGCCAAGAAGATTGTGCTTATCGCATGGGGCGAGGACAAGGCGGAGATCGTAAGAAAGATCGTTGAGGACAAGATCAATCCTGAATGTCCTGCATCATATCTCCAGAAGCATGAGAACATTTCTTTCTATGTCGATGAGAATTCGGCATCCCTTCTTACAAGAAATGTAGCTCCATGGCTTGTAGGACCTTGCGAATGGACTCCGAAGTTCGTGCGTAAGGCAGTGGTATGGCTTTGCGAAAAGCTTCATAAGCCTATCCTCAAACTGACCCAGGGCGACTATCTCTCTCATGGACTCGGTGAACTTCTTGAAAAGATCGATTCATACGACCAGATAAACATCAAGGTCTTCAATGACCTTCAGCATACTATTTCCGGATGGCCGGGAGGAAAGCCGAATGCCGATGACAGCACAAGGCCGGTGCCTTCTTCACCATTTCCGAAGAGGGTGGTTATCTTCTCTCCGCATCCTGATGATGACGTGATTTCCATGGGAGGTACGTTCATCCGTCTAGTAGAGCAGGGTCATGATGTCCATGTCGCTTACGAGACATCAGGAAATGTGGCGGTTCATGACGACGTAGTTCTTCAGCATATGGATGCTGCGCGCGAACTCGGTTTCGGCGACAGATTTGACGAGGTGAAGGAAATCATCGCGTCAAAGAATGTCGGCGAGCCTGAACCACGTGCACTTCTCGAGCTCAAAGGAGCGATCCGCCGAAGCGAGGCCAAGGCTGCCGTAAGGTCTTTCGGTCTGAACGACGAGACCAATGCACACTTCCTGAATCTTCCGTTCTATGAGACCGGAGGCATCAAGAAGGGCGAGCGCACGCAGGCGGACATTGATATCATCATAGACCTTCTCCAGAAGGTTCAGCCTCATCAGATTTATCTTGCAGGTGACCTTGCAGACCCTCATGGCACACATCGTGTATGTACCGAGGCTGTGCTCGAGGCTCTGAATCAGCTCGAAGGCGCGCAGTGGCTCAAGGAATGCCATGTATGGCTCTACAGAGGTGCATGGATGGAGTGGGAACTCGGTAGGGTTGATATGGCGGTTCCGCTCAGCCCGGATGAGGTGATCAAGAAACGCCACGCGATCTACCGTCATCTCTCGCAGAAGGATATCGTTCCGTTCCCGGGCGAGGATTCTAGGGAGTTCTGGCAGAGGGCAGAGGAGAGGACGCAGAATACCGCGAGACTGTATGATGAACTCGGAATGGCTGAATATCAGGCAATCGAGGTGTTTGTGAAATTGTTTTAAAGTGTAGTATATGAGACTTATTATTGAACAGAATGCCCAGAACGGCTCTGTATGGGCCGCAAGGTATATCGTATCGAGAATCAAGGCAAAGGCAGCCGTTACCGACAAGCCTTTCGTACTCGGACTTCCGACCGGTGGTACTCCGGTAGGAACATATCAGGAGCTTATCCGCATGTATCAGGCAGGTGAGGTTTCGTTCAGGAATGTTATCACATTCAATATGGACGAGTATGTAGGCCTCCCGGAAGAGCATCCGGAGAGCTACCACTCTTTCATGGCAAGGAATTTCTTCGACCATGTAGACGTTCCGAAGGAAAACATCAACATCCTTAACGGAAATGCAGAGGATCTTGCTGCCGAGTGTGCGGCATATGAGGCGAAGATCGCAGCTGCCGGCGGCATCGACCTTTTCATGGGCGGTGTAGGCGAGGACGGCCATCTTGCTTTCAACGAGCCATTCTCGTCACTCGTGTCAAGAACAAGGGTGAAGAGCCTTACATATGACACTATCCTCGTGAATTCACGCTTCTTCGACGGTGACATCAGCAAGGTTCCTACAACAGCTCTTACAGTCGGCGTAGGTACCGTGATGGATGCGAAGGAAGTTCTCGTGCTTGCATTCGGACATAAGAAGGCAAATGCTCTCCGCGAGGCCATCGAGGGCGCATATTCACACAAATGCACACTTTCTGCGCTTCAGGCCCATCCGCATGGAATCATCGTGGCTGACGAACTTGCAGTCGGAGAACTCAAGGTTAATACATACAGATATTTCAAGGATATAGAGAAGGATAACCTCCTTTAAGACGCTGTTTGTGAATTTTCACTATATTTGTGGGCTGAACCTGATGGTTCGGCCCACAATCGTATGTACTAAAACCATAAAGAAATGAATAAATTCAGACCAATCATCCTTGCGGTCGCAGTAGTCCTTGCCGGCCTTCTGGCCTATGGCGTATGGACACGTCCGAGCGTGAAACCTGCTGATTATGAAGGTTTTTCTGCCGAGCGCGTAGTCAAGGATATCGAAGTGATTTCAAAGGAACATCATTCCGTGGCTCATCCGGAGGAAAGAGCTGAAGTGAGGGAATATCTTGTGCAGAGGCTTGAAGGCCTTGGTGCTGATACAGTGAAGCTGTATCAGTATGATTCTCTTGTAGGCCCTAAGAACAAGCATGTGGTATATACTTTCGATGCAGTCGATGTGCTTGCCGAGTTTGCTCCTCTTACCGAGACCGAAAATCCCACCTATCTTCTCATGGTGGCTCATTACGATTCGAGATATTCGCAGCCTATGCCGAAGGATACAGTATGGTCATACGGTGCAGCTGATGACGGATATGGAGTCGGTGTGATCCTCGAGACGGTAAGCCAGGCTCTCAAGGCCCGTCAGGACTGGAAGCAGGGCATCAAGGTACTTTTCACCGATGCCGAGGAAGTCGGAATGATGGGTATGACAGCAATCTGGGAGAACAACAGGGAAGTCTTCGACAATGTAGGATTCATGATCAATATCGAGGCCAGAGGCCCTTGGGGACCAGCTTTGCTTTTCGAGACATGTCCAGGAAACGAGAAGGTAATGGACCTTTATGCTGCTGCGGCTGACTATCCGTTCACATATTCCCTTACTACCGTGGTGTACAGCTTCTTGCCGAACTTCACCGATTTCACCATCGTGAAGGATGAGGTTCCGGGCATGAACTTCTCGACCATCGCGGATATCAACCATTACCATACAGACGGCGACAATTTCAGCAATGTCAGCCCTAAATCGATCCAGCATTACGGTGCGCAGGTATATCCTGTGACCATGGAGTATCTGACAAATGAAGCATATGCCGACCGTGAATATTTCAAGGCTGAAGATGATACCACAAACTTCACCGTGCCTGTTCTCGGCCTCTTCAATTTCAGCAAGGGAATGTATAAGGTGGTGAATGCCATCGTGTTCGTCCTCTTCCTTCTCCTTCTCGGCTTCGATGGCGTAAGGGGCAGGATCAAGGCCATGAAGGTCTTCAAGTCATCTCTTGCGGTACTCGGTCTTGCAGTGGCTGTACTTGCTGCAGGCGAACTTATAGCATGGCTCAGCGCTTTGATCGCCGGAGCCAAGTTCAAGCCATTCGGCGTCATCCACGGCATCATGTTCGACAATGTGGCAATGATCGTGTCTGTTGTGCTGATGGTTGCGGTGTCAGTATTCGTATATGTGTCAGGCAGAAAGAAGGCGATCCGCCTTGCGGCCGGTTCGATGCGTGCGAGCGCGTCTGTGAATGCTGTCATAAAGCATGCTGACAACCTCCTTTACGGAGCTCTTTCTCTCATGTTTGTCCTCAGCGCGGTTCTTCTCTTCACATTGGGCGAGAACATCATGTTCTTCATCCCTCTGACAATCGCGACTGCGGCTATGATCCTTTACCGTCTCACATCTCTCAAGCTCTGTCTTGTTCTTGCGATCGCTCTAGTGCTTCTCCATGCATTCTCATTCTTCTATGCATTGGCAATGGCACTTACTATCGGAGCGTTCGGAGCGGTAGCGATGCTTGCGTTCATTGATCTGATGGTGCTTATTCCGATGGCTGATCTTTATATTACTGATGTGGCTGTGAAGAAGAAGTAGCGGGCATATACAGATACAAAAATCAGCGTCCGCGCGAGCTGAATTAGTCACGGCGTCCTGCGAGGCCGATGTAGTAGAAAAGGGTAGCGAGGGAGCCGAGAGCTGCGATCACGTATGTGTATGCGGCCCATTTGAGGGCATCGATCGCCATAGGACGTGTCTGTCCGTCGGTGATTCCTGACTGGGTGAGCCATCCGATTGCACGGCTGCTGGCGTTGATCTCTACAGGGAGAGTCACGAAGCTGAACAGGGTAGTCATCGCAAAAAGGATGATTCCGAACCAGAGAAGGCCCGGGAATGTGTTGATGAAGATCACTCCTGCGAGAAGCACCCACTGTACGATGTTGGAAGCGAAGTTCACTACAGGCACAAGGGCAGAACGCAGTCTCAATGGAGCATATCCGTATGCATGCTGGACTGCATGTCCGCATTCATGAGCGGCAACGGCAGCGGCTGCGACGCTTCTGCTTGCATATACGCCTTCGCTGAGGGCCACGGTCTTTGTCTGCGGATTGAAATGGTCTGTAAGCATTCCGCGTGTAGGCACGACCTTGACGTCATAGATTCCATGGTCATGGAGCATCTTCTGCGCCACTTCCGCGCCTGACATTCCGTTCGGAAGCCCTACCTGTGAATACTTGTTGAAACGGCTCTGCAGCATCTGCTGTACAATGAAGCTGAGGGCCATGATGATGATCATTATGATCCAGATGTTCATATTTGTGTAAGTTTAATCGTTAATGATCTGTCTTTACTGACATTTTGTCCTGTATTGGCAGGTAATCTTCAATGTCAAAGCCGGCGCATATATGTGCAAAAACCACGCCTGCTGCAAAAATAGGATTTTATGTCAGAATATTTAGTAATTTTGCGGTCGGTTTTATTTTGATTGACAATGTATATTAGCAGTGACTTTTCAAGGCTGGAGATCAATCTGAACGGCTGCCTTGAAAATTACAGATATTTCAGATCGAAGCTTGAAGTTTCGACAAAGCTTCTCGTCCTGGTGAAGGCGAATGCATACGGCCATGGCGCCGTACAGTTCGCGTCGCTGATGGAAGAGGCGGGAGCGGATTATCTTGCCGTGGCATATCCAATCGAGGGTATAGAGCTTCGTCAGGCAGGGATCAAGTCTCCGATCATGGTGCTTACTGCAGGAACGGATTCGTTCGAGCAGATCATCAATTATGGTCTCGAGCCGGGAATACCGAACATGTATTCGTTAAGAATCCTCTGCGAAGTGCTTCAGAAGAGGGGAATGTCGGATTTCCCGATCCATATAAAGCTTGATACAGGTATGCACAGGCTTGGTTTCATGACGGAGGAGATGCAGGAACTCATGGACTTTCTCCAGACCTGCAAGACTGTGAAGGTGAAGTCCGTGTATTCTCATCTTGCTGCAGCTGATGATCCGTGCTGCGACGATTTCACGCTCGGACAGGTGCAGCTTTTCCGCGAGAATGCAGATAAACTGACTGAAGCTATCGGCTACAAGCCATTGTATCATATCCTCAATTCAGCCGGTATAGAACGATTCCCGCAGTATCAGTTCGATATGGTGCGTCTCGGTATCGGTATATATGGAGTAAGTGCGATTCCTGGAAACCATCTAAGCCCGGTCGCTTCATTCAAGTGCAAGATTCTGCAGATCAAGACATTGCAGCAGAGCGACGGCACAATCGGCTATGGCCGTCATGGCAAGATCGCTCCGGAAGGAACTGTGATAGCGACCATCCCGGTAGGCTATGCGGACGGAGTGGACCGTCATCTTTCATGCGGAAAAGGCTTCTTCATGGTAAACGGACATAAGGTGCCGACCATCGGAAACATCTGCATGGATATGTGCATGCTTGATGTGACAGGCATAGATGCGAAGGTAGGGGACACAGTCACGATTTTCGGAGAGGATCCTACAATCACCGAGCTTGCTGACATTCTCGGGACTATCCCTTATGAGATCCTTACATCAGTACCAAGGAGAATTGAAAGAATAATCGTGAAATAATGGAAGAGGTAAGCAGAAAATATAAGGTCTTGTTCGTGTGCCTTGGCAATATCTGCAGGTCTCCTGCTGCCCAGGGCATATTCGAGCATATAGTGCGTGAAAACGGGATGACCGACAGGATT
>RHMF01000932.1_pt1 | contig 13166 bp, 11 predicted proteins | sample 5365151 | NCBI WGS metagenome assembly RHMF01 (sample SAMN10266501, study PRJNA497801) | feces metagenome | isolation source: feces | host: Bos taurus | place: China: Prairie of Fairy Mountain | collected 2017-08-14 | reverse complement strand
GGCATCAAGGCCAACATTGCCCTTTCTGCCTACCGCTACATCGACGAGAATGAAGAATTCGATTTTGACGCCGACGAACAGTGCCAGGAACTGGTGCGTGTTGTCGAAAAGTGGCACGGCCACGATGACGGCCGCATCCGCATCGACGCCGGCATCCACGCCGAATACAACAGCAATTTCCCCCTGTGGGAAGGCTTGGCGGTCTACGCCGAGGAAAAGGGGCTGGGCATGCAGCTGCATCTGGCGCAGACAACCGACGAAGCAGAGTCCTGCCTGGATCGCACAGGTTTGAGTCAGGCGGAGCTGCTGAGCTGCCATCGACTGTTCTCCGTGCCCACCACGGCTGCCGGCTGCGCCTGCATGAGCGAGAGCGACCGGAAGATTTTGGGCAAGAAGAAGGTTTCCGCAGTAGCGACTCCCATTGCCAGCGCCAAGGCAGGCTGTCCCGCAACCCCCATCCTGGATTGCGTGAAAGCCGGCATGAATGTGGCACTGGGCACCGGCGGCGCGCTGGAATGCGGCAATCTGGACATGTTTGAGGTGCTGCGCACGGCTGCCAACTCCCAGCGTGTCGCCACCGGCAATGCCGATGCGCTGCCGGCACCGGCAGCACTCATGATGGGCACCGTCTGCGGCGCCAGAGCCCAGGGTCGTGCTGCCGAGTGCGGCATGCTCAAGGAGGGCATGGACGCCGACATCGTGCTGGTAGACTACTCCGCACCCCACCTGATGCCCTGCCACAATGTACTGTCCAGCCTGGTATTTTCCGCCAAGGGCGGCGATGTGGCCATGACCATGGTGCGCGGCAAAGTACTCTACCAGAACGGCCAGTGGCCCACCATCGATCTGAAAGAAGTGGTCACCGAGCTGACCGAATACGCCATTCCCAAACTGTTCGCCAGCGAGCAGAAGTAAGATAAATGGTTGTTTAGCAGTGTAATCGACTGACTACCATGTCATTCTGAGCGTAGCCGCCCATAGGCGGCGAAGACGAAGAATCCGTTCCTTTCGGTGGATTTTCCAGAGGAGAACGGATCCTTCGACTCGCTGCGCTCGCTCAGGATGACAGTGTAAACAACAATTTATCCCATTATCGCACAAGGAGAAACCCTATGTCTGAACCGAGCAAAAAGCAATCCTTCCTGCAGGGCACTGTGTGGCTGGCTGTAGCCGCCGCGGTGGTGAAGGTCATCGGCGCCCTGTATAAGATCCCCCTGAACGCCATCATTGGCGAGCAGGGCTTCGGCTATTTCGGCACAGCCTACGAAATTTATACCGTGCTGATGAGTCTGGCTGTGGCCGGTCTGCCGGTAGCGATGAGCCGCATGATCAGCGAAGCCAACGCACTGGGCCACTACAATCAGCTGCGGCGCACCTACAACACCGCACGATTGATCTTCCTGACCATCGGCATCGTAGGCAGCCTGCTGATGACCCTGTTCTGTAAGCAGCTGGCCGCTTTCCAGAAGCAGCCCGATGCCTGGCCTGCCATTGCCTGCCTGGGTCCCTGCATTCTGCTGATCTGCACCATGTCCACCTTCCGTGGCTTCTTCCAGGGACAGAGCAACATGCGGCCCACCGCCATCAGCCAGATGATGGAGGCGGTTTGCAAGCTGATCGTGGGCATCATTGCAGCCAAGCTGCTGCTGGATCTCACCGGCAGCGTTTCCTACGCCGCAGCCGGCGCCATTCTGGGCGTCACCGCCAGTTGCCTGTTCTCCGTATGTTTCCTGTTCTTCCAGTATCGGAAGGCCAGAAAGCTGCTGCCCGTTTCTCACGAGCCGGTGACTAGCTACGGCCAGACCGCCAAGCAGCTGCTGGCCATCGCCATTCCCATCGCCATTGGCTCCGCCGGCATTTCCCTGCTGACCATGCTGGAGACCCGTGTGTATCTGGGCCAGCTGGAAAACCTGGGCTATCCGGAGCTGCAGCGGGATACCATGAAGGGCATCTACGATATGATCAAAACCATCTATCTGCTGCCCATTGCCTTTATCACCCCCATTTCCGTCAGTATCATCCCGGCCATCACTTCCCACCTGGCGCTGAAAGATGCGCGTGGCACCCAGACCACCGCTGAGTCCTCCATTCGCATTGCAGCGCTGATCAGCGCGCCCTGCACCGTAGGTCTGTTTGTGCTGGCTGGCCCGGTCACCGGCCTGCTGGGCGGTTACAGCGGTGAAAATCTGGTGCTGGCCACCTGGCTGATGCGGCTGCTGGCGCTTAGCCTGATCCTGCATTCCATCATTCTGGTCACCAACGCCATCATGCAGGCGCTTGGCCATGCCAACCTGCCGGTGGTGAACATGCTGATCGGCGGTGCGCTGAAGCTCAGCGCCGTGTATATCCTGGCGGGCAATCCCAATATTGGCATTCTGGGTGCGCCCATCGGTGCCGCAATCGGCTATGTGGTGATCCTGGTGCTGAACATCTTTACCCTGCGCCGCTGCACCCAGCAGCCCCCTGCGGTGCTCAAGCAAGCCAGCCGTGCACTGCTGGCAGCGCTGGGCATGGGCATTGTGGTCTTCGGTGCCTGGTACGGCCTGCAGCTGGTAACTTCCAGCCATCTGGTTCTCTGCGCCGCCCCCATTATGGTAGGCGTAGCCGTCTACGCACTGGCCGCCATCAAACTCAAGGCTATCACTCGAGAAGACTGCATGCTGCTTCCCAAGGGTGAGAAAATAGCAAATCTACTGCATTTATAAAGAAAAGAGGTACTATTATGAACAAGACCGAACTGATCGCCGCTGTGGCGCAGAACACCGGTGTCACCAAGAAGGATGCCGAGCGCATCGTTAACGCCACCTTCGAGACCATTACTGCACAGCTGGCACAGGGCGAGAAGGTACAGCTGGCCGGCTTTGGCGGTTTCGAAGTGAAGACCCGTGAAGCCCGCGTTGGCCGCAATCCCCGCACCAACGAGACCATGGAAATCCCTGCCTCCAAGGCACCTGTCTTCAAGCCCAGCAAGGCTCTGAAGGACGCCATTGCAAAGTAAGATGCGGCTGGACAAATATCTAAAAGTTTCCCGACTGATCAAGCGCCGCACCATTGCCAACGAAGCTTGCGACAACGGCCGCATCAGCGTCAACGGCAGAGTGGTGAAGGCCAGCTACGAGGTCAAGGTCGGTGACAAGATCGAGATCGCCATGGGCCCCCGGACGGTGGCCGTGGAAGTGCTGCAGGTAGCAGAAACGGTTCGCAAGGACGATGCCTGCGCCATGTACAAGGAAGTAACCGGCTGAAATAGCTGAAAAAAGACTCGTGCTTTTGGCACGAGTCTTTTTTTATTGCTTATATCTGGGTCAGCTTCCGGCCGGCAGCGGCCAATTCCCGCAAAGTACCGCAAGGAAGCATGGGGCATAGCGCCGCCATGGTCTGCACGCTGCGCAGATACCGCCATTTATTCTGCGGAATGGGATTGAGCCAGACAGTACGACCGGCCATCTGCTGCGCCTTCAGCAGCGCTGCAATGGCGCGATTTTGGTCAATGGTCTTGGTATCGGACAAGATCAACAGCGTCGCGCTGGCACCCAGAGGCGAGGGTTTCATGGCGCACAGGCTTTCAAGCGCCGTACCCAGGTCTGTTCCGCGGCCATAAAGACCTGATTCTTTCACGAAATCCCGGAATTTGTCCATATCTTCCAGTGCGAAGGCATCCGCCTCGAACAACTCCTCGGAGAACAGGAACACCCGGGCATTTTCCGACACCCGATTCAGCGACTGAATGAATCGCAGGGCAAACTCGGAAAACTGCATCATAGAGCCGGACACATCGCACAGCAGCACCATCCGCTTTCTGCGATGGGGCTTGCGACGATAGCGCAGGCGGTAAAAACTGCCGCCGGTTTCCAGACCCTTGCGGATGGTGCGGCGAAAATCCAGCTTGCCGCTTCTGCCGCCGGCACGGCGCTTGGCCTCCAGCTCGCCATTGATCTGCCGGGCGATGGAGCGAATGATGTCGATGGCTTTGGGGATGTCCGTGTCCTTGAACTGACTCAAATCCCGGTACAGCATGCCGATCTCCGGATCGGCCGCCTCCACACCCATAGCCGCATCCTCCATCAGCATCTGCTGTTCCAAAATGGACTTAGCAAAGACGGAATGGATGAAATCACCGTAGAGCTTGGGGTTGCGTTCCGCATTGCCCTTATACTTTTCCATGAATTTTTCCAGCTTTTTCCGCTCCGTTTCCGGCATGGCGGCATAGGTCTGCCACTGCTCGTCGGTCAGATCCATGGGCTGATCCTTCATGCGGAAATTCTGCTCCGCTTCCTGGCGGATGCGGGCCATTTCCGCCTCCTGCTGCATTTGCTCCTGGGCCTGCTTGCGCATGACCTCCTCAGGAACAAAGAAGCCGTCAAAAACCCGATCAAAGGCCAGCTGCTCCTCACGGGATTTGGCAAACACCGTCCGCAGGGCGATTTTGACCGTATTGCGATCCTCAAAGCCGATCTGGGTCAGCAAACGGCAAGCATCGGCGGTTTCCCGGGGGCCAATGGGCAGGCCCTCCAGCCGCAGCATCCGGGAAAAAGCAGAGATTTTTTCCAGATAGACCCCGGGCTCAGCCATGGTGGTGGCCTCCGCAGTGGCCGCCGCAGCTGCAGGCGTGGTCATGGGGCTCATCTTTCAAAAACGCGTCGATATCGTCATTATTTTTCAGCACAAAACCGGCCGTGCTGCGGATCGCATCCGGCGTCAGTTCCCGGATACCCAGGGCATCCAGCGCGGCTGCCCAGTCCAGCGCCTCGGCGATGGAGGGCTTTTTGAGAATGGCATCATTGGCACGCAGCTTGGCGGTAGCCAGGGCAACCTGGGCGCAAAGCCTGTCATCCACATGGGGCAGCTTGGCACGCAGGATGGCCAGCTCCTTTTCCATAGTGGGGTACTCAATGTGCAGATAGGCGCAACGGCGGCGCAGCGCCTCGGAAAGAGGCCGCGCACGGTTGGAGGTCAGCACCACAAAGGGAACGGATTTTGCCTGGATGGTGCCGATCTCGGGAATGGAGACCTGCATATCGGACAGGATCTCCAGCAAAAACGCCTCAAATTCCTCGTCAGCCTTGTCGATCTCATCGATCAGCAGCACCACCGGTTTTTCCGAGCGGATGGAGGCAAGCAGTGGCCGCTCCAGCAGATAATCATCACTGAACAGGCTGCGGGTCAGGGCATCCTTGTCGCCCTCGTTCATATTCACTTGGATGGAAAGCAGCTGCTTCTGATAGTTCCATTCATACAGTGCCTTGCTTTCGTCCAGGCCTTCATAGCACTGCAGACGCACCAGATCCCGGTCCAGCGCAGCCGCCATCACCTTGGCGATCTCCGTCTTGCCGACACCGGCAGCGCCCTCCACCAGCAGAGGCCGCTCCAGCTGCAGCGCCACCGCCAGGACAGTTGCCAGAGTTTCGTCATAAATATAATGGGCCTCGTCCATTTTTTGCTTCAAAGTTTGCAGGTCCATACATCGTCCTCCTGTCAATTTTTTGCCATTATATCATAAATCCCCGACTTTTGGAATATGAAAATCAAATTTTCATTTATCACTGTGTCTGCTCGATAAGTCCCAATTTATGGGGCTTGACATTCCCTTTTCCCGGTGCTATGATACCTATGACAACCGAATAAAACATTGCGTGGCAGAGGCTGTGTTCGGCGGCCTTTGCTGAACAAGATAATCGGGTGAAAATCCCGAACGGTACCGCCGCTGTATGTGCCAGTGGCAGCTCTAAGATGAAAATCAGTCACTGGGGAAACCTGGGAAGGCAGAGCTGCTTCGGAAATTCCGAAAAGCACGAGTCAGAAGACCTACGCAATGGGTTCTCCGCTTCCTGCGCGTTATGGGAAGTGCGGTTTTGTCGCAGAAAAACGGCTGCGGCGTCCTTTGTGGCGCCGCAGCCTCATTGTTTTTAGGAGGTAAGATTATGAACAAAAACACAAAGATCATTCTGGCTATCGTCGCGCTGGTAGCCGTCATCGGTATTTTCCTGGGCGTGTATTTCGCCACCCGGCCCGAAATCCAGCAGGGTGCAAAGACCATCACCGTCACCGTCGTCCACAAAGACGGCAGTGAAAAGACCTTCACCTATCACACCGACGAGGAGTACCTGGACAAGGTGCTGCTGGCCGAGGGTCTGATCGAAGGTTATGAGGATCAGTACGGTCTGGTCATTGAAAAGGTTGATGGCGAAGCCGCTATTTGGGAGACCGACAGCGCCTACTGGTCGCTGTATGTCGGCGAAGAATATGCCACCACCGGCATTTCCCAGACCCCTGTGTACGATGGCAGCACCTTTAAGCTGATCTATGAAACCTGGGCAGAGTAAGGGGCATCTGACCATCACGCAGATGGTTCTTTTTGGCATGCTGGCAGCGCTGACCTTTGCGCTGCAGGTAGTGATGGGCCCGCTTCCGAACATCGAGCCCGTGTCACTGCTGGTAATGCTGTTCGCCGTCACCTTTGGCTGGAAGGCGTTGTACCCTGTGTACATTTTCGTGGTGATGGAGATTTTATACTACGGCATCAGTGTGTGGAACATCTACTATTTATATATTTGGACGATTTTGGCAGTGGCCTCCATCTTTATGCGCAAGGTACAAAGCCCCCTTGTCTGGGCGCTGCTGAGCGCCGTATTTGGCCTGCTGTTTGGCGCGCTGTGCGGCATTGCGGATATTTTCATCGGCGGTTTCACCTTCGCCGTATCGAAATGGGCATCCGGCATCCTGTTTGACATTACTCACTGCGTTGGCAATTTTGTCATCGCCCTTGTTTTGTTCCAGCCTCTGCGGAAGCTGCTGCAGAAGCTCTACCTGCGAATCAGCCGATAAAATCGGATTTTCTTTGGATTTTTTCCGAAGAACGGTAGCAGATGGGTTGCAATAGGTGTCACAGGTGTGCTATACTGAATGTATCAATCAACACAAGGAGATGTTTACACATGGTCAATTTGAAAGCAATCCCCTACAACCTGTCCGACGCGGATATTGCATGGGTAGAAAATACCATCGCCGGCATGACCGCCGAGGAGAAGGTGGGCCAGCTGTTCTGGCAGCTGACTGCCGGTAATACCGAGGAATATTTGCAGGAACTGATGGAAAAGTATCACCTGGGCGGCTGCCGCTACAATGCTATGCCCGGCCAGATGGTTCTGAACCAGAACCGCATCCTGCAGAAGTACGCCAAGGTTCCCGTGTTCATCGCCTGCAACCCTGAGCAGGGCGGCAACGGCGTGTGCCCCGACGGCACCTTCGTTTCCAGCCAGGTGAAGATCGGCGCCACCGGCAAAACTGAGTACGCCCAGGCCATGGGCCGCGTTTCCGGCGCGCAGATCAAGGGCACCGGCTGCAACATGGCATTTGCTCCCGTGGTGGACATCACCTACAACTGGGAATGTGAAGAAGTCCTGTCCCGTGCTTACGGCAATGATCCCAAGCTGGTCGCCACCATGGGCAAGGCCTTTATGGACGGCCTGCACGAAACCGAGGGCGTCTACTGCTGCGCCAAGCACTTCCCCGGCAACGGCCAGGATTACCGTGACGCCCACATGTCCAACAATATCAACCACTTTGGCGAGGAAGACTGGATGGCTTCCTACGGCCATGTGTACAAGACCCTGATCGACGGCGGTCTGGACGCCATCATGGGCGGCCACATCATGATGCCCACCTACATGCAGGAGCGCAAGCCCGACATCACCATGGACGAGATGATGCCCGCTACCCTGTGCCCCGAGATCATGACCGATCTGCTGCGCAACAAGCTGGGCTTCAACGGCATGGTGGTCACCGACGCTTCCCACATGGTGGGCATGACCAACCGCATGAAGCGCAAGGACATGCTGCCTGCCGCTATCAATGCCGGCTGCGATATGTTCCTGTTCTTCAACGATCCCGAGGAAGACTTCGGCTGGATGCTGGATGCCTACACCAGCGGCGTGATCAGCGAAGAGCGCATGAACGAGGCACTGACCCGTATTCTGGGTCTGAAGGCTGCCAAGGGCATGCACAAGAAGTCCGCTGAGGAGTTGACCGTCACCGATGAGGAGCTGGTGGCAGCCCTGCAGAACCCCGAGTTCAAGGCTGTTTCCCCCGCCATTTCCAAGGATGCGCTGACCCTGGTCAAGTATAAGGACGAAGGCGTGCTGCCCCTGAACCCTGAGAAGACCAAGCGGGTTATGATCGTCAATGTCAAGGGTCCCGACAGCCCCATGGCTAAGCTGGCTGCCATCGCCATGGGCGGCGGCGCTGGCAAGAAGACCCCCGTGGAGCGCTTCTGCGAGAAGCTGCAGGCCAAGGGCTTCGACGCATTTATCTATGAGTCTCCCCTGGACAAGATGATGAAGGAAGTTGCCGCTGGCAAGCCCTTCAACCTGAACCTGTATTTTGCCGGCAAGAACGCCATTGCCGACTTCGTTTCCGGCATGGATCTGGTCATCACCTTCTTTGACGTGCCCAACGGCCATCCTGTGTTCGGCATGAGCAAGGGCGGCGGTGAAATTCCGTGGTATGTCCATGAGATTCCCGTTGTGGGCATCTCCGTCAACAAGCCCACCATGCTGGCTGACTGCCCCATGCTGCGGACCTACATCAACGCCTACGATTCCAACGAGGACACTATGGACGCTCTGGTGGACGCTCTGCTGGCAGGTCCTGAGGCCTTCAAGGGCAGCGACCCCATCGATTCCTACTGCGGCATGTGGGACACCCACATGTAATGGGAGGATGCCATGTCCATCTTTGACTCTTTTGAAAGAAAGCATGATTTTCTGGTGTGCGTAGACTCCGACGGTTGCGTCATGGACACCATGAATTGCAAGCACTTCCACTGCTTCGGTCCCTGTATGGTGACCGAGTGGGGTCTGGAAGAATGGAAGGATGCCATTCTGGAGCGCTGGAATGTAATCAATCTATTCTCCATGACCCGTGGCATCAACCGCTTTAAGGGCCTGGCTATGGCCCTTGGCGAGATTGACAAGCAGTACAAGCCCATCGCCGGCATCGAAGCCCTGCAGCACTGGGCAGAAACCGCTCCGGCACTTTCCAATGACGGCGTGACTAAGGCCATGAACGAGGCCACCGATCCGGATGCCAAGCTGGTCTTCCAGAAGGCGCTTAATTGGAGCAAAGCTGTCAACGCTGCCATTGTAGAGCTGGACGAAGCACTGAAGGTTCCCTACGCCGGCGCTAACGAAGGTCTGGCTGCTGCCCACACCTTCGCGGATGTGGCCATGGTCAGCTCCGCCAACCGGGACGCTGTGGAGGAAGAATGGGGCAAATTCGGTCTGCTGCAGCACACCGATATCGTGCTGGCCCAGGACATCGGCTCCAAGGCACACTGCATCGCCGAAATGCTGAAATTCGGCTATGACAAGGACAAGGTGCTGATGATCGGCGATGCACCCGGCGACAGCGACGCTGCCAAGCGTAACGGCGTGCATTACTATCCCATCCTGGTAAACCACGAAAAGGAAAGCTGGGACGAAGCCATTGCCGTTGCCTTTGCCAAGCTGCAGGCCGGCGAATATGGTCCCTACGGCGCTGAAATGGAGCAGAAGTTCCTGCATAATCTCGGCGGCTGATACATACAAATAAAGAAATCCCACTGTGCAATGCACAGTGGGATTTTTGTTAGGCTTGTAAGCTATATATGACCAGAAAGATCAAGGCAAGCACCAGATACACAAGACCGGCCAAAAGCTCGGGTTTTGCGGATTGGCGAATTTCCCTCTTGCGCTCTTTGTAGGCAGCAAAATCGGCGTCCTTGCGCTCTTTGAGCAGCCAGGGGAAGGTCATCCGCACGGCGGAACCGATACCATAGGCCATGATATCAAAGGTGCCACCATTGCGGGCAAACTTCAATCCACCAATACCCAGCAGTATGACGGCGGCCACGAAGGTGCCGTCACACAGCAGATGGCAGATGCTCTTTTCAGAACCCAAGCCAAAGACGATCACGATCACAGCGACTACAAAGCCAGTGATCAGGTTTACCAGGAGATTTTTGCGCTTTTCGGTCATATTACTTCAGTTCCTGCTGATACTTCTCGAACTCCGCGTCATTGCACATGACAAAGTGGCCAGGCTTGATCTCGCGGAAGGAGGGCTTATCAACAGAATAGTCATGCTCTGCCAGGGGGTTGTACACGATACGCTGTCTGGTCTTTTCGTAGATGGGGTCAGGCAGCGGGATGGCAGACAGCAGGGATTTGGTGTAGGGGTGCATGGGGTTGAGGAACAGCTCGTCGGAGTCGGCCAGCTCGACCATCTTACCGAAGTACATAACGCCGATTCGGTCGGAGAAGTACTTAACGACGGACAGGTCATGGGCAACGAACAGGATGGTCAGACCCATCTGCTCACGCAGCTCGTTCAGCAGGTTGATAACCTGGGCCTGGACGGAAACGTCCAGAGCGGAAACGGGCTCGTCGGCGATGATTAGTTCGGGGTTCATGACGACAGAACGGGCAACACCGATACGCTGACGCTGACCACCAGAGAACTCGTGGGGGTAGCGGGTAGCATGCTCACGCACCAGGCCGACGGTCTCCAGCATCTGGTAAACCTTCTCGTCCAGGACTTCCTGGTTACGCTCGCCCTGGATAACCAGACCTTCGGAAATGATTTCCTTAACGGTCATACGGGGGTCCAGAGAGGCGATGGGATCCTGGAAGATCATCTGGATCTGGGTGACCAGCTTGGTGTGCTTGGCCTTGCGCATCTCGTTCTTGTATTCCTTAGCCAGCTTGCTCTTCTCGGCTTCGTCAGCCTTAGCGATCAGGTCTTCGTACTTTTCCTTGACCTGAGCCTGCAGCTGCTTGGAATACTCCTTATCGCAGTTCTTCTGATCGAAGGCAGCAGCCTTCATCAGCTTGCGCTGCTCGGCGATGGTAGCGTTCATCTGTTCCTTCAGCTCGGCAGCCTTCTCGGGGTTAGCAGCGACCTGCTCCTTGTAGTCAGCCTTTGCCTTTGCAATGGCATCCTTGTAGGACTTGGTACCGGCAGCGATGCGGATACCCTTGAAGTACACATTACCACCGGTAATGTTGTAGAGCTTGATGATAGAACGGCCAGTCGTGGTCTTGCCACAGCCGGACTCGCCGACCAGGCCGAAGACTTCGCCCTTCTTGACGTCAAAGCTGACATTGTCAACAGCCTTGGTGGGGCCAAAATACTGGCACAGGTTTTCTACCTTCAGCAGGACTTCCTGATTATTCTGCATGTTCGGCACCTCTCTTTGCATTCATTCTGGCAATTCTGTCCAGGATGGTCTTGGGAGGATCCACCTTGGGTGCATCAGGATGCAGCAGCCAGGTTGCGGCGTAGTGGGTATCGCTAACCTGGAACATAGGCGGCTGCTGCTCAAAGTCGATCTGCATAGCATACTTGTTACGAGCAGCGAATGCATCACCAACAGGAGGATAGATCATGTTGGGAGGCGTGCCAGGGATGGCTTCCAGCTTCTCGTTGGTATCCAGGTCGGGCATGGAGCTCAGCAGAGCCCAGGTGTAAGGATGCTTAGGATTATAGAAGATATCCTCAGCAGAACCAACTTCGACGATCTTACCAGCGTACATAACAGCAACGCGGTCTGCCATGTTAGCAACGACACCCAGGTCGTGGGTGATGAAGATAACGGACAGCTGGCGTTCGGTCTTCAGCTTGTTGATCAGTTCCAGGATCTGGGACTGGATGGTAACGTCCAGAGCGGTGGTGGGCTCGTCACAGATCAGAATGTCGGGGTTAGCGGCCAGAGCGATAGCGATAACGATACGCTGACGCATACCACCGGAGAACTCGAAGGGATACTGATTGTAACGGCGATGAGGCTCAGCAATACCGACTTCTTCCATCAGCTTGATAGCACGGGTCTTTGCGACGCGCTTGGTGACCTTTTCCACGACACCGGAAGCATTTTCCTTCAGGTAGTCGATGGACTCAACAGTCTCAGCAACAAAGTCGCGCTGGTCCTTCTGCTCCAGCAGCTGACGGTAGTGGTTGACCTGACGATCGATCAGGTGAGCGATATTGGACTTAACCAGTTCCATGTCAATGACTGCAGCAGCTGCAACCTCGTAATCGGGGGTCTTGCCGCGGGCAATCAGACGGTCATACTTGCGCTTGTCACGACGATAGATACGCTCTGCCTTGGCGTTCTTGCCGAATGCCTTGAAGTAGGTGTCGATCTCGCTCTTGACACTGGCGGAGAAGGTGTGGGTCAGGCTGTCCTTACGGATGCTCAGCGGATCCACGGTAGCCATGGCAGCAGCAGACATAGTCTTGTAGGCTTCCATGCAGGCCTTTCTGTTCAGCTTCTCCTCAGCAAATACTGCCTTGTTTGCCAGCAGGATCTCGATAGCTTCTTCGATCTTCTGGTAGGAAACTGCGGCAGTATGTGCACGGCCCTTCTGCGCATTTTCGATGAACTCCAGCATGAATTCCTTGTTCAGGTAATCCAGCATGTATTCGTTCAGCTGGTCCATGGGCATTTCGGGCAGAGGCTGACCGGCAAAGGTCACATAGTAACCCATGCGGAAGAAGTTGGGAACAGCCTTCTTAAGTGCCTCGGTGAAGATATCACGCATTTTGTACAGGACAGGCAGCACCTGGGAGTAATCCTTGGCCTTAAATGCCTTCTTGTACAGGCCATTCAGGGACTTAGCCAGCGTCAGCAGCTGCTCCTTGTCCTCCAGAACAACATACTCATTGATGGACAGCTTGGCCTGCTCAACAATATCGTTGACACGGAAGGCTGCATCCTTCTCAGAGTTCTTTTCCAGCTCAAAAGCCAGAACGTTGATGTCTTCCAGGGCACCGGTAGCGTTGTCATGGGCAGTGTTGTAGGCAGATTCCAGTTCGATGTGCTTAAACTCAAACTTGTCGAACTTCTTGCACATCTCGGTGATGGCAGCTGCCTTAGCGCTGTCGCCATTGGCGCAGGCCTCGACCATGGCCTTGTTCAGTGCCTTCAGGTAGGTGTTGAAATTGTTGCGGCTTTCACGCTGACGAGCCTTGCCCTTGAGGATCATAGCCTCGGTCAGCTGATTACCGATCTTAACGATGGGGTCCAAGCTGGACATGGGGTCCTGGAAAATCATAGCGATCTTGTCGCCACGGATCTTGTGGAACTCTTCCTCGCTGATCTTCAGCAGGTCCTTGCCGTCATAGATGAT
>RHMF01001832.1_pt1 | contig 13181 bp, 10 predicted proteins | sample 5365151 | NCBI WGS metagenome assembly RHMF01 (sample SAMN10266501, study PRJNA497801) | feces metagenome | isolation source: feces | host: Bos taurus | place: China: Prairie of Fairy Mountain | collected 2017-08-14 | reverse complement strand
CAGAAGCGGCTACCCCTTTTAATCTGACAATACAATCGACCAGTACATCGGCCAGCCGACAGACGTTGACACAACAACCTACCCTACAACAATATTTAGTGGACAATCAAGGCTGCATCAATTTCCCAGTGCTAGGCAAACTACACTTAGGAGGACTAACCAAACACGAAATAGAAAGTATGATTCGGGAAAGGCTGAAACCTTATCTCCGGGAAGTTCCGATTGTGACTGTACGGATGGTGAACTATAAGATTTCCGTCTTGGGTGAAGTGGCTACTCCCGGTACGTTTACCATAAATAACGAAAAGGTAAATGTACTGGAAGCACTGGCCATGGCGGGAGACATGACTATTTGGGGCCTTAGAGACAATGTTAAGCTAGTTAGGGAGAAGGAAAATGGAGAGAAGGAAATCATCCTATTGAATCTGAACCAGGCAGATATAGTAAACAATCCCTACTATGACCTGCAACAGAACGATATCCTTTATGTAAGTCCCAACAAAACCAAAGCCAAGAATTCAGATATAGGACAAAGTACATCGTTATGGGTAAGTGCTACCTCTATCCTTGTATCAATAGCCAGTTTATTAGTAACAGTCTTCAAATAAATATCCATGACAGAAATGAAACTTAAGAACCAACAGGAAGAAAAAATCAACCTATATGCAATCTTCTTCAAGTATTGGGTATATGCTCCTTGGTTTGTCATCAGTGTGCTTATATGTTTAGGTATTGCCACCCTTTATCTCCGTTATCAGATTCCGATTTATGATATTCAATCGGCTGTACTAATCAAGGAGGAAGACAATCAGGCTAACCGAAACAACAATGCCTTGACGGCCATTCAGGATTTGGGCATGATAAGCATGACCAATAATTTCGACAATGAACTACAGATTCTGAAATCGCAAACGCTTATCAGAAAAGTGGTAAACAAACTGGGGTTATACGTTTCACACAGTGAGAAACGTACCTTCAGGTATGACATTCCACTCTATCAGAATGAACCTGTCAAAGTATATATGGGTCCCGAAGAAGCGGACAAACTGGAAGCTCCAGTCCTCCTTCAACTGGATTATGTGCCTGACCGTCCCTTGAAAATGAAAATGGAATATACCTATCAAGGAAAGAAGAAAACCACGGAACAGGTATTCGAGCAATTACCCGTAGCCTTTCCTTCCGAAGTGGGTGTCATCACCTTTACCCTCCATAGGAAAGAGGCCATGGAACTGGTAGCTCAAATTTCCAGTCCTAATGGATGTGCTGCTATCTATGCCGAAAATTTGAGCGTAGAAGCTATTTCGAAGACAACCACCATTGCAAAAATACAAGTCAAGAACACCGTCAAGCAGAGAGGGGTTGACTTTATCTACCAATTGGTAGAAAGTTATAACGAGGATGCCAATGAAGAGAAAAACGAAGTGGCACAGAAGACGGCTGGTTTCATAGAAGAAAGAATTGCGATTATCGACAAGGAATTGGGAAGCACCGAAGACCAGATGGCTAATTTCAAACAAAGTGCCCGTCTGACCGATTTGACCAACGATGCACAAATGGCTTTGCAAGAGACATCCCGATACGAACAACAACTGACAGAAAACCGTACCCAAATGAGCCTCATCAAGGATTTGACCAATTACATCAGTCAGCCCAACCATCAGCATGAGGTAATTCCAGCCAATGTAGGTATTCAGGATGCCAATCTGGCTCATGTCATCAACCAATACAATACCATGGTGATTGAACAGAAACGTTTATTACGCACCTCTTCTGAAAACAATCCGGCTGTCATCAACCTGAATCTGGGCATCGAAGCCATGCGATCGACAATACAAACCACGGTGAACAGTGTACTTCGTGGACTGGAAATGACCGAGAAGAACCTGGAACGGGAAGCACGTAAGCATGAAGGGCGTATCAGCAATGCACCTACACAGGAAAAGGAGTATATGAGCATTGCGCGTCAGCAAGAAATCAAAGCGAACCTCTATACCATGCTGTTACAGAAAAGGGAAGAAAATGCCATTACATTAGCATCGACAGCCAGCAATGGACGAATCATAGAAATCCCTATGGCCGGTAAATCGCCAGTATCGCCTAAAAAGAACGTATACTTGTTGGCTGCATTGATTATCGGAATCGCCTTTCCCGTTTGTATCATCTATCTCATGGATCTAATGAAATACAAAATAGAAAACCGAAAAGATGTAGAAAAACTCTGCAACCTTCCGATTCTAGCTGAGCTACCTTTGGGAAATATACAAGAGAGTGTACGAGGAGCAATCGTTATCCATGAGAACAAGAACAACCTCATGGAAGAAGCCTTCCGTAGCCTCCGTACCAATCTGCTGTTTATGCTGAAACCAGATGAAAAGATCATCATGATCACTTCTTCCCAACCGTCCGACGGGAAATCATTTGTAGCTGGTAATTTGGCAGTTAGCTTGGCTTATCTAGGCAAAAAAGTCATGATTATCGGACTAGATATACGGAAATCCGGATTGGACAAGGTATTTGGACTCAACAACCATAGCCCAGGAATCACCAACTACCTGACCCAACCCGAACATACCGATTTTTCCGAATGGATTCTTGCTTCGGGAATCAGCCCCAACCTGGATATTTTTCCTCGAGGAAACATTCCTCCGAATCCGACGGAGTTGGTATCACGTTCCACTTTGGATAAACTCATCCTGCAATTGAAAGAAAAATACGATTATGTGATACTGGACACGGCTCCCATCGCCATGGTGACTGACACTTCCATCATCAGTCGCGTAGCAGACCTGTGTGTCTATGTCTGTAGGGCTGACCATACTCCTAAAGCGGCCTTCCAATTCGTCAATACCTTGAAAGAACAAGCAAGTTTCTGTCCGATTGCTATCGTTATTAATGGTATAGACCTGCAAAAGAAGAAAAACAAACTGAACTACAGTTACGGATATAAATATGGATATGGACATACCTATGGTTATGGGTATGGATATGGAAAAGAATCAGGGTTACACTAGCTAGTGTAACCCTGATTCTTCTTTCGTTTCCATTCTCCCAACAACATTCCAGGCAAGTAAGTAATAATTCCCATGCATCGGACAAACTGTTTCTTGGGACTTTGGAAAATGCGATACACAAATTCCAAGTGCATACGAATCACCCAATCCGGCACGCTGTTCGATTCCACTATAAAAATTAAAGGCAGCTCCTACCCCTATCATTACTCCATGTTGCAAATAAGGTTTCAGCCTCATCATGAAGTAATCTTGCTTGGGAGCACCTAGGGCAATCCAAATAATGGAAGCCCCATCGGCTTCTATCATACGGGCAATGGCCGAATAATCGAATTCTTCGACAGACAAGAAAGGAAGTTCATAAAACGTCATCCCAACTACAGCCGGGTTCAGTTGAGCAAGCTTGGCACGTAAGGCTTCCAACGTACGAGTATCGGTACCTAAAAAAATCATCCGATATTTGGCCTGGCTGATGACATCCTTGAAAATCATCGGTCCACAATACTGGGACCGCTGGATACCATAAATCCATTTTAGATACAAGGGTACCCAACCGCTGTCGCAAATTGCAAACATACCGTCATTGACTGTCTTCCGGTATTCCGGATTCCGCTGTACATGGTTTACTACTACCCCGTCGGCCACACAAATATAATCCGGCTTACCCAAGGCGATTTGAGAGTCAATACGCTTCCATACGAGTTCTTTACTGAATTCATACGTGATGTCAAAGAATTTCTCCATAAAAAGACTAGTTTAGTATCTCAGAAAGGATATCCATAAACTTCTTTTCGAAAGCTTCAACTGTATATCTTTCCTTGTACCTTAAACGGCCTTTTTCTCCCATTTGTTTACATAATTCCTTATCTATCAACAGCTTTTCAATAGAATTAACCAATGCATCCACATTCTTTCGCGGACAGATCCAACCGGTTTCTCCGTCGATGACCATAGAGGGAATGGCTCCTTCATCTGTCGAGACAACAGGAAGTCCGTACTGCATGGCTTCCAAAATAGTCAGCGGAAAGCAATCCTCAAATGTAGGTTGGACAAAAATGGTTGCCTCCTGAAAATAACGTTCTTTATCCTTACCATATTGTGGCCCGACATAAAAAATACAATCTTCCAACTGCCTATCCAACACTTCCAGTTGGAACCGTTCCCGATTGATTTCCTTGCTTTCTCCTCCCACAAAATGACACACAAACCGATGACCTTTCTCTTTCAGTTGCTTACAAGCATCCAGTAAAACATAAACACCCTTACTTTCCACCAAATTAGAAAGAAATAATAAGTGAGGAAGTGCAGGTTGAGTCTTCTGCTTCATACATTCCACTTCCGGAACTCCATTGGGACATATCCAAACATTCTTTTCAGGAACCACTTCCATAACATCCGGATAAAGTTCCCAAGAAAGAAGGATAACATCCACATTCTGATAGACCCACGGAAGCAAACGACTGTAAGGAAAACGATGTACCACCCGAAGCATACCCTTATTGTGCTGATGAACCACCACCTTCTTACAGAACAACTTACAAAGAAGGACAAAGGGCGCGTCTTTCAAAAAACCGATACCCTGACAAGTAATTGCCAAGTAACACAAATCGAACCGATGCATGAGCAATTGCCACAAGACTTTGCCATAGGTTCCGGCAAAGCGAATCATTTTCCAGATACTCCGTTTCCCTATTTCATTCATCTTCCGGGAAGTGGACAGATTAATGAAAGTAGTCTGATACTGTTCCTGGAGTTGGACACTTTCCTGCAAATAACGGCTTACCATAGCCGATCCATGTATCGGAGGAGGCAATGGAGTGATGAAAAGAATACGTGGCTTATCCATGAGACAATTGCCTTAAATGTGTAATCAAGCGCTGTATACAATCCTGATAGGATATTTTCATCTGATTCTCCTTCAGACCATTGACTTCACGAACCTTTGGCAACTGGAGTACATCCCGCATCCGTTGGGCCAATTCTCCGACATCCATAGGCTGAAAAGTATAACCGTTGACTCCTTCCTGAATCAAACAAGAAGAACCGGCATTTCGGGAAACCAAGGCATAACAGCCTGCCAACAAGGCTTCGTTCGTCACAGCACCAAATGCTTCTCTATAACTAGCCAACACAAATACATCGGCTAACAAGTACCACGCATACAAAGCATTTCCTTCCAATCGTCCAGTGAACAAGACATCGATGTTCAAGTTGTAGGCCAAACTTCTCAAAGAAACCATTTCCGGACCATCTCCTACAACAACCAAACGATTCTCTTGCGGATTCAAATAGGCAAAGGCACGAAGAATGGTCTTGACATTCTTCAATGCAACCAAACGTCCTACAAATAGAAATACACGCTTTCCATTCAACTGATGTTTTGAACGGAGCATAAGACTTCTGTCCAAAGCCTCCATATACAAATCACGAACTACCATATCCTTTTGTATTATTGGGAAAAAAAATCCTTTCTGATAATGAATTTTGTACCATTCTTCCACTCTAGGCTCTACCACGATAATATCATCTACTTTAGGAGCAATCCATTTCCGAGCCATGCGATGTATCCAAGAATGATCATTCCGTTGGGAAACCATATCGTAACTATCATCGCAAAGAGCGACTACCTTATATTTCTTTCGCTTGATCCAACGATGAATCAGTACACACATTGTACTCCAACCAAATTCATCTGTCAACACCACATCCGGTGCATATCGGTCCAAACAGGTCCAATATCCCCTACTAAAAGAACGTCCACCCAAAGCGAACATCTCTTTCAGATAGATTGGACGGAAAGTGAAACGAGAATAGATTCTCTGATAATCGAACGTCTGATCACGAAGATTCCAAAATTTCAAGCAGACTTGTGTGTTGAAAGCAGCATACAAGTCGTTGAAGAAATCGATGCGATAAGGCGCAATCGTGGGATGAAAGACCAAGAGTTTTCTCATATCCGTTAAATGATAAAATAGACAGGTAAAGGATAAACCAACGCCTCCAGTACAGGTATGTAGCTGAAGATGTTGTGTGAAAATTGATAATAGAAATACACCATCATCAAAACAACAATGGATAACTGAGGAACCGTTTTCTGAAAGAACCTATTCTCATGCAAGAAGATAAGGAACAGTGCATTCTGAAAGGCATAGATATAGAAGAAATACCTCATCAGCAAATAATACATTTCTCCTACATGACAGACTATCATCATCAAAAGAAGCAATAGATTCAAATTGATAACTACAAATAGTACTGATGATTCCAATTTCCGATAGAGATAGACAATCATTCCTCCCAACAATAGCAACAAGGCTATCATGGAGGACTGCAAGCCTACCTCGGTCTGCCATGAATCAGTTGCCAGCAAACGTTCATAATCTGTAGCTCTCGCAAATATATATCCGATGAAAGGAAGGTGAGCCAAATAGCCACCTACATAGAAAAAGAATACAGCAGCCAGTCCAATCATAACCAACAATGTGAGCATGGTTCTTCCTTTCATTTTCCGTTGGATAACAGGCAACAAGCCAACTCCTAATATCGGCAAACAAGAGGTATGTATACCTACGGCCAATAAAGCCAACCACCAGGAGCGTTTCTCACAGAAGTACCACCGAACCAAGAAAGCAAGGGTAATGGACTGAGCCAATCCTTGACGCAACATATTGCCAATGGCTGCAAACTCCTGAAAGAAGAAAGCCATAAAGAATAAGGACACAATGACATTGTTGATGCTGGTATGCAAGTATTCCGCTATTTTTAATAGGCCGTAGGACAGAAACAAATAATTGGCAGTGGTTATACTAATGACAAACCAATTCCAATTTCCAAAGAACAAATAGTAGGCTAGATACGTGTAACCATAATACACCGGCTCCTTTCCGAACAGCATAATGTACGAAAAGAAATTGTATTTTGGAACTTCAGCAAACAAGCGGCTATATTCCAGAAAATCTCCCAAGCGTTCTTTGGTCACAGCCAAACAGCCTAAATATAGAGCAAGCATTACGGCCAATCCCCAGAATCGCTTGATAGCGGTTTCTTCTTGATGACTCACATACAAGGCATAAGCCAAAATTCCAAAGAGCGGACACCATACGAACAACAGACTGAACAACAGCATATCCTCTCCTATTTGATTTTCTCTAAAAAGGAGATGGCATCTCTTCGACAGGCATGGATTCTTTCTTCCACCTCATCATAAGAGATAGGATCATCCAATGTTCTTTTCAAATGATAGAAATCATCGGACGAAACAAAGAAACGGTGTTTCAACTGCAATGCCGACAACAGAGTATGGATTCTATCGCTACCCCCACTTACATTGTTGAGTACCACAAACTTCTTCCGAAACAAGATAGCGAAGACCATACAATGGTATGAATTAGTGATAATGTAGGTTGCATTCCGGATTTCATTCAGCCATTCCTCGACCGACAGATGAAAGAAGAAATTGGTTCCCTTCGTCAAAGCCGGATACCCCAAACGTGTCCAATACAAATCCCGATAATTCATACCTTGGCTTTCAGCCCATTGGGAAATCTTCATACATTGTTCCAAATTCTCCTCTCCCAATATATACGACACGACTTTCCCACCAGCATCCTTCGGACGTTCCCACAAAAAGACAGCCTGATAATAATCTGAATCATATAATAGGGTCGGGTCGATAACCAACTGGGCAGGAACACCAAACACTTGGTTACAAATGGTAACTCCCGACTGTTCCCGCACAGAAATAGCATCGAATTCCTTTAACAGCAATTTCACTTGACTTAATTCCAATTCCTGACTCTCCCAATGAGACAAGCCAAATGAAGCCGCATACGCATATTTACGGATGTTTCCTTTCCGGATAAAATCCAAGAAATAATTATAACCCATGATTTCCCAACGCCATACCTGGTCGCTTCCTACAATAACAGCATCCAATTTCTCATTCGATTCAAATTTTTCCAAGGATCGCTGAGTGATATAACGTTTTGTCTTAGGTATCAACCACTGCCGGTTGAAACGGGCAAACTTCAACCAAGAAATATAATACTTATACGAAAAGCGATGATAAAGCTGACGAAGAATTCCTTGATACCTCGGCAACCGATCAATAATCAGGACCTCATGTCCCAATTCCTCCAATTTACTCATCAGCGCATAACATTGCAATACAGCCCCATAGTTTTGCGCCCAATGAAATGTCAAAATACCTATTCTCATGTTCCTATCATTTTATAGATGCGATTCAACAGCCGCACCCAAATCTTTCTTTTCCGTTTGTGTATATCGGATACGCATTTCATCCCTTCTTCAGGAAAACGTCTCCAAAACTCCTTCCTTAATTCCGTGAGTGGTGCACTACATTCCAAGGAGGGATTTCCTAGAAACGCTTGTGCATAAGTTGCTTCTTTCTGAAAAACACTTAAAGACTGATAGAAGTTCATTCCAGCAGGAGAATTAACCAATACAAGCCCTGTTCCCCAATTATCGTCCATCAATGGATGAACCCGTTCAATTCCCCAAAAATCCCCCAATGTGAAATCACTATGACTTCTACCTTTTTTGGCCAGACAAGCGTAACACGAAGGACGGAGATACAGATTATCCAAATACCCTTGGGAATATAGATTTGAAGCAGCCTTACCTATATATAAAGTATTCTTGCCTGTACGAATATCCATTCCATACTGCTTCCACCCCCGACTTTTATCACGCATGGACAAATGGGTTATCCGTTCCTTCTGTGGATTGATGCTTTCCAAATAAATTCTCCAAACAAGCGGACTAGGAACACCATGACAAACTACATCGACCGTCAATAACCTTTCATAATCGATACGCAAGAAATGTTTCAATCCCGCTACCTGACAAGGAGTTCCAGAAAATAGTACCCAACGGTTTTGTTTTAGAAAACAGCGTACATGATGGTATACGTCCCCTATCAAGCTCTGTACATATTTGGCTCCCCGAAAGGCAGCAATCCCTTCCAGTTGTTCCGTCCACGAATGGACCACTTGCCAATCCTCATTGAAAGAAGCTCCAAAAACCACTCCTCCTTTTCGAATGATTTCTTCTGCCAGTACAGAAAATACCCCTCCGGAAGAACTATTCAAACGGACGGTTTCATCTCCATGCTGAGCAGCATAAACCTTCAACGGATATGAAATATCAGCCGGATGAAGTACTGGACATACCTTCTCGCAAGCTCCACAATCAATACACTGACTCAAATGGATATTCGGATAAAGAAAGCCTTCTTCATCCGGCACCATCTGAATACATTTTCTCGGACATACCGCCCAACAGGCATGGCATCCCGTGCAATTTTTCTTATCCTTAATTTCGAGCATAAACCAATGAACGTAGTTTTCTAAATGGAGCGAGAAAGAGATTTCTTTCCGTATGATTCATGGAATAATGAAAAAAGAGTGGAAGGTATACCAGTGTATACACCCCAATAGCTAAACCTAACTGAAACCAATTCTCCCATACAATATCACCTAAAAGCCATAAAGCGGATACACCTAAAACCAAAGGAACTACCGACATCCGTCCTATCTCTTTCCAAAAAAGAAGTAAATCCAATCCTTGCCGACGATGATAATAAACATTCATAATCAGTCCTTGTCCGACCAATAAGGCCGCACTAATGGCTATGGCACACCCCAAGCCTCCATATCGCTTAGCCAAAACAAATTGGAAATACAAACTGACGAATGCAATCACCAGATATAGCAAAGATCTGAATTTCATCCGATTCCTTGCCTGAAGAATGGTAATACCCAAATTCTGTATCATTGGAATGGTGAGAGAGACAAAAAACAAAATACTCATCCAATATGCACTCTCATAATCAACTCCTGCCCATAAACGGATAAAAGGACGACCAAACACCACAAATCCAGACAAAATAAAAGCCATGACAATGTATTGGATACGTCCGGTACGGATAAATAAATCCGAGATTTCCTTTGAGTCCGACTGGCTTGTCACCATAGCTGTGACTTTGGGCAAGAACACACCACTAATGGAAGTAGAAAAGGACATATACAGCACACTCAACTGAATGGCTACGGCAAAGACCGCAATGGCCGCTGTCCCTCCATACATACCTAAAACAAACTGACCGGTATTCCAATAAATGCGATCCATAATCACACTCAGAAATATCCAGAAAGAATACACCGAAATCTCTTTCAGCAGATTCCAACGGAAACGACGGAAATGCAGCTGGATACCCAGTTTGTATCTACAATAAAAGAAATGAATAACCAGCGTAAGAATATTGAAGACCGTCTGTACCACCACCATGGCCACTGCCTTAAATCCCAACTTCAGCAACACAATCATCACAACCAAATTCAGCAAGATACGGACAATCTGAAGCACTTTGGGAAAAACAAAGCGCTCGTAAGCCAATAAGATGGAACCGAAGATACTCATCGGAAACGTAAAGGCTACATTGAAGATGAGAAAAAGAATCATCAACCGTGCCTTTTCCAATTCATCAATCGTCATGGAATGCCCGAACCATTGCTCAAAAGAATGAAAGAACACTCCTCCTACCAATAAGGCCAAGAACCCAATACAAGCATACAACAGCAAAAACATACCAAACATCTCGTATTGTTCCTGCTGCTTTCCTTCTGTCCGGAATTTGGCCGTATAGCGAACCACCGCATTACCCAATCCCAAATCAAGAATGGTAAGATAGGATATCACAGAAGCCACCAGTGAGTAAAGTCCATATTCGTTTTGACCTAGCATCCGGAGCATATAAGGAGTATATAGCAATCCTACCCCTATATTGAGGATAATAACTACATAATTCAAGACAGCTCCCGCCTTCAATTGACTCATGTCTATTCTGTTTTTTTTGTTTCTACCCAATAGGACTTTTTACGAATGATTCTGCTGAACCAGACATTCAACAAAGTCCAAAGTATCACATCGTAAATAAACACCCAATAAGCCAAGACACCTACATGTACCAATAATACAGTAAAGGCTATGAAAGCTATCGAAATAAGTTCAATGAAAATCAATGCTTTACGAGGGGTAAAACCCATATTCAAGATTTTATGATGAAAATGACAACGGTCTGGTTTAAATGGATGTACCCGACGTTTCAAACGACTCAAGATAACCCGGAACACATCTAGACAAGGAACCAACAAGACACTGAAAGCAATCACCAATGGCCAACCATCGACCACAGATTCGGTCTGTCCCATACTGACAATATACTTGACAGCCAACAAGCTGATAATGAATCCCAAGGTCAAACTACCAGTATCGCCCATAAAAATCTTATGCCCCCTTTCTGCATTCCCGAATACATTGTAGATGAAAAAAGGAATGAGTACACCCACACAGACAAATGCCAGCATCGTATATATCCACCAACCATTAATAGCCAAAGTCACTCCAAAGATTGACAAGGCAACCATGCATAGACCGGATGCTAACCCGTCTATACCGTCTATCAAATTAATGGCATTGATTATAAATACGGTCAACAGCATGGTAAAAAGTACACCTACCAAAGCAGGAATTTCATACCAACCGAACAAACCATAGAAATTATGTATATACAAGCCCGATAAAGGTAAGAAAGCAGCAGCCAAAATCTGTACCAGGAACTTGCGATTGTAGCGTACACCAATCAAGTCATCGCAAACACCTACTATGTACAACAACATCAACCCCACCAACAAACAAAGCATTTCATTGAGAAGATTGCGTCCTAAACCTATAGCATATCCATTATGCAGTTCAAACAAACTGATACTGCACATGACCAAGACTATAACCGGAAAGAAAGTTACACCCCCTAATCGGGAAATGGGGCGACAATGTACCTTACGTACATCCGGCATATCAAACAAACGCTTCCGATGAGAGATGACCAATATACGGGGAATGATAAACAATCCCAGCATGGTCGCCAAAATAAAACCTAATACAATTTGGAATACATGCTCCATAGATTTTTCTATTTAAAAACATATCTATAAACATCGGAGCATGGAAAAGGTTTAAAAAGAAAAGCTTCCGATATCGGAAGCTTTCTCTATTTTATCAATTAAATAATTTGATACCTATGAAATAAGTTCGTGGCTGAGTCGGTCCGTAGAAGTAACCCGAGTCACGGTAGGTACCCTTATCCAAGTCCTTCTGGAAGGCATTGAAGATATTCTGTACGCCTCCATTAACCTGAATCTTCAAGTGTTCGTTCAATACGAAGGTATAATTGAGTTTGGTATTGAAATCGAAGAAATCCGGAGTGTGCACCAATTCATCCTTTTTAATATAGGTATAAGGGAAACCGGTAGGAATCTCATCGGTCGGTGCAAAATGAGGCACATGCATGCGTCCTGTATAGACACCCGATAACGAGAAATCGAAGTTCTTGAACGGAGCAGCGGTAAAGGTGAAATAACCATAACAGTTCGGTGTTCGTGGCATATTCTTGGTACCGGCTACCGATTCATCCTCACTCCAAAAAGTCATCTCATCGTAGCGACTACGCTGTACGGTGAAGCCTACCTGCAAAGAAGCATCCTTACCATGGGCAATTTTTCCATCAAGATTAACCCCATACACCTTGGCACCACTACCGTTACGACGTTCCTGAAGAGTATTGCCTTGAGCATCGACACCTACATTCTGCAAATAGAACACATCCTTGAGAGCAGTATAGAAACCTTCAATCAAGAGGTTGGTCTGGAAATGACCGATCTGACCGCTCAAATCCACTGACCCACTAAAGCTATTCGACTTTTCCGGTTTCAAGCCGTCTGCCAAGTTGATCAATACTCCTTCCCCACCGACAGCCGTGATATGCAAGGTGGAGCGCGGAAACCAGTCGACCAAGTCAAACGACCCTGCAAGGCATCACTAGGCTTATAAAGCAAATTCACACGCGGACTGAAAATCAGGTTTTCAATTAAGTTGTGGTCGTCCAGACGGAAACCGGCCAAGAGGGTGAAATCATTCATCTTCCATTCGTTCTGGAAGAAAGCACTGGCAATTCTCACCTTCTGTTCAAGATCACGGTTATAACCCGCCATGATATCATGCATATTGTTGTGAGAATATTCCAAACCAGCAGTAAAAGTAGCCGGAGAGAAAAGCACCTTATCAAAATTACCCACATACATACCCCCACCTACA
>RHMF01000930.1_pt1 | contig 13181 bp, 13 predicted proteins | sample 5365151 | NCBI WGS metagenome assembly RHMF01 (sample SAMN10266501, study PRJNA497801) | feces metagenome | isolation source: feces | host: Bos taurus | place: China: Prairie of Fairy Mountain | collected 2017-08-14 | reverse complement strand
CGATTTGGTTTTTGGTGCAATCCTGCAGTTGGCATTTCTAAAGTGAGCACATCATTCAAAGAGCGGCAAGTTTCAGAAGAAACTTGCCGCTCTTTCTTTTTACCCAGGAGAATGGATCATCAAATTAAGAATTATCCAATATTATTTTCGCGCATGTACGTAATGCGATAACGCTTTACGCACCGCATACAGCAATAACTAGCGCAATTTCTTTTTATTGTTTAGCATTGCAGTTGCAAGCTTTCTGTGCATGGTCACCCCCTATCATCAAAATGCCCCTGCAGTCACGTTGTTTTCCCCTGTCCAAACAAGCTAACGCTTCCCCTCAACCAAGCCTTTAAGGCAACGGCCAGAGGGCGCCCCAAAATTCAGGACAATAAATTTTCAGATACCCATTGACAAATCAAATAAAGTGTGCATATAATTCAGACATAAATTACACAAAATTTAACAATGCATTTGGGCAAAACATTCGAAAGAATGTGACGCAAAGCTATAGGGCCTGTAAAATGGCAGCCAGTTACCGCATCCGGCGTTCCGGATCCTTTTATGCAGTCAAGGGGGTTATTGCACCCTTTGTGCTGTATGAGGTGCTGCTTTTTTGCGTGCCGCCCAAATGTATCTGGGCGGCACGTTTTGCTGTCCTTCCCTGTTCTTGAATTTCCTACAAGTGAATACTCATTTTGGCAAAACATACGAAAGTGTGTGACGCAAAGCTATAGGGCCTGTAAAATGGCAGCCAGTTGCCGCATCCGGCGTTCCGGAGCATTTGCCCCATTCAAAAAGATTCTTTCTTCTTGAGTGCGCTTTGTTGTACCCTTTTTGTGCTGTCCAAAATGAGCTTGGACAGCACTTTTTTCGTATTGGAGGTGCAGATAATGCCCACTGAACTCTGGACTCTGTTCGGCGCCGCTTCAGGTGCAGGATGCGGCTGCGGGGCTCTTTACTGGTCTCACCGGATGCTCCAAAACCGGCGGCGCGAGGAACGTCTTCCCCACTTCTCACAGCGTATTCTTGTCCTGGCTGCTGCTATCTGCGGCAGCGCTATGGGTTTGTGTATCGGCCAATGGCTGCCCTTTCTCCTGGCATTATCGGTACTCACCGTGGGTATGGCTGTGTCGGTTACAGACTGCCTATGCCGGATCATTCCCAACCCCACAGTCCTGGCCCTGTTCACTCTGAAGCTGCTGCTCATCGCAGCTGCCTTGCTGAAAATACCGGGCGCGCCTTCGTTTCATCTCCTCTCCTCCATGGGCGGTATGGCATTCTGTTTTGTAATCTTCTCTGTGCCGGGTCTGATGGGAAAGCAGGTAGGCGCGGGAGATATCAAACTTGCTGCCGCTATGGGCTTCCTTCTGGAGTTTAACAGCGCCCTGCTGGCAGTTACCGTTATGGGCCTTCTGATCCTTGGCTATTGTATGTTCCAGCAGAGAATGCCGCTGCTGGCCTTCCTGAAAACGAACATCCCCATAGGGCCTTTCATTTCGGCGGGGATGATATTTACCTGTATGGTTCCCTACCTGACAGTATGAAATTGCTGGGATTCCAGCATTCATATAAACCAAAAAAATATTTTAGGAGGAAATGAACATGATGAACTTTTTCAAGGACGAGAGCGGACAGGGTATGGTGGAGTATGGCCTGATCATTGCACTGATTGCCATTGTTGTGATTGCAGCACTGAAGCTGCTGGGCCCCGCAGTCGAGGGCATCTTCAACGACGCTACTGCCGAGCTGAACGGCGCTACGAGCTAAAAGCCCACTTCCGGCTTATGAAATCTGAACCCCGCCAGGGTTCGCAAATGCGTCAAAGCGGGGCGAGTTGTTTCTCGCCCCGCTTTGTCCATCCAAAGAAAAGGAGCGGCCGTATGTTAAATAGATTCTTCCGATCGGAACGGGGACAGGCCATGGTGGAATTTGCTCTGGTGCTTCCCTTTCTGCTGGCCTTGCTTTGCGGAATCATCGACTTCGGCTGGCTTTACTACAACCAAATCACCCTGAATAACGCCGCCCGTGAAGGCGCACGCTACGCCGTGATCCACTATGATTCATCAGCAGACTGGAAAGATGCCGCAGAAAGCCGCATGATTTCCAGCATGGCCGGCGTAAGCAGTGCAGTGGCCATTGTGTCTGATCCTGTAGGGCAGCAAATCACTGCGTCGGTCACCGCTAATCCCCAGATCCTCACCGGATTCACCTCTACCATTCTTGGAACACAGACGCTGGAGCTCCATGCATCTTGCACCATGCGCCTGGAAAATTAGCCTTACTTGCACCTTTTTCTTAACCTGACCGCGAATAAGCCCACCGGAGGGAAATTACATGAAAAAATTGAAGCTGGCCGCCCTGTTTGCCGCTGTAATCTTCGCGTTGGGGCTGTATCAGTTCCTGCAGGAAATAAAAAAACCGCAGCAGGCTCCACACACCATGGTGGTTGCTGCCGCCGTTGATATTCCCGAAAACACCCAGATCACAAGGGAGATGGTGACCTTACGATCCGTTTCCAACGACAGTCTTCTGGATAACTATATACTTGACACTGAAAGCGTTGTTGGCATGGTTATGACCAGCGACGTTTATGCCGGTGAACAGATCATCAGGGACCGACTCGTCAGCGTGGGTGAGGCCAGTTCCCACAGAAATGCCCTAGCTTACGCTGTGAAGCCCGGTATGCGCGCCATGACCATCCCGGTCGGCCAAGACACCGGATTGGAAAACTTTCTGAAACCCGGAAACCGGGTGGACATAGTGGCAAATTACAACCACGAAGAAACAAGACCCGTATTAAACAACGAAAGCCAACTGGAATGGATCCAAATCCCCACCTCCCAGCTCCTGGTTCAAAATGTTTTGATCCTCGCAGTAGGCACCACCATGGACAAACTCGGCGCCGAAGCATACACCACCGTTACCCTGGAGGTAACACCCGAGGATGCCCTGAATATCAGCGCTGTCCACTGGTGGGCCAACATTCACCTGCTTCTGAGATCCCCTCTGGATGAGGATATCCTGCAAATGGGACTGGTGGATCCCAAAACAATCTACGCCGAAGGCGCAGGAGCGTGATGGCATGATCAGCGTTATTGTTGTCAGCAAACAGACAAGTGTTCGTCAAAATCTTCGGCAGCTCATCGGCACCGATCCCGAACTGGACCTCATTGCCGAGGTGGGAGGCTCTGACGAAGCACTGGAAAAGGTGGATCTTCTCAGCCCCAATATTCTGCTTATCAACTCCGACCAGCGGGACACAGACGCCATCAGCCTTGCCGAGCGGGTGATTCAGCGAAAACCCCGCACCTTTGTGATCCTGCTGATTCAGAATCTGACGTTGGAGAGCATGCAGACGGCCAGCGCCGCCGGATGCCACAACATCGCTCCATTTCCTGAGAACGCCAAAGAGCTGTGCAACTTTGTCCACCGGGTACATAACGCGGAAAACGACCGCCTTACCGCTCTGGACACCAACGAGCGTGGAAGCTGGTCCAGCAAAATCATCACCGTTTACGGCGCAAAGGGCGGACAGGGAAAGACCACCATTGCCACAAATCTGGCCATGGCGCTGGCAAAGCAGAAAAAGAAGGTTGCCATTCTGGATCTGGATCTTCTGTTTGGAGATGTACACATTTTCATGGATGTGGAGCCGAAAGAAACCATTTCCGATCTGATGCAAGAGTCATTCAGCAACAGTATCGATTCGGTTCGGGCATTTATGACCGTCCACCCCAGCGGCATCCACATTCTCTGCGCCCCCAAAACGCCCGAATACGCAGAAACCATTTCCGGCGACCGGATTCAAAGTCTTCTGGCCCTTTTGCGCTCCTACTACGACTATATCATCATTGACACCGCCGTAAACTTTTCCGATTCCACCCTGGCAGCGCTGGAGGGCTCCACCTCCATCCTGTTTGTGACCGGGCTGGACATCGCCACCCTGAAAAACTCCAAGATAGCCATGTCTATTTTGGAATCTTTGGGACAGAAGAAGAAAGTGCGGGTCATCATCAACCGGGCGGTGGAGATCAACTCCATCACCGTTGCCGATGTACAGCGGATCGTGGACGCACCTATCCTGAGCCGGATCCCCAGCGACTATCTGGTGGCTGTTGCGGCTCTGAATCAGGGCCAGCCTTTCGTGCAGAGTTCGCCCAAGGCAAAGCTGAGCCTTGCCATAGAAGATATTGCAGAAAAAATCATCACCGGAACAGACAATTTCGACATTCAGAAGCTGTCCCCCAGAGAACGCCGGACACTGATGAAGCGATACAAGACCAAAGAAAAAGCAGAAAAGAAATCCCGTTCCCGGCTTCAGCGCAGCTGACCGCCGGGAACATCCCCCTGAATTTCTTGTAAGCGGAGGCATGGAATATGAGCTTGATGGAGCGGCTGGAGCGCCAGAAAAAGACCAATATGACCGTCCCCCCCTCCCCTGCTCCGGGGCGAAGCGGAGATCGGTACGCCGCTGCGGCTTCGGCCACCGAAGAATATGACGAGCTGAAGCATCAGATACACGCTGAGGTTATCGACCTGGTCAACCGGGAATCGGGCAGCCGCCGGGACGACGACCCGGAACGGAAAGAATATATCCGCTCGGTGATCGAGTCTGTCGTTAACCTGCGAGGCAGCAATATCCCCCGTTCGGAGCGAAACAAGCTGACAGGCGAGCTGTACAACGACATTGTCGGGCTGGGGCCTTTGGAAGCGCTGCTGGCAGATCCGGAGATCAGCGAAGTGATGGTCAACGGCCCCTACCGGGTCTATGTGGAGACCCGGGGCAAGATCCGCCTGACCAACGTGCAGTTCCGGGATGATGCCCATGTGATGAATGTCATAAACCGGATCGTGGCCTCCGTGGGACGACGGATCGACGAATCCAGTCCCATGGTAGACGCCCGCTTGGCAGACGGTTCCCGTGTCAACGCCATCATCCCCCCCTGCGCCCTCTCCGGCCCCACCATTACCATCCGAAAGTTCTCATCCACGCCCCTTACTGTGGCGGATCTGATCCGTTTTGGCTCTGTCTCCCCTCAGATGGTCACCTTTTTGGAGGCTTGCGTGAAGGCCAGGCTGAACATTGTTGTTTCCGGCGGTACCGGCAGCGGTAAAACTACCCTGCTCAGCGTACTTTCCGCCTACATCCCAGAGGATGAACGCATCGTGACCATTGAGGATGCGGCGGAGCTGCAGCTTCGGCAGGGACACGTGATCACTTTGGAGAGCAAGCCTGCCAATGTTGAGGGTTCAGGTGCGGTGACCATCCGCGATTTGGTGCGCAACGCCCTGCGTATGCGTCCCGACCGGATCGTAGTGGGCGAGGTTCGCTCCGGTGAGACTCTGGATATGCTCCAGGCCATGAACACCGGCCACGACGGTTCCCTGACCACCGCCCACGCTAACTCCCCCAGGGATTTGATGTCCCGTCTGGAAACCATGGTTCTCATGTCCGGCTTTGACATGCCCATCAAAGCCATCCGGGAGCAGATCGCCTCGGCCCTGGACGTTGTGGTGCAGCAGTCCCGGCTGCGGGACGGCTCCAGAAAAATCATCAGCATTTCCGAGGTAGTGGGTATGGAGGGCGACACTATCACCCTGCAGGATATTTTTGTGTACCGCCCCACGGGCTTTGGCCCGGATGGTACCGCAGGCAGCTTTGTTCCAACGGGAATTCGACCGGGTTTCCTGGACAAAATGGCAGATAACGGCGTTGCCGTGCGGGACGAGTGGTTCCACCTCTGAATGGGAGGCAGAGTATGCTGAGCATTGTCATAGCCGCCAGCGCGGCGATTCTACTTTACAGTTTTGTTCTCCTCTGCTTTGGCGACACCCCAAAGCAGAGGGTGAAAAAACGGCTGAATATTCTGGCTGAAAATGTAGAACTGGAATACATCCACGACGCTGTACTCAATGAAAAGAAGAAGCAGCGCAAGGTCAGGGCGAAGCCCCGGCTGATCAGCAGGCGCTTTGAGGACCGCCTTGCCATGTCGGGCATCCACATCAGCGCCCAGGAATATGTTGCCCTGTGGGCCTGTCTGACCCTTGGCCCCAGTCTTGTTGGAATCTTGCTGGACATGGAACTTGTAGCTGTGCTGGGCATCTGCGTGGTGGGTTTTGCTATCCCCCCGATTATGGTGCAGCGCTCACGGACCAGACAGCAGCAGCTTTTCAACAAGCAGCTGGGCGAGTCTTTGACCATCATGAGCAACTGCATGCGCTCCGGCTACTCCTTTCAGCAGGCCATGCACAGCATCTCCAGAGAAATGCCGGCACCCGTCTCCACAGAGTTTGGCCGTGTGGTGCGGGAGATCAACTACGGGGCCACCCTGGAACAGGCCCTCAACAACATGGCCCAGCGAGTAAACAGCAAGGATTTTGACCTTCTGATCTCCGCAGTCCTTACCTCGGCCCAGGTTGGAGCCAACCTGTCGGAGATCCTGGACACCATTTCCGAAACTGTTACAGACCGGATCAGAATCCGCGAAGAGGTACAGGTCTTCTCCGCTCAGGGTCGCATGTCCGGTATTATCATCGGAATGCTTCCAGTGGCTGTAATTCTATTTCTGATGATCTTAAACCCCGCCTATTTGACCGATTTTATCCATAATCCCCTGGGAAAAGCCCTGCTTATAGCCTCTGTATTTCTGGAGGCCATCGGATTTTTCATCATCAACCGCATCGTTGACATCAAATTCTGATTGCGGAGTAAAGGAGGCTGCAGCATGTTGAGTGCCATCATAGCACTGGGGGCGGGCGCATTTCTCTTCTGCCTGCTGGTTTTGCTGCTGGGGCCAAACGTCCAAAAAACAGACAAGGTCCGCTCCCGTCTGGACGATCTGGGCCGGGAAACCTTCCGCGCCGACCTGCTGCGGAACGAGGAAATGAGCAAACCATTTTCCGAACGGGTACTTAAACCGCTGCTTCACCGGCTGACGGAAATGATTGCTGCAATCATTCCAATCCGGGGCACGTCCCCCGCCGGCAGCGACCGGCAGAAAAAGCTTCTGCTTCAGGCAGGCTGGGCCATATCCGCGGAGGAGTATATGGTCATTCAGCTCATGTGCATGGTATGCTGCGGACTTTTGGGGCTTATGCTGGCCCTGTTCTCTCACGAGACACAGGCCAACACCATTCTTTATATTGCTGCCGGACTGTTTTCCGGCTATACATTGCTTCGCTATGGATGTTCCGCAGCCGCTACCCGGCGGAAAACCGCTATGGAACGGCAGCTTCCCGATATGCTGGATCTGCTCAGCGTCAGCGTTGCCGCAGGCCTGGGTTTTGAGCGTGCAATGCTCCATATCATCAACACCATGGAGGGTCCTCTCATCGACGAGTTTACCGTTACCTACCGTGAGATGTCCATGGGCCGCTCCCGAAAGGACGCACTGACACTGCTGGGAGATCGCTGCGGCGTGGAGGATCTGTCCTCTGTCACAAGCGCACTGGTTCAGGCAGGAGAACTGGGTATCCCCATCCGGAACGTTTTGAAAAGCCAGTCCACCGCCATTCGCCGCTCCAGGAGAAGCAAGGTACAGGAACAGGCGGCCAAGGTCTCTACCAAAATTCTTCTTCCCATGATCCTGTTTATCTTCCCGGTTCTGATTATTGTTCTGCTGGGCCCCTCTCTCATCACCATTGTGGAGGAATTCGGATGAAAACATATTCCATTTACCAAGCTCAACACCCCGTCGCAGGCCGGGTGACCGTTGCGGACAACTTCATCACCCGGTTCAAAGGGCTGATGCTGCGAAAGACCCTGTCCCCCGACGAAGGTCTTCTGTTAAAAAACTGTTCCGCCATCCACTGCTGCTTTATGCGCTTTCCCATCGACGCGGTCTATCTGGATGTCAGCATGCGGGTGGTTTCGGTTGAAACCGTAAAACCCTGGCATCTGGGAGGGATCTTCCCCGGAGCCAGACATGTACTGGAGCTGAGGGCCGGAAGCGGCCGGAACCTGATCCCCGGAATGCAGCTTAACTGGAAGGAGTGGTCTACCACATGAACGAAAACCTTGTAAAATCTCTTCGGGAAAAGACGGAAGAGGCCGACCTGGATACCATCCTGAAAAAAAGCCTGGGCGGCTACAGCCGCCAATCGGTACGGGAATATGTCTCCATGATGCGACGGCAGCAGTATGACATGCAGCAGTCCTTTGCGGAAGAGCTCCAACTGTGCCAATCCGACCGGGACCGGCTGTCCCGGGAGCTGGCGCAGTTTAAATACCAGGCCGAAGCTGCTCAGGAGGCTCTGGCGCAGGCAGCCCCCTTGATGGAGAAAGCCGCCGGTCTGGAAAAGGACATGGATGAAGCCGTTGAGCGGATTCAGGCCGATGCACTTCTGCTGGAACAGCTGCGCCAGGAACTGGAGCAACAAAAGGCAGAGCTGAGCCGTGTTCAGAGCGAACGGAACGAACTGCGCAGCCGATTGGAGAACGCTGAAACCGGGACCGTGGTCCCAGAACTTCCTACTCCCCAACAGGCCCCAGAGCATAGACAGACGCCCCAGCCGGAAGTTTTTGCAGAAATGCCGGAGGCGAACAGAGGCGCAGACGTTTCCAATCTGGTTGAATGGCCGGAAACCATGCAGATTCAGCTGGCCCTCCTCTCCCGGGAACGAAAAAACATCGTACGGCAGATTGAAAGCATCCTTCACAGGGAGAAGAATCTGTTCCAGACGCTGAATCAGTGCTGGGGCGAGTTGGAAATCCGCCGTGAGCAGAATCAGTGCATAGAGGCAGAAAATCAGGAACTGAGCCGCCGCCTGACCCAGCAGATACAGGAAAATGTCTCGCTCACCCGAGAGATTGTCCGCATGCGTACCATCAACGAGAAACTCAAGCTCAACCTTCAGGCAGCAATGGAGGAATCTTTCCCAGACAACACGCCAAATGGGTCTCAGGATACGGGAGATATATTTCTATGGAATTTAGCGGAATAAGAAACAGCGAGACGGGTTCCGTCCCTGTTTTAGTGGCCCTGAGTCTGACTGTTCTCTTCGGATTTACCTCCCTTGCGGTGGATTTCGGTATGATGGCCGCCTGTAAGCAGAGTATGCAGAATGCTGCCGACGCATCGGCCCTGGCTGCCGCAGCAGATCTGACTTCAGGCATCAGCGCTGTTCGCAGCACTGCCGGCACCTACGCCGCAGTCAATGGCTTTGATCCGGCCAAGGAAGATATCTTGCTGGACATTCAGCATTCCCCCAAAACCGTGACTGTAACCATCCAACGGGAAATGAAGATGGGGTTTTCCTCCGTCCTTACCGGGGCGCGAACCCGTACGGTCAGCGCATCGGCCACCGCAGAAGCCACCACCATCTTCGGTGGCTGTCCCTACGCCATGTTTGCCGGTCAGCGCATCGAGGAATCAGGCATCGGTATCACCATCACCGGCAACAACATCCAGATAAACGGGAACATCCACTCCAACAGTGATATCAATATGCAGCATGCTGTTCTGGGAAGCGGAGCAGTTGCCACCGCGGTGCGCAGTGTTAATCCCGCAGCCAATGGCTGGCACAGCAATTCCATCGCACTGGATATGCCCTCCTTCCCCTCTTTTGAAAAGGCTATGCGCAGCATGCCGGGATATGTGATGCTGGACGGCGATGTCACCGTGAAAAAAAAGGGCGGATTTGGTGAACTGGTGGATACCGCAGTGGCCCAATTTATAGCCCAGGGCGGCAGCACCAACACCCTGTACACCGAAGGACTGTGCATTCACGTTGCCGGGAGTCTGACATTTCTCGGAAATAATGCTTCCGCCTACGACGCAGATTTCCCTATCACGTTGGTGGTGGATGACTCCATTGATCTCAACGGCGCTCCCCTGAACAGCAATGCTGACTCCCCTCTTTACATCATGTCAAAAAACGGAGACATCACCGTAAACGGCGGCGGAGCAACATTTACCGGCATCCTGTTTGCCCCCAACGGCGATATTACCCTCAACGGCAATAACGCCAACTTTACCGGCCAGATCGTCGCCCAGAATATCCGCAAAAGCGGCGGTAAGATCACCGTTGCATATCAAGAGGATATTGACCGTTTCCTCCCCATTACCAAAGTCCATCTAATCGCATGAATAGGGCGTCAAAACCAGTTTAGAAAACTGCAGCGCGTGCTTCGATTTGTTTTTTGGAAAATCCTGTGGTCTGATACATCTCACCACAAAAGTGACCGCCGCCCCGTTAATCGGGACGGCGGTCACTTCTTTTACATTCACCGATTTGCTTCAGGCTCCAAGCCGCACTGTCCGGCGAATCGATCCATTACAACACTGCACCGCAACAATCAAAATCGTTGTCCACATAGTTGGCAATAAAACGCGCTCTGAAATTCCGTTCATTGCACATAGACTCCCTTGCCCCGGATACATCCAGGCTTTCAGGAAGGACAAATTTGATACACCGCACCGCGACATCCCGGCATGCGTCCCTGTTGTGTGCCGGGATCAGCATAGTTTTCATGCCACGTTTATATTCAACGCCCTCATCATCCACTTCGGTCAAAATCGCAGCCAGGGCCACACGCTTGTAAGGGCAAACATCTTGAAGCGTTACACTCAGCTGAATGATACAGCCAAGGGATTCCAGCCCAAGATCACCGGCATCAAATTCCAGCGAATCCTCACAGCCATCTACGGTGAGCGAAACGGGTTCTGGGCAAATTTCGGGCAGCACGATGATGTCGCAGTCCACATCCATCTCAGGTGACGGAAAGGTCACCACATTCCCTTCTGCATCGTCAAATGAGATGGCCTCATTGACCTCGATGAGGCCGGAACAGGGGCCGATATGCTCTACTGTGAACTCCAATACCGCCCCCTCGCTTTGGGTCACGCCCAACTGGTCGATCTGCCACTGCACGGTGTTGGCATTGAGCAAACTGGCAGTCCCTTTGGTGGGCATAGCAACCGACGTAATGCGGAAGCAGGGTGATACGGTATCAGTCACCACAACATTGGTGGCTCCGGGCTTTGCAATATTTCTGGCCAGATCCTCGAAAAGCTCCTCCAGTTCCTCGGCGTCCGGCGTGATTGCCACATAGGCAGAGGCAGGCTTGGACGCCCAGTCCTCCAGCGCAGCGGCATCCACCCCGCTGTTGCCGGACAGTCCGATAGCATAAATGATCGTCCCCGTCCCTCTGGCTGCAGCAGCTATGGGGCTGGGATCGGGCCCCGCAGTGGTCTGTCCGTCGGTAAACATCACCATCACGCGGGCATTGGTGCTGGGGGCTGCCAGCAGTTCAGATGCCTTTGTGAAGGCATCTGCGTGGTTGGTGCTGCCTCCTGCCGTCAGGGCATCCACCGCCCCCTTTAGGTCTGCCACTGAGGTGATCAGCTGCGTGTCCGCCACAGCAGTATCCGCAAAGCTAACGATGGCAATGCGGCTGCCGGAGCCGATCTGACCGTCCTGTGCGCCGTCGGTGGCCTCATCAATAATGTCGATAAACGCTTTGGCACCATTTTTCAGATTTGTCAGCGCACTTCCTGCCATACTCCCCGAGCGGTCCAGGATCAGCACAATGTCTGTCGGATTCGTCACGATATCAGGTGCTGCGGTCAAAGACAGCCTCACCTTGAAGGAGCCTCCGCAATCAATACGCGTCTGGCTGAGTTCTTTGTTGGAATTGGTAATTCCCATAAGGTCATTCCTCTCTGAGCCCTGTCGCTTTATAGCGGGCTCAAACTCATACTATGCTTCCTGGTGTGCCGGGGTGAACGATATCACCCCCGAACAAAGCAAAGCCCGCCTGCAGCAACTGCTGCAGGCGGGTTGTAGTTTATCCGATCAATTTATGCCTTACAGGCTGGCAAATGCAGAAAACAGAAACTTCAGATCGCTGTCGTTTACAATGTACTCATTGCCGTGGGGCTTGCCTTGCAGGATGCAACGACCATCCTGATAAGCGCACAGCGTAGTAAACGGCATGGGCGTCCATTCCCCCTGTGTCATAGGTGCGGTGCAGAACATTGCGGTACCTTCCTCCTGGCAGACGTACAGAGAGTTGGCATAATTGGAATGGACATACATCCACTCCCCGTCGTAAATCAGCAAATTCAGCTTATTTCCCCGTGCCATATGAGAGATTTCCTGTTCCAGCAATGCAAACCGCTCTGTCGCAGTCAGGTCACGGCCCATTTCGTCTCGTTTCTGGTCCAGTCGGTCAACCAAGTACAGCAGAATCCGCTCGCTGTCTGTGGTTCCCTCCTGCTGCTGCCGATAGGGCTCCAGGGCCGGATAGTCAAAAATCGTTCCGTTGTGGACCATGGTCCAGGCCCGGCCACCCGCATCCCGCTTTACAAAGGGATGGCTGTTTCCGTACTCCACACTGCCTACGGTGGCAAGACGAATATGAGCCATAAGGGTGGAGACCTCCATTTTATGGCTGAGCCGCTCTTTTAAGTAAGCGCTTTTGATCGCCTGCGTCGGTTCCTTTTCGATAGACGCAGAACCATGATAAAAGGTAGCAAGCCCCCAGCCGTTGGGGTGCTTGTCGCTGTGAGAATAGAACTCCTGCAGCAATTCATTCACCCGCACGCGCTTATCCGAGCTTACACCAAACAGTTTACACATTCAGTTCTTCCTGCCTTTTCTTTGCTAGTTCTAACCCTTTTTGTACATAGCCGTCAGAATACTCTTTTCGGAGCATCCAGGCATACCGCTTATCAGCATCCAAAAACTTTTCCGTTTCAAAGTTCAGAACGGCCTGCACATCGTCGGAAAAATCACGATAGAATTCCCGCATCATGTCCAGCACCTGCAGCGCTGCATCGGCAACAGAGACGGCCTGACCGTCGGGCATGACGATTTTCACAGTCTTCAGGTCATAGCGCGCCGCACTTTTAAAATTCTGCACCGCCTGGACCTGATCCTTCTCGGTAAGGGGCTGCCCGGGCGTGGCGGCCAACCATGCCAGCAGCAGTTGGGCAAAGACCACATCCCGCTCATCTACCCCACAGGGCACCAAGGGATTGACATCGATCATCCGCAGCTCGATGTGATCCACGCCCTCTTCTCTCAAAACACTCAGGTCGTTTTTGCCCCTGGGTTTGAGGCGGATGGGATAATACAGCTCCGAAGGTGCCTTCAGAAGTCCATTGTCCACATACTTCTGGATGCTGTCGGCGTAGGCGCGGATATTCGTATAGTTCAGGATCGGGGTAAAATAATTCCAATACCCCATC
>RHMF01001367.1_pt1 | contig 13183 bp, 11 predicted proteins | sample 5365151 | NCBI WGS metagenome assembly RHMF01 (sample SAMN10266501, study PRJNA497801) | feces metagenome | isolation source: feces | host: Bos taurus | place: China: Prairie of Fairy Mountain | collected 2017-08-14 | reverse complement strand
CCCGAGAAGCACGAGGAGTCGCCCAACATGGACATGGACCTCCACTGGCTACACGAAAAGGTCAAGGCCGGTGCCCAGTATGCCGTCACCCAGATCTTCTACGACAACGACAAGTACTTCCGTTTCGTCGAGCGAGCCCGTGCCGAAGGCATCACCATCCCCATCATCCCCGGCATCAAACCCTTGAAGGCAGCCCGCCAGCTAAGCATCATCCCCAAGACCTTCAAGGTGGACATCCCGCAAGCCCTGGCCACCGAGGTGCTCCGTTGCAAGAGCGACGAGGAGGTGCGCCAAGTAGGCATCGAGTGGTGCACCGCCCAGTGCCGCGAACTCATCGCACACGGCGTACCCAGCATCCACTTCTATGCCATGGCAGCCACCGACAGCGTGAAGCAGGTGGCACGTGCCATCTATTGACGACTTGCCACTACACCAAACAGGCATTCCATTAGCTTTCTCAAGATATTCGGTTTTGAGCAAAAAATGACATATAACAGATTTGGGCAGAAAGAGATTTGCGGATTTGAAGAAAAAACTATACCTTTGTCATAATATGCCAAATAAGGACAGAAAGTGTACTTCAAGGATATCATAGGACAAGACAACGCAGTGCAGATGCTACGCTCGGCAGTCGCCGAGGGGCGCATACCGCATGCGCAGCTCATCTGCGGCCCCGAGGGTACGGGCAAGCTGGCCGTGGCCATCGCCTACGCACGCTACCTGTGCTGCTCACACCGCAATGGCGAGGATGCCTGCGGCGAATGCCCCTCGTGCAAGAAATTCGACAAGCTCGTACACCCCGACTTGCACTTTGCCTTTCCCATCTACAAGAAGGACTCCAACAAGACACCACATAGCGACGACTTTATCGACAAATGGCGACAAGCTGCACTGGAGATTCCCTACATGAACCTCAATCAGTGGATGGACCACATAGGCACGGAAAACCAGCAGGGACTCATCTATGCCTCGCAAAGCGAGGAGATTATCCGCAAGCTCACACTCAAGTCGAGCGAGGGAGGCTACAAGGTGATGATTATCTGGATGGCCGAGAAGATGAACACGGAATGCTCGAACAAGCTGCTGAAGATGATAGAGGAGCCGCCAGCTCAAACAGTGTTCCTGCTCGTGGCAGAGAACTCCGACCTGCTATTGCCCACCATACAGAGCCGCGTGCAACGACTCAGCCTGCGCCCTATAGAGGAGAACCTCATAGCTGCGGCACTCGTAGAAAAGTACGGACTGACCGACACCGATGCCCACCAAATAGCCCACGCATCGGCAGGCAATTGGCTACAAGCCGTAGAGACCATCCATCTGGGCAACCGTACGAAAGAGTACACCGAGCTATTTATGACGCTTATGCGCCGTTCCTATGCCCGTGACCTCAAAGGCATGCGCCAATGGGCCGACACGGTGGCAGGTATGGGGCGCGAACCGCAGAAGAACTTCCTCATCTACTGCCAACGCATGATACGCGAGAGTTTCATCTGCAACTTCCACCGTCCCGAAATAAACTATATGAATGCCGACGAGGCGAATTTCACCTCACGCTTCGCCCCATTCGTGAACGAGAAGAATATTTTCGGCATTATGGACGAACTGAGCGAGGCACAACGGCATATTGAGCAGAACGTGAATGCCAAGATGGTGTTCTTCGACCTCGCACTAAAAATGATTATGCTACTGAAACAATAAATATATGAGCGAATTTAAGACTAACGGCTGCGACGGCATTTGCAGCAAAGGATGCGGCCGACAAGATAAACAACTCAACGTATTCGATTGGCTGGTAGATGTACCCGGAAACATCGACGCGACCGATTACGTGGAAGTGCAATTCAAGAACACACGCAAAGGCTACTACCTCAACAGCAACAAGATTCCCCTACAAAAGGACGACATCGTCGCCGTAGAGGCCAGCCCTGGCCATGACATCGGCACCGTAACACTTACCGGCAGCCTCGTACTGCTGCAGATGAAGAAGGCACGCATCAAGAGCGATGCCGAAGTGCGCCGCGTATACCGCAAGGCCCGCGAGGTGGACATGGAGAAGTACTACGAAGCCAAGGCCAAAGAACAAGATACGATGATACGCTCGCGCCAAATCGCCAAAGACTTGGGACTCGACATGAAGATAGGCGATGTAGAGTATCAGGGCGATGGCAACAAAGCCATCTTCTATTACATTGCCGACGGCCGCGTTGACTTCCGCCAACTCATCAAAGTATTGGCCGAAGTGTTCAAGGTGCGCATCGAGATGAAGCAGATTGGTGCCCGCCAAGAAGCTGGACGCATCGGAGGCATCGGCCCCTGTGGCCGCGAACTATGTTGCGCCACTTGGCTCACCAGTTTTACCTCTGTATCGACCAGCGCAGCGCGCTTCCAGGATATCTCCATGAACCCACAGAAACTCGCTGGCCAGTGCGCCAAGCTCAAATGCTGCATGAACTACGAGGTAGACGTCTACGTGGAGTCCTTGAAACGCTTCCCCGCACGCGACATCGCGCTGGAGACACTTGACAACACTTACTACTTCTTCAAATCAGATATTCTCAAACGGGAGATTTCCTACTCTACTGACAAGAGTTTCGCGGCCAACATCGTCACCATCAGTACACGCCGAGCATTTGACGTCATCAATATGAACAAGAAAGGCATCAAGCCCGAGACACTCTCAGAGGATGGTATCCAGGAAACGCCACGTCGTGTAGACCTACTCGACCAAGACAGCGTGACCCGCTTCGATAATGCCAAGAAAAAGAAGAAGAAAAAGAAACCAGGAAACAAGAGTGCAGGCAACAATCAACATAAAGCCCCCAACAATTCCTCAAGCAAAGACAATGCAGCACAGTGAGTTGCTGAAGACATACTACAAAGCCATCATTGTATTGTTTTGCTCAGCGGTCCTATGTGGCTGTATGGAGAAGGAGACACACCATCTCTCTTTCGCCCCCATACACACTGACGGATGGGAGGTAAAAGACACAATCATATTCACAACCGACACACTGCAAACAAGCACAAAGATGGGTATCGAGCTGCTACTGCATACCGAAAACTATAGTTTTGCCAATATCGGCTTTCGCATATCTATAGAGCAGGACTCCATCATACTATATAGCGACACCATACATACGAAGTTGGAAGAAAGCAGTCCGACCAAAGGGATAGCAAGAAGATGCGACTACACCATCCCTATTACAAACCTCGCGCTATGCGACAGCACGCATACCACCATCAAGGTAACTCACCTAATGAACGAGCAGACCTTAAAGGGCATACGGGAAATCGGAATCAGAATCGGGTCTCCCGTTCGGCATCCAGGCGAAGTAGTATGGCAAGTAGAATGGTGAAGCCCCACAACGAAGAACCTCCGTAGCTGAAGAAGGGCAACGGAATACCTATCACTGGAGCCAAACCAATCACCATACCCACATTGATGAACAGATGAAAAGTAAGGATTGCCGTCAATGAATAGCCATACACCCGGGTAAACTTATTGCTTCCTTGCCGCTCGGCCAACAGAATAATACGGATAATGAACGTTGCGTATAAGAGCAATATGAACGTACATCCCATAAAGCCTTGTTCCTCACCAATCGTACAGAAGATAAAGTCTGTGGCCTGCTCGGGCACATAGTTGAGTTTAGTCTGAGTTCCTTCAAGGAAGCCTTTTCCCCATAAGCCGCCTGAGCCAATGGCAATCTTCGACTGATTAATATTGTAGCCCACACCTGAGGGGTCGTCCTTGATACCGAGAAGAACCAAAATACGCATCTGCTGATGAGGTTGCAGCTTTCCAATAAGCATATTGCAAGAATAATAGAACCCCACCGAGCCCAAAGCGAAAAGAGCAATAAGCAGATAGGAGGCATAGCGCTCGAGCATATATATATATAATAGGTATAGAGCAGTGCAGGCACACAGCACCAATTGGGCTACACAGATATCAAACGGAATGACATAGCGTGAAAAGAGATAAGCAACAAGCGTGCCTGTCAGATTGAACAAGGCTATAGCCCAAGCCCGCTTCGTTCGCTTGGAATACACACCCACCATCAATGCCGTGAAGAGCGGTACCAGCAAGAACACAACAAACTGTCCCACATTTACAGGCATCAGCTCGAAGAAATTCTCACTCTGCCCCACTCCAATGACAAAATATATAACAGCACACACGCCTATAGCGAGCAGAGAGCCTGTCATGCCTTCACGATACAGCACAAAAAAGAAAGAGAGATACACCAATGCTGAACCCGTCTCGTTCTGTAGTACGATAAGTAGCATAGGCAAGACGACCACAACCACCATCTTTACCACATCGCCCCGCTTGGCCATAGAGAAACCGTAGGAACTCAACAAACGCGCCAGCGCCAACGCTGTAGCACACTTCGAGAACTCGGCTGGTTGCACATTAATAGGGCCAAGAACAAGCCACGAGTGGGAACCTTTAATATCAGGAGCTATAAAGATAGTTACCGCAAGCAGTATGATAAAAGCTACATAGACAGGATAGGCAAAGAGCTCATAGTATTTCTTCTCAATATTGAGCAACACACAACCCAGCAAGATCGCACAGGCTATCCAAACCAACTGCTTACCAGCCCTGGATTCAAAACTGAAGAGATCAGTTTCACCAAAGTCGTAGCTGGCGCCACAGATGCTAAGCCATCCACAAACGACTAAGATAAAGTAGAGTACGATGGTAAACCAATCTACCGACCGCCACAAGTTAACGTTCCTGATTGCCATAATAGATTACCCGTTGTTGTATATCCTTTGCTTTCTGCTCACTCGCCTCACTCAATGTACCCGTCAGGTATTTTTCCATCAGCAGAGCACCGATAGGCACACCATACACAGCCCCGAAGCCGCCATTCTCTACATACACAGCTACAGCAATCTTCGGATTATGCATCGGAGCAAAACCCATAAAGGCTGAGTGGTCCTTACCACGATTCTGCGCAGTTCCCGTTTTTCCGCACACCTCTATGCCTGGCAGGTTAGCTGCACGGCAGGTTCCATTAAGCACAGCTTCACGCATACCCTGCACTACGGTTTCATAGTGTTCCTTATCTACCATCGTATATTTAGGGAAGCGATACAGACTGTCAAGTTCCTCGCCCTGCACCTCTTTGACAATATGAGGAGTAATATACTTGCCACGATTGGCTATTGTTGCGCCAAGATTGGCAATCTGCAACGGTGTCAGCGTCACCTCACCCTGCCCGATAGAGATGGAGATTATGGTCAAGCCATTCCAGCGACCACCATACCACTTGTCGTAAAAGGCCGAGTTGGGGATAAAACCACGTGCCTCGCCCGGTAAATCAATGCCCAAGCGATAACCAAAACCCATAGCCACCATGTGGTCTTTCCAACGCGTAAGAGCTTCTTGCGGAGAAGCGTAACGCGAAGAACCAATCATGCGATACAGGCTCCAACAAAAATAGCTGTTACAAGAGGTAGCCAAGGTAGGAATCAAAGGGAGTGGCGACCCATGGGCATGACAACCGACATGAAGCCCTTTATACCTGAATCCATGCGAACAGGGGAACTGGGTTTCTGCTTCAATGACATCTTCCTGCAGGAAGGTGAGTGCCTGAGCCGTCTTGAACGTCGAGCCGGGAGGATAAGTTCCCATAATAGCACGATTGAGCAGAGGTTTCTGCTTGTCTCTGGAGAGCATCTTATGATTATCGCCACGCTGACGACCTACAAGAATCTGCGGGTCAAAAGTCGGAGATGAAGCCATACAAAGCACTTCCCCCGTCTCTGGCTCTATAGCCACTACGCTACCAATCTTATTCTGCAACAACCGTTCGGCCAGTTCCTGCAGTTCTATATCAAGGCTTAGAGTCAGATTTTTCCCTGGGACGGGAGCCACATCCTTAGCGCCATCCTGATAGCGTCCCTTCACACGCCCATACGCATCACGAAGCAACACCTCTTTACCTTTCTCTCCGCGCAACTGTTTCTCGTAATAGCTTTCTATTCCCTGCTTGCCGATGAAGTCGCCTTGTACATAATACCCATCAGCAGCAATATCCTTCTTGGACACCTCACCCAGGTCACCAAATATATGTCCGGCCAATGGATAGTTATATTGCCTTACAGTGCGCTTTTGGATAGAAAAGCCCTTAAACTTATACAACTGCTCTTGGAACATAGCAAAGTCTTCAGCCGTAAGCTGACTGAGAAACAGCTGATCCGTAAAGGACGAATAGCCAGGGTTCAACCTGCGATTCTTCACATCGGCCATACGCTTGTCGAAGAACTCCCTCGTAATACCCAAAGCGCTGCAGAAGGCCAACGTGTCCAACTCCTTGACATTGCGCATACACACCATAACATCATAGGCCGGTTGGTTCGACACCAAGAGTTTCCCGTTGCGATCATACATCACACCACGCGAGGGGTATATCGTCTTGTCCAGAAAGGCATTCTTGTTGGCATGCTCCTTATACTCTTCGTTCAAAATCTGCAAATAGAACAAACGTCCTATAAACAGCAGCACAATACCCAACACAATGCCGAGAATTACAAACTTACGGTTCTCAAACCTATATTCATTGTTCATAGGTGAAGGGATAAGACATTAGCGACGATGACGGACAAACTCTATAGACATCACCAACATAACCGTAAGCAATGTGCTACACAAAATACGAAGTAGCAGATAACCTATATGGGAGAAAGAAAAGGCCTCCAACAAGAACAAAGCCGAATGATGCAGCAGAACGGCGACAAAGGCATAACGCAGGAACGGCCAAATGCCCATACTCCTTATACTCGGCTCAAAGTTTTCAAATTCCTCACGTGGCATAAACAAGCGCAACAAGCGTTCACGAGAAAAAGCCAAGAGCACCGAAGCACCAGCATTGACCCCTGGTGTATTGCAAAACACATCCACCACCAGACCTAAAGCAAAAGCCAGCAGCATCAACATATTCCTATCCACCTCTTTGTCCAAAGCGAGGATAAAATAGACATAGACGAACGGTGTTGCCAAACCAAACAAATATATCTTGTTGAGCAAGAGTATCTGCACCAACAGCAGTCCTACGAACCAAGCGACACGAGTGAGAATCCTTTCCATAATCAGTTCTTTTTCTTCTTGCTCTTCTTCGGATACAACAATTCTTGTAAAGCAGCCAATTCATCGGCATCCATGCGCCCTAAGACGAAAGCATGTTCCAATTTGGCAAACTGAGTTGCCAATTCCACCTTCAATGCGACATACAAGCCATCCTGCGAAGGATATAGTTCATTGACTATACCCACCATCAGTCCTTCGGGGAAAAAAGAGGAGTTCCCGCTGGTAACAATAGTATCGCCCACCGCGACATCTGCGTAACGAGGAAGGTCATGTAACATTGCATAGCGTGAGTCGCCTCCTGACCATTGCAAATATCCGATATCCCCACTGCCGTACACTTTGCAGCTAACTCGACTCTTGCTATTCAGCAAAGGCATCACCAGCGAATAGTGTTCAGTACATTTATACACCACTCCAACAATACCATCAACACCCATCACACCCATATCCGGCTCCACCCCATCAGCGGAACCTCGGTCAAGAGTTATATAGTTGTCTGTCTTATTGATCGACTTGTCTACCACTTGTGCTGGGGCGATGCGGTAACCTGTCCGATGCACTCTCTGCAAAACCTCTTCCTTGGAGAGACTATCCAAAAGATGCAGTGTCGACATTGACTCCAATGCCAATATACGCTCTTGCAGTAAAGCATTCTGCTCCACCAACGCCCTATTCTTCTCAGCCAAACCAAAATAAGAGGTCACCTTATCCTGCCCTCTGAGCAAGCGGGCCGAGACTGCATTAGCAGTAGATAAGTATACACTGCACTGATAGCTGTTGTAGGAAAACAACAGCACCACACACACCACCTCAAGGGCAATAAACAATAGCCAGTGATTATGTTTGTATAGAAATTGCAGTAAAGAGTTCACAAATTCAAAATTGCGAATTCTGAATCTTGAGTCCTGACATTGCGAAATAAAAGCTACGCACCAGGATTCAAAATTCAGAATTCAGAATTAGAGAAACTTTATCGCATCAAGAATGAGAAACGGTCAACATTCTTCAGAGCGATACCTGTACCACGCGCTACGCAATGCAATGGATCCTCAGCCACGTGGAACGGTATGTTAATCTTGTCATGTAAGCGCTTGGCCAGACCACGGAGCAAAGCGCCACCACCTGCCAAATAAATACCATTATGAATAATATCGGCATAAATTTCGGGCGGTGTATCTTCCAAAGCGCTGAGCACAGCTGTCTCTATCTTAGCAATCGACTTGTCAAGGCAGTGCGCTATCTCCTGATAGCACACAGGTACCTCCATTGGCAATGCCGTGATACGGTTAGGACCATGCACGATATACTCTTCTGGCGCATCCTCTTCCAAATCGGTCAAGGCAGAGCCTACGTGTATCTTGATACGCTCAGCCATACGTTCACTGACTCTCACATTGTGCTGGCGATTCATATACTCTTGGATATCAGCTGTAAAGTCATCACCTGCGACACGGATAGAACTGTTCTTAACAATGCCACCAAGCGAAATCACTGCAATCTCCGTAGAGCCGCCACCTATATCTACCACCATATTTCCTTCGGGAGCCTCCACATCGAGGCCAATACCTACAGCAGCAGCCATCGGCTCGTAGATAAGATAGATATCACGTCCGCCAGCATGCTCAGCCGAGTCACGCACAGCACGCAGCTCAACTTCAGTACTGCCCGAGGGTACACCTATCACCATACGCAGTGAGGGGGTAAACAGATGGCTGCGAGTATTCACCATCTTGATGAGCCCGCGCATCATTTGCTCGCAGGCATTAAAGTCGGCAATCACGCCATTTTGCAGTGGACGAATAGTTCTAATATCTGGAGAAGTCTTTTCGTGCATCAATTTAGCACGTCCGCCTACAGCCACCATCTTATCGGTGCGGCGGTCGAGGGCTACGACAGAGGGCTCATCTACCACAATCTTGCCATTATGCAGGATGATGGTGTTGGCCGTGCCGAGGTCCATCGCTATTTCTTGTGTAAAAGAGAAAAGTCCCATGATTTGATAATTAAGAATTTTGAATCCTGAATTAAAAACTAGTGTTTGAAATGACGGAAACCTGTGATTACCATAGCGACATCATGGTCGTTGCAGTACTGTACCGACTCGGCATCACGTACTGAGCCACCGGGTTGGATAACAGCAGTAACGCCCGCCTCGTGTGCAATTTCCACACAGTCGGGGAAGGGGAAGAAGGCATCGCTGGCCATCACAGCACCCTGGAGGTCGAAGCCGAAACCATGAGCCTTCTCGATAGCATGCTTGAGCGCATCCACACGTGAGGTCTGACCCACACCACTTGCGAGCAGTTGCTTGTTCTTGGCGAGTACGATAGCGTTGCTCTTGCTGTTCTTCACGATCTTGTTGGCAAAGAGCATGTCTTCAATCTCCTCGGCTGTTGCCACCTTGTTGGTCACAGGCTTGCAATCCTCGGGAGTCTCCGTCTTGAGATCACGATCCTGCACGAGCACGCCATTGAGTACTGAACGATACTGCTGACGGGGCATCTCGGTCTCCTTACGAACGAGGATGATGCGGTTCTTCTTCTGTGTGAGGATCTCAAGCGCATTCACATCATAGTCCGGAGCAATGATTACCTCAAAGAAAATCTTGTTGATTTCCTCGGCTGTAGCCTTGTCGATAGCGCGGTTGGTGATAAGCACACCACCGAAAGCCGATACAGGGTCGCCAGCCAAAGCATCGGTCCAAGCCTCGAGCAATGTATCGCGCGAAGCAAGACCGCAAGCGTTGTTGTGCTTGAGGATAGCGAAGGTAGTATCATCAAACTCGTCGATAAGGTCAACGGCAGCATTGATGTCGAGCAGGTTGTTGTAAGAGATCTCCTTACCGTGAATCTGGTCGAACATCGCCTCAAAGTCACCATAGAAATAACCCTTCTGATGAGGATTCTCACCATAGCGGAGAGCCTTGGGATGGTTGATAGCCTTGCGGAACATAGAGCCGTTCTCACCATCGAAGTAGTTGAAGATAGCCGAGTCGTAAGCCGATGATACACCGAAAGCCTCTTTGGCAAACCATGCGCGCTCCTCCAGTGTGGTCTGCGCACCCTTTGAGCGAAGGATATCGGTAAGCGGTGCATACTGGTCCTTGCTGGCCACAATAACCACATCCTTGTGATTCTTGGCAGCTGCGCGGATGAGCGAGATACCGCCTATGTCAATTTTTTCGATGATAGCTTCGTGCGAAGCGCCCGATGCCACAGTAGCCTCGAAGGGATAGAGGTCTACGATTACGAGGTCAATCTCGGGAATCTCATAGTTGACCATCTGCACCTGGTCGCCTTCGTTGTCGCGACGACCAAGGATACCACCAAACACCTTGGGGTGAAGGGTTTTCACACGGCCACCGAGGATTGAGGGATAACCCGTCAAGTCCTCAACACGCTGACAAGGAATACCCAGCGACTCAATAAACTCCTGGGTACCACCTGTAGAAAGCAACTGCACGCCCTCCTTATGGAGCGTAGTGATAATCTCTTCCAATCCATCCTTGTGGAACACCGACACAAGGGCGGTTTTCATTTTCTTGTTATCCGACATTATTCTGTATTTTTAGTTATTATTCGATAGATACACTTTTAGAGGGTACAAAGATAATAAATATATGCAAGACTTGCCCTATAAATCGCCAACAAAAAACGACAAGCCTTTAAGCAAATCCCGTTAATTATTGTTATTACCAATCCAACTAAACAAAAAAGAGTTACCTTTGCCGGCATGAAAAGAACAATAAGACTTATCACCGTCATTCTATACATTGTCATTGCGGCATACGGATGTTATGGTTCATGGGTTCACGGCACCCGTTTCTTCCTCTACTTCACCAACCTGGGCAATCTCTATTGCCTTAGCATGATGATTAATGAGTTGGTACGACTCATCCGCCGCAAGCCCATCTCCATACCATTGATGCAGTGGAGTTTGGCGGACTCATCTCCATCCTCGTCATCGGGGCAGTATACAACCTGCTCTTAGGCGACCCTACCTCGGCAGCCTATTGGGCCAATCATCCCAGTGTGTGCCTGCACCTTCTTACGCCTATCCTCTACGCCATCTATTTCTTTGCCACACGCCCCGTGCGCAAAGTCACTGTAGGCGGCATACAGTGCGGCATACTGCTACCCTACCTATACATTGCATTTATCTATACCCGACATTTCATCACGGGCGACAACTGGTTTCCCTACTTCTTTCTCGATATCAACCGCATAGGATGGTCGGGCGCCATAGGATGGATTATAGTCCTTACCGTGATATTCGTCCTCACGGGATTCATTTTCATCTACTTAGGAAAGAAGAGGAGCAAGAGATGACAGAAGGCCCACAATGTGGGCCTTCTGTTTAGTTTACATCTTTCATCGAAAGACTGATGCGCTTGCGTGCGTAGTCTACCTCCAGCACACGTACGGTGACATGCTGATGCACAGAGACGATGATGGTAGGATCGCTCACATAGCGGTCGGCCAGCTGCGACACATGCACCAAACCGTTCTCCTTGACGCCTATATCCACGAAGCAGCCGAAGTTGGTGACGTTGGTGACGATGCCGGGGAGCACCATCCCAGCCTTCACATCCTCTATCGTGCGAATGCGCTCATCGAAGCTCCATACCTCAATAGCTTGGCGCGGGTCACGGCCGGGTTTCTCCAGTTCGCTCATGATGTCGCGCAACGTGGGCAGACCCACATCACCACTCACATAGCGGTCTACCTGTATCTGTGCACGGCGTGAGCCATCGGCAATCAGTTCGCCCACCGAGCAGCCCAGGTCCTTGGCCATCTGCTCCACGAGGCGGTAGCGCTCGGGATGCACGGCCGAGTTATCGAGCGGGTTCTTGGCATCGGGGATGCGGAGGAAGCCTGCCGACTGCTCGAAACTCTTCTCACCCATACGCGGCACACGCTTCAGTTCGCTACGCGAGGCAAAAGCTCCATGCTCGGCACGGTAGTCGACGATGTTCTGCGCCAGCGTGGCATTGAGCCCCGACACATAGGCGAGCAGGTGCTTGCTGGCGGTGTTCACATTCACGCCCACGGAGTTGACACAATGTTCCACGGTGCGGTCGAGCGACGATTTCAGTTCATTTTGGTTCACATCGTACTGGTATTGCCCCACCCCGATGGACTTGGGGTCAATCTTCACCAGTTCGGCCAAGGGGTCCATCAGTCGGCGGCCTATGGACACGGCACCACGCACGGTGACATCATAGTCGGGAAACTCGTCGCGAGCCACCTTCGAGGCCGAGTAGATGGAGGCACCATCCTCGCTCACCACGAACACCTGCAGGGGGCGGTCGTAGCGCTGTGAGGTGACAAACTGCTCCGTCTCACGACTCGCCGTACCATTACCGATGGATATGGCCTCTATCTTATATTGCTCCACCAAGCGCGTCAGTTTGCGGCTTGCACCGGCATAGTCCGACTTTGGCGGATGGGGAAAGATGGTCTCATTATGCAGCAGATTGCCCTGCGCATCGAGGCACACCACCTTGCAGCCTGTGCGATAGCCGGGATCGATGGCCAGCACACGCTTCTGCCCGAGGGGCGGTGCCAGCAGCAGCTGTTTGAGGTTGGCGGCAAATACGCGGATGGCCTCCTCGTCGGCCTTCTCCTTGGAGCTGTTGGCAAACTCGGTCTCGATGGAGGGCTTCAGCAGTCGCTTGTATCCATCCCGCACGGCCATCGCAATCTGCTCGGCACACTCACCTTGCGAGCGCACAAACTGGCGTTCAAGACGCTCCACGGCCACCGCATCATCGGCCGGTGCAATGCTCACACGCAGGAATCCCTCCTTCTCGCCACGGCGTATGGCCAGCATACGGTGCGACGAGCAGCGCGAGAGCGGTTCGCTCCAGTCAAAGTAGTCGCGGTACTTGTCGCCCTCAGTCTCCTTGCCGGCTATCACCTTGGAGGTGATGCGTGCCTCGCGGGCAAAGGTGTTGCGCACGGTGTTTCTTGAGCGTTCGCTCTCATTGACCCACTCGGCAATGATGTCGCGAGCACCCTGCAAAGCCTCATCGGCATCTTTCACCTCGCCCTTGACGAAGCGCATGGCCATGGACTCCAC
>RHMF01000929.1_pt1 | contig 13188 bp, 7 predicted proteins | sample 5365151 | NCBI WGS metagenome assembly RHMF01 (sample SAMN10266501, study PRJNA497801) | feces metagenome | isolation source: feces | host: Bos taurus | place: China: Prairie of Fairy Mountain | collected 2017-08-14 | reverse complement strand
GAATTGCTGTGTTTCTCTGTTGAGGTTTCTTCTATTTGAATATTGATTTTCACAAGGCCAATAAAGAGTGCTAAAACGAGCAATAAAAGTGCCAAAAACAAATAAGGAAGAATTACTCCTGAGGCTGAAGTTGTGTCTTTCTCCATAAAGAATGAGAAAATCAAGTATCCGCCTATTGCAGGTCCGAGTGTTGTTCCCAAAGAGTTGAATGCTTGAGATAGATTCAAACGAGAAGATGCTGTGTCAGGATTTCCAATCAATGCAACAAAAGGATTGGCTGCTATTTGTAGAAATGTTAAACCTAATCCTAACATAAACAAAGCCATAAGAAAGACTCCGAATCCCATTTCCAAATATGCAGAAAGTGCAAATACGCTACAAGCGACCGAAGACACCAAAAGCCCTATCACAAGCGTAGTTTTGTAACCATAAAGGCTGATTGTATCCTTTCCTTTCTTAGATAGAAGATAGAATACAAAGGAACCCACAAAATAAGCTATGAAGAACGCAAACTGAACTATGTTTGCTTCAAAGTGGGACAAAGAATAAACTGATTTTAAGTAGGGAATAAGAATGTCATTCAAAGATGTGATGAATCCCCACATGAAGAACAATAACGTTACCGAGAACATAGGTAACATTTTTCCGATTTTGTTAGTTTTCATTTTGATTCTGTTTTCAAATAATATAATACTGAATAATTGTTTTCTAAGAACATTTCTCTTGCTGCTTGTTGCAAATCATTGATGCTTACATTCTCGTAAAAATCTCTTTCTTTGTTGATATTGTCTGCAAGATTCAAATGAGCGTAATAAGCAAGGTTTTGTGCCTTATCTAAAATCTTCATATTGGAAAAAAGATAACTCGCCTCGTTTTTATTTTTCATCTTACGCAATTCTTCTTCCGTTACGGGATTGTCGCAAATTGCTTTAAGTTCTTCCCATATTGCTTGCTCACCTTCTTGAATTGCTACCCCATCACAATATTTCCCCATCACAATGAAAAGCCCCGGGTCGTTATCTCCACTTATGAACGCATTGATTTCAGTAAACAGTTTCTTATCTACAACAAGCGATTTATACATTCGGCTACTCTTACCATTGGAAAGAACATCGCTCAAAAGGTCTTGAGAAAAATAAAGATTGCTTTTTCGATCGCTCATATGGAAAATAAGACATATCACATTGGAAGGAACATCTCGGTAAACGGTATTTTGACGCACCTCGGTCTGTTTTGCTTCCATTTCATAGGGTTGAAATATGGTTTTCTTATATGGTATTTTCCCAAAAGTAGATTCAAGATTTGCTTTTACAGTATCAAGGCTTACATTTCCAGATATTGAAAGTATTGCATTTGAAGCTTGATAGTAATTGTCGTAAAACTCATTTACTTGCTCCAAAGAGGCATTCTCTATATGTGAAATCTCCTTTCCGATTGTCTGCCATTGATACGGGTGTTGCTTATATGCGAGTTGTCTAATCTCTTTCCATAAATCGCCATAAGGTTGGTTGATATAGCGTTGCTTAAACTCCTCTATAACAACCTTACGCTGCACTTCAAGGCTTTTTGTGTTGATATTGAGATATTGCATTCTGTCTGCCTCTAAGCGAAGTGCGTGAAAAAGAAATTCTGCTGGCAATGTAAGATAGTAATTCGTGAAGTCATTATTGGTAAAAGCATTACTTTCGCCACCCATTATTTGAACCGCTTCATCATAACTTGGAAAGTGTTTACTTCCTGCAAACATTAAATGTTCAAAAAGGTGAGCAAAGCCTGTAGCATTTGGATTCTCGTTCTTAGCTCCAACTTCGTACAATATGTTTACTGCAACCAGTGGAGTCTTATCGTCTTTGTTCAAAATAACACGAAGACCATTATCAAGGGAAAAAGAATCGAATTTAATCATTTGAGGATTCGTTTTTAGGGGTTGAGCAAATAGCTTTGTAATCGCAATAACTACAACTGTTATCTTTAGGTTGAGTTTCCCAAGTTGTAATATTGTCTGTATCTAATAAGTTTTTAATCAATTCGTTCATACATTCGTTGAATCGTTTGTGGGTTTCGGCATTGTATTCGTAAGTTGCAACTTTGTATTGAGCTGATTGTAGTTTATGAACGTAAATTATCTGAACCTTAATCTTGTCTTTGTTGAAGCGAATCTTTCTATCGCCAATCTCTATTTCAGGTTTCTCCCATAGCAACCAAGCATAGAAAAATGTTTGAAAGATATATTTTGCCCTTGAATCGTTAGATGCGTCAAACAAATCTTCAATTTCTTTCCACTTCTCGTCGTTCCCACCTGTCTTATAGTCGCAAAGCACAAGCGTTCCTTGCTCTAAATCCACTCTATCTATGTATCCGCCGAACTTTATTAACTTTCCGTCTATGGTTTTGTTACCTTCTATTTTCAATTCGGCACATAAAAATTCTCTTTCTTGATTTTGTTCATCAAATTTCTTCAATCCGTCAAGATAACTCTTCACTATGTTTGTGTGAATAGGCGTTATAATCTTTTTCTCGTCATCTTCTAATTCGCTCAAAGCCTCATTGATGCACTCATCATAAGTTTTGGCAAGTTTACTTTTCTCCAAAAATTCCGCAGCATAGTGAAATAAATGTCCAAAAGCAAGATACTGAATATCATCTTCTTCTTTGGAAGGTTTTAATTTGAGAATATTTTCGTAGTAAAATTGAAGATGACAATTCAAATAGCTGTTTAAGTAAGACGGAGAGATAAATGCTTTATCGTTCTCCAAGTTACATTTTGTCGAAAGAATGTTATCTATCGTTGTTTTCTCTTTTGCAGGAATTGTTATTTCGTATTCATATGCTATGTCTTTGTTATCTGAGGTAGTTTTTTCAAAAGATAAAGTTCTTATCGGAATTTGCTTGCCTGATTCTACTCTTAGTTGTTGCACAAAGCAGCTCAACTCTTCGCTATCTTTGCTTGAAGATACGGAGTTGTAGATTATGTCTATTGTTTCGGCATTATGTAATAGTCTATAGAAATAATAAGCATACACAGCGACCTTTCTGTCGTCTGTTGTCAAATCAAAGGCATGTCGAAGACTGTTAGAAATAAACGTCATAGAGTTTACGCTGCCCGGAAGTTGAGTTGAGTTTGCCGAAAGCATAAGTATGTGAGAGAAATCCAAGTTTCGACTTTCCAAAAGTCCCATTATCTGAACGCCATTTATTGAATCAGATTCGAAAGGCATAGATTGCTTTTGTAATAATCTCAATATGGTTTTACGAACAAAGTCTTTGGGCAACTCTTCTTTGATAAAGTCAATTGTTTGTTTGAAATCAGTAAGTTTTTCTATGCTTCTGAAAGTCGATTCCTTTATTTCATTTGAACAAGTTTCGTCTTTACCCTTGTTTTTCAAAAATTCAATCAACTTATCAATTTGTTCCCTTGCACTCAAACCTTTATTCTCCGGCGTATCTAGAAAAACAGATATTTCCTCATAAAGATTGCTGAATTTGAAAGGATAACCCATTGTAATATTTACTTGAGTTGCCTTATTTTTTATTGTGTTTGGAAGTGCTTTTACAACGTATGGCAAAAGATTTTCGTTAAGTAGAATTATTGCTATTTGGTTTTGTTGTAAAGAGTCGCCATATCGTTCTTCCAAATCCTTAATCCATTTTCTTATATAAAGGATTTGAGATGTTTCGTATGAAGTTTTGATTATATTTATCTCGCTATCATTGTTCTGAATCTGCGAAAAATCATTCTCTTTGTAAGTTTCATTGCAAGGAAATCTAAGTATGTTTTCTCGCATAAACAATCCGGCTTCTTGTTTTGGGTTTTCCGTATAGTAGGTGTCGTAATCCCAATAGAATATTGCCGAATTAGTTGTTTTGATTTGTTGAAATAATTGCTTCTCGCTTTTGTTCAATACATTGAATCCAACAAAGGCATAGCTGTTATCGCCAAATATCTCATCGTTTTCAAAACCTCGTTCAACAATTTCTCGATATATCATTCCACTGTAAGCAATAGAATTCTCGGAAAGGCATTTCTTGAAATCAGAATAAATTTCGAACAAACAATTCCATATCTTTACGAAATTGTCTTTAAGTTTGCTTTCGCTATTATAAAGTTTCTTGAAATCGTTGAAGTATTGTAAGAGAATCTCTTTTTGATTTTCTTCAAGGAAATCAAATAAGTCGTCAATCTCTTTTTCTTCGCTTAAAGTAGTATAAAGTTTCTTTGCATCAACAAGGTTTTTGTCTATATCATCAAAGTCTCCCAATATGGTCTTTCCCCAAAAGAAAAAGCGTTCAAAAGGTTCTGGTTCTTCGTTTTCTGCTAATGGGTTTTTAGAATAGTAAACTGAGTTATAGCTTTTGTAAAGTAAGTAAATTAAACTTAGTTCGTCTGCTTGTTTATAAGGAGATAATGAAACAACAAAGTCGTTAATCGTTTTACATTCAGGCATTATAAATATCCCTTCTTGCAAAGACTTGTATTCTTTCTCGAAATATTTTATCGCACGGCGGTTTGTGAAAATCAGATGCAAATCTAATTGTTCTTCTTTTGCCATTTTAGACACATCTTCTGCAACTTTGCGAAGAAAACTTTTTCTTTCAACTTTATGACTTTTCATACTATTAGACTGCATTAAAATTCCACATTAATAATTCTTTGATTCACTTCGCCAAAATCAAGAGTTAATTTATTGAAACTTGATTCTACTCCCCACAAATAAAGACTTATATTTTCATAACCCATTTCTCTGAAAAGATTTCCATATTCTACAATTTGCTCTTCGTATTTTTGCAAATCGTTTAGGTCTTCAAGAAACTTATAATCAACAACTACAATCTCGTTATCTTGAATCATTATCCTATCAGGACGCTTTGTTTTTTCTTTTTCCTCATTTGAAAGATTTACAATAGAGCGTTCGTTCAATACTTTATAAGTACCATCGAACCAATGTTTAGATTCGGAGAATTTCAACATTGATTGCAAAACATCATTTACCTTTTCGCGTTCGTTGATTTCAACATTTGATAAAGCTTTTTGAATGTCTTTATCTGTTTTTATTTGAGAAAGAACAGAGTGAACCAAGTTTCCCCATAAAGCTTTTGTATTTTCAGAAGATTCTTCTTTTGTTTCGAAAAAATTGTCTGCTACTTTAGAAAGAGCATATCTTACTCCTGAAAAATCAAACTTGGAATCAGTGTTAATATTTACTATCTCAGAACATTCGATAAAAGGATTGCTAGATTCTTTCTTTTCTTTGATTGAATTATCTTTTGGATTCTCTTCTCCAATTTCGTAACGTACGCAATTGCTTTCTTCAACGATTTTAGCCTCTTCTTCTTTTAGATATTCTTTAAGCAGGATTGCGACATTCTTTTCTGAAGCATCTTTCTCTTTTACTTTTTTGTCTTCGCTAGGTTTTTGAGATATTATAGACAAGCAGTGTTTTGCTCTTGTGAAAGCAACATACAGAATGTTAATATTATCAACTATCTGCATATATTGTTCTTTCTGACCAATTTCTCTGTATGCCTCGCCCATTTTTTCAAGATTCCTTAATTTAGTAGGAAAAACCCTTACGGCAGAGTCTTTATTTGGATTTTCAAACCAGTAATCTCGCTTATTATCTACAAGAGTCCAGTCACAGAAAGGAATTATCACAACCTTATATTCTAATCCCTTTGATTTATGTATTGTTTGTAGCTCTAATGTGTTTTGCTCTTTGCTTATTACAACTTCCTCTTCTCTCATTTTTTCATTCCAATGAGCTATGAACTTCTTGATATCGTTTCCGAAACGCAAACAATAATTTGTTAATTTGTCGCAAAAAGCTAACACAAAAGTGTCTTGGGAATTTATATCAAAGTCTGCAATCAGTCGAGTTGCCAAATCGATAAGAGAAATGGAAGAATCAGTATATTGATTCAAAGAATCCAAGTTGTCTATCTTAAGTATGTTCTTTAGATAGTACTCTGAAATAGAGTCATTCTTGTCAGCAGCGTATTTAAGTAAGTAAATAATCTTCTGAATTTCCGTATTGGATTCCAAAATGAAAGCTGTGGCAGATGAAGGCTTGTAATTGGTATTTGCTTTCAAAAATGCAGCCATTTTTTTTGCCTTATTGTTATCTCTAAACAACAAAACAATATCGTCCACTTCATAACCCAATTCGATATAACGGTTAATCTCCTCAACCGTTTTTCTCATTACCTCATCGGATTTTTTATTTGTCTCACTTTTATCAACAAAGGAAATTCTAATTTCGCCTTTACCTAAATTTTTCTGTGGTGTCTGAGACTCGATTTCAAATTTGCCATATTTTGGAAAGACGGATGCGAAAAATTTATTGTTGAATTCTACAATCTGTTCATCAGTTCGCCAATTCTCTTTCAAAGAATCAGGATCTGTTTCTATGCCATATTTATTCCCCTTTTGATTATCGCATAGTTCTTTCAAAATATGCCAATCGCCATCGTTCCATCGGTAAATAGATTGCTTAATATCGCCAAACACAGAACAATCTCCACCCTTAGCAATGCTCTCTTTGATAAGATAAGTAAAGTTTTTCCAAGCTTGAATCGAAGTATCCTGAAACTCATCTATCATTAGATTGTTTATTCTTGAGTCAATCTTTTCGTAAATAAAAGGAACATCATTCTCATCGCCCACTACATCATTCAGCAACTTGTGAGTATTTTTCAGTAAGAAAAGATTGTCAGATTTTAACAGCTCTTGCTTGCGTTGATTTATGAAAAGCAATAAGCTTGTCTTGTATGCAGAAGAATAAATCGAGTGAAGAGTTTTGACTTTTTTGAAATTGCGGTCATAGTAAGCTGAAAAACGATTCATCAAGGCTTCATTTTTCTCTCCTATATCGTTGAAAGATTTTTTAGCTGTTTTACTTAAATCTTTCAATATTTTACCTTCTTTATCCGAGTCTATGTTATAGCCATCAATAAAGGCGGAATATATTAGTTGTTTCAAACATTTAGTATATTCTTCGCCACTTTGAACAGATAAATCTTCGCTTAACTTCTTCGCTTCTTCGATGTATTTGTTTATCTTTTGTTCAAACTCTTTTACTTTCGCAAGAGCATCTATGGTTTCTTCGGAAATTTTCTCCAAAAGCTCGTCTTCCTTGTTCGGATAAGCCTCTGTAATCATGTTTTCTTTTGAACTCTTTACAAAATCAAGCATATCCGTTTCGTAATTCCACTTCTTGCCTTCTCGGATTCTGCTTTGGATTAAATCATTCAAGCATTTGTCTAATTGAAGAGAGGTTTCAACATCGGTTTTCAGTTCCTCAATAACCTGTTTCAAGTATTCCTTATCGCTTAACAAGACTTCAAAACCGCTACTCACACCAAGCTCTTTTGCCATGTTGCGAAGAATTCTCTGAAAGAAGCTATCTATGGTTTCAATCCAAAAATGGTGATAGTCATGTATTATGAAATCAAGAGCCTTTGTCGCATTGTCTTTTTCTGTTTGCGAAAGTGAATGCTCAAACTTTTCTTCTATTTTTTTGATTTCATCTTTTACTTCCTCAGGCTTGTGAACAATACTCCACAAAACAGAAAGAATCCTTGTCTTCATTTCGTTTGTGGCTTTGTTTGTAAAGGTTACAGCCAATGTGTTTTTATAAGAGTATGGATTTTTTAGCAATTTGCTGATATACTCCACAGTAAGCCGAAATGTTTTCCCACTTCCGGCTGATGCAGTGTAAGTTTTAAGTTTCATAATTTAACAGAATATTGTTTTGAAAATAAGTTGTATATCTCCGAAAAGACTACGAGATTCTATGTATTGAAGATTCAAAGAAATCTTATCAGGCATTATATTCTCAATATAGTATTTCTCTGGATTGTCTACTTTAGATAGTAATTCGTTTTCGTTTCTGTACTTTATAGAAGCAGGATCTGTTATTCCGGGACGAACACTAAGCACCTTCATTTGCTCCTTTGTGTACATATCTACGTATTTCCTTACCTCAGGGCGAGGTCCGACCAAACTCATATCGCCTTTTAGTACGTTAAGCAGTTGAGGCAATTCGTCCAATTTATATTTTCTCAGATAATAACCTGCTTTTGTAATCCTGCTATCTTTGCCTCCGACAGTCAAAAGTCCCTTCTTATCAGAGCCGACTGCCATGCTTCGAAATTTATACAAGCTAAAATCTTTGTTATTCTTGCCTACACGTTTTTGTTTATAGAATACACCTCCTTTGCTTGTTAATCCAACCCATAGAGATATGAATATAAAAACTGGAAGCAAAACAAGCAATCCGCAGAATGAACATACAAAATCAAAAATCCTTTTCATACAATGAGTGTTCTTCGTTAGACAAGTTTGTTTTCAAGAGTTAAATAACTTTGATGTCTTTATCCATTATTTTGTAATAAGCATCTACTAAATTGCGAACAATATATTCGACTTGTAAATTGCTTAATTGAGGATAAAGAGGAAGAGTTATCTCTCTTGTGTAAGTATCCCAACTCTTAGGATAGTCTTCTATCTTGTAGCCTGCTTGCTTGAACAAAGTCAAACAAGGCATAGGTATATAGTGTACGTTGGTTGCAATTTCTCTTTTAGCCAATTCTGCAATCAACTCATCTCTTTGAGATTCTGTAATAGGGTTTATTCTCAAAGGAAATAAGTGATAAGAAGATTGCATATAAGCAGTGTCTTGTTGAGGTAAGATTGCCCAATGATATTCTCCCAATAGCTTACGATAAAGCTCGTAAACTCTTTTTCGTTCGCTCAATAGATGGTCATATTTTCTCAACTGAGCAAGTGCAATAGCCGCATTGACATCAGGCATATTGATTTTCATACCTTGAGCCACTATGTCATATCTCCAAGCTCCTGCTTGATTTTTTGCAAAGGCATCTTTGGTTTGTCCATTCAAAGTCATCATCTTGTACCATACCTTTAGAGCTTTGTTATCAAATGATTCAAGATTTAGACATATAGCTCCACCTTCAGCACTTGTGATATTCTTTACCGCATGAAAAGATAACACACAAATATCTACAAGACTTGCTATATTTTTCCCTCCTATTTTTGCTCCGATTGAGTGTGCGGAATCCGACAATATGAGTATTCGTCCGAGTTTTTCTTGGTTCTCGTTTTCTGGATTAAATAAGGATTTTATTTCTTCGCTCTCTACGATTTCTCTTATTTTGTCGTATGCACATGGTTGCCCACCTAAATCTACCGGAATAATGGCTTTGGTTTTTGAAGTAATGGCTTGCTTCATTTTTTCGACATCCAAAGTCATCTCATCGTTAATATCCACCATTATAGGCTTAGCTCCAGCGTCTACAACGGCCATTGCAGTAGCACAATAGGTGTAAGCAGGTACTATAACCTCATCTCCTTCTTTTACTCCCAACCATCTGAGAGCTAAAGTGGCACCGCTTGTCCACGAATTAACGCAAACACAAGCCTCAATGCCTAATTGTTTCTCCAACTCTTCTTCCAGTTGCTTTACTTTAGGGCCTGTGGTTATCCAACCACTTCTTAGCGACTCTTCAACTGAAGAAATAACGTCGTCATCTATGTATGGAGGAGAAAATGTTATCTTCATATTTTTCTATCCTTTTAATCCGAATCTGCAAATTTAAGAAAACTTTTTCTACCTCACTATATGAAGACCAGTTTTTTCCCATGCTAAGATTCCACCTTTAAGGTCAAAAACATTAAAACCTTCTTTTTTCATCATTAAAGCAGCTGAATTACTTCGTCTTCCGCTACGACAATAAAGGTAATAGGTCTTTGATTTATCCAAATCTTTAATTCCGTTTTCGAAAGCAGCCTTATCGAGAAAGTTTAGTTGAATTGCATTCTCTAAGTGCCCGCTTTCAAATTCTTTTACCTGCCTTACGTCCAATATAACAGCATTTGTGTCAGAACTAATGGCTGTAGCAAATTCTTGAGGGCTTAATACCTTGATTTCGTTTTGAGAATTACAGCCGATGCAAAGGAATAAACATGCAATTATGCTTATGAATTTCAGTTTCATAGTTTGAAATGGTTTATAATCATGCGAAGGTACGAATTTTCTTTAATTAGAAAGCCATTACCGAGTCTTTATTTCATTTTGCTAAGTCTTCGTTTTAATTTTCTAAAATCAAGAAAGAAAAAATTAAAACGGCGTTTTACTCATAGCGAAACGGCGTTTCGAGAAATCAATACAAAGACTTGTTTTCTTGAATTCAAATAATGATAAAAGCTATCGTTATTAGAATTGGAAATAAATGAAGGCTTGAATGTCTGCTGTTTTGAATTGGTAAAGCAATATGGCAGTTAAAACAGCTGCAAGCAATTGTAAAACGACGGGAGTTTTGATAAAGGTTTCGCGTATTCCTGTTTTTGCTTTATCACTCAGCCAATGGATAGCATATCCTACGACAACAATAGACATAGGTTTCCAATAGGAATTGATAATTGTAGGAATTAGTTCGAGTTCATAATGAGAGAATATTTTAGAAATTAGCATAAATGCCGTATCTGAGTCATTCGCTCTGAAGAATATCCAACAAAAACATACGAAATGAAATGTTACTATTGCTGAAAGGAAGCGAAAGAATGCCTTTTTCTCAAATATGTTTGTCAAACTTTGTATCAATTTGTCAAAAATCAAGGCTAAGCCGTGCAAACCTCCCCATATAACAAAGCGAAGGTTAGCTCCATGCCATAGACCTCCGATAAGCATGGTCAGCAATAGGTTTACATAACGTCTAAACTTGCCTTTGCGGTTTCCTCCCAAGCTTATGTAAAGATAATCCTTTAACCAAGAAGACAGACTTATGTGCCAACGTCTCCAAAAGTCCGTTATGTTGTGTGATTTGTAAGGAGAGTTGAAGTTAGAGGGTAATCTGAATCCGAGTAATAAGGCAATGGCTATTGCGATGTCTGTATAGCCTGAGAAATCACAGTAAATCTGTAAAGCGTATCCATATACTGCCATAAGGTTTTCAAAAGCTGAATACATCTGAGGCATTTCGAAAACTCTATCTACAAAATTGACGCTGATATAGTCTGAGATAATGATTTTCTTAATCAAACCATTCAAGATGAAAAACAAACTCCATGAAAATTCTCTTTTGCTTAATGAGTATGGCTTTTCTAATTGAGGTAGGAATTCGTTGGCTCGTACAATCGGACCTGCAACAAGCTGTGGGAAAAAGCTAAGATAAAATGCAAAGTCTAAGAATGACGGTTGTTTGTTTAGTCTTTCTCTCTTTATATCGACTAAATAGGAGATTGCTTGGAAGATATAGAATGATATACCTACGGGTAAGATTATCTTGTCGACGGAAAATTGGGTGCCAAAGGTGTTGTTGGAAAATAGAGCGATGTAATCAACAACCTTAATGCTTGTTTGAAAGTAGATGTTTATTAAATCGACAATGAAATACGCATATTTGAAATACGCAAGAAACAATATGTTCAGTACGATACCTAATCCTACAAAAAACTTTTTTGATTTGCTGTTTTTACAACTAAATATGGTTTTGCCAATTAGAAATGTGAGTAGGGTGACTAAAAGTAATAAAACGACAAATCTTCCACTCGACATGTAATAAAAAAGCATGCTGAATAGTAAAAGGTAAATGTGTCGAGCTTTTAGGCGATTTCTTATCGGAGCATAAAAGAGTAGGACTATTGCAAAGAAAATCCAAAAGAGTGCTTGTGTGAATAGTAGTGGGTTTTCTTGAGAGAAGTTTAGAAGATTCATTGTTTTGAGTAAGCTAATCTTTTATGTTGGTATCTTGATTGTACAAAAAAAGCACTCACATCAAAGTAAGTGCTTTTCTCTTTCTGTCTGTGGGAGTATTAGGATTCGAACCTAAGACCCTCTGCTTGTAAGGCAGATGCTCTAAACCAGCTGAGCTATACTCCCTCTCTCGTTTGCGTTTGCAAAGATACGACAGTTTTTTATTCCCACCAAATTTTTTTGTAACTTTTTTTTGATTTTTATACTTTCATACTTGATTTTAGGGCTGAAATTTCGCCATTTTCATAGACTTTTTCGCCGTTTAAGTATGTTGCAACTATTTTAGAATCAAATGTTTCCCCTTCGAATGGTGACCAATTGCACTTTGAGTGTAAATTTTCTTTGGTTATGGTGGTTTTTTCTTTGGAATTTATCAATACAAAGTCTGCAAAATAGCCTTTTTTTAGGAATCCACGTTCTTTTATGTCAAATAATATTGCAGGATTGTGCGACATTTTTTCTACTAATTGAGGTAATGACAACACATTTTGCTTTACTAATTGAAGCATTATAAGTAAAGAATGTTGGATTGAAGGTATGCCTGAAGGGGCTTCAAAGTATGGTTTTTGCTTTTCTTCTTTGGTGTGAGGAGCATGGTCAGTTGCTATAATATCTATTTTATCTGCTCTGAGAGCTTCTCGAAGTGCTTGGCGGTCTTCTTTTGTTTTTACACTCGGATTGCACTTTATCAAATTGCCATATCGTTCGAAATCCTCAGAACAAAACCATAGATGTATAGGAGAAACTTCCGCTGTTATGTTTTTTGAATCTACTTTGCCGCTTTTTAATAATGAGATTTCTTCTTTTGTTGATATGTGTGCGATGTGAAGATGCGTTGAATTCTTTTCTGCCATTTGTACTGCAAAAGCAGAACTTTTGTAACAAGCCTCAGATGTTCTTATCTTAGGGTGTAATACTGTTGTGCCATTATCTCCATATTCTGATTTGTATTTTGATAAGTTCTCTCTGATTATTTGTTCGTCTTCGCAGTGTGCAGAGATTATTTTATTCTTTATTGAGAATAATTCATCTAAACTTGATTTGTCATCAACCAACATGTTTCCTGTTGAAGAGCCTAGAAATAATTTCAATCCACAACAAGCATCGCGTGAAATATTCTTTGCAATCGCATAATTGGAATTTGTTAATCCCAAGAAGAATCCATAATTGCAATACATATTCTCTTGTGCAAGTGCAATCTTTCTTTCTAATTCTTCAATGCTTGTTGTTGTTGGATTTGTGTTTGGCATTTCCAACACAGTGGTTACTCCTCCTGCCAAAGCAGCTTTGCTTTCCGATTCCATGTCTGCTTTGTATTCCATTCCGGGTTGGCGAAAATGAACATGGCAATCAATAACTCCGGGAATAAGAGTTAGTCCTGTGCAATCAATATATTCAGTTCCTAAAGGCAAATCGG
>RHMF01000928.1_pt1 | contig 13192 bp, 10 predicted proteins | sample 5365151 | NCBI WGS metagenome assembly RHMF01 (sample SAMN10266501, study PRJNA497801) | feces metagenome | isolation source: feces | host: Bos taurus | place: China: Prairie of Fairy Mountain | collected 2017-08-14 | reverse complement strand
TAGATTGAAAATATCAGGATGAGCTTTCTCTATTTCGTCTAACAGAACAATAGAATAAGGCTTTCTTCTCACAGCCTCGGTCAATAAACCACTCTCTTCATAACCTACATATCCTGGAGGAGCTCCAATCAAACGAGAAACAGTATGCCTTTCTTGATATTCCGACATATCAATTCTTATCATCAAATCATCTTTGTCGAATAATTGTTCAGCCAAAGCCTTTGCTAATTCAGTCTTTCCAACACCAGTACTACCAAGAAAAGCAAATGAACCAATAGGTCGTCTTTCGTCACTTAGACCAGAACGACTTCTTCTAATTGCATCTGCAACAGCATTGATTGCTTTTTCTTGTCCAATTACCCTTTTGTTTAAAGCTTTTTCTAAATTAAGAAGCTTGTCTTTTTCGCTTTCCATCATTTTTGATACAGGAATACCTGTCCAACGAGAAACCACATCTGCGATATGATTATAGCCAACTTCTTCTGTTATTAAAGCACCATCAACTTGTAATTCTTGTAAACGCTTTTTGTAGTTTTCTAAATTAGTTTCTGCTTCTTTAATCTTGCCATATCTTAATTGAGCAACCTTGCCATAATCTCCTTCCATTTCAGCCTTACTTGCTTCAAACTTAAATTGCTCAATATTTTTAACCTCCTCTTGAATAGAATCCACAATCTTCTTTTGAGCTAACCATTTTTCTTTGATTACATCTCTTTGTTTTTTGATTTCATCTATTTGCTCGCTTAGCTCTTTTATCTTCTTTTCATCTTTTTCTTTTTTGATTGCAACCCTTTCTATTTCTAATTGCATAAGCTTTCTTTCAAGCTCGTCTAAGTCTTCAGGAGAAGAATCTATTTCCATACGTAATTTAGCCGCTGCTTCATCAATCAAATCTATTGCTTTGTCGGGAAGAAATCTATTTGTGATATAACGATTAGACATTTCTGCGGCTGCAATTATTGCACTGTCTTTTATTCTAACGTGATGATGCACCTCATATCTTTCTTTCAAACCTCTCAAAATACTAATAGTATCTTCCACGCTTGGCTCATCAATCATTACCATTTGGAATCTACGCTCCAAAGCCTTATCTTTCTCAAAATACTTTTGATATTCATTTAGAGTTGTAGCACCTATTGCTCTCAATTCGCCACGAGCTAAAGCAGGCTTTAAGATATTTGCAGCATCCATTGCACCTTCTCCACCTCCGGCACCAACTAATGTGTGTATTTCGTCAATAAAAAGAATTACTTCTCCGTTTGAAGCTATTAATTCATTGATAACCCCTTTTAATCTTTCTTCAAATTCTCCCTTATACTTTGCACCTGCAATCAAAGCTCCCATATCAAGAGAGTAAATCAACTTATCTTTTAAGTTTTCAGGTACGTCTTTTTTGAAAATTCTTTGAGCCAATCCTTCTGCTATTGCAGTCTTTCCAACGCCGGGTTCACCAACTAAAACAGGATTATTCTTTGTTCTTCTTGAAAGAATTTGCAATACTCTTCGTATTTGTTCATCTCTTCCAATAACCGGGTCAAGTTTGCCCTCTTTTGCTTCTGCAATAAGGTTATGAGCAAAACGATTAAGATTGTCTAATTTTAACTTTGTTGTTTCCATATTTTTGTCTTTTTAAGATTCAATACAGATAACAGAAAAAAACGTTCCAAGTTCTAAAAAACGACAAAATGACATAACAAAATAGACTTATATGTTCACTTTTTACTTATTTTTTTGTCTTGATTTATGATATAAGTACTAATTTTGCGTTGAATATTAGAAATCGTTTTAAAAATACATTTATGAAATATTTGAAATTCAGTATTTGTTTCTTGATATTATTTCTTTGTGCTAAAGAATCATTTGCACAATATGAGCTAAAAATAGAAATAACAGGAAGTAAAGATACAGCTTTAATACTTGGTCATTATTATCTTGACAAGACTTACGCCCTTGATACAGCAAGAAACGAAAAGAATACCTACACATTCAAGTCTAAAGACAAGAAACTTGAAAGTGGTATTTACTTTTTGAGTGATTTAAAAGGACGTTTTGTTGAAATTATGATACAAAACGAAACCAAAATCAAATTAAAAACCAAGGAAGAAAACTGGAATAAATACATGGAAGTGAAATCTGCTTCTAAAGAGATGAAAGCCTACTTTGACTATATGAAACACTCTGAGGAAATCAATAGCAGATTCAAAGAACTTGAGAAAAAGAATTTAAGCAAAGAAGAGTTTAACAAGGAACTTAAAGTCTTAAGTGATGAGAATGATAAGATGAAAAATCAGTTCATTAATCAATATCCTGACCACTTGCTTTCAAAAGTATTTAATGCAACAAAGCCAATCACAATACCTGAATTTGAAATGCCAACAAAAGAAGACGGAACGCCAGATTCTTTAGAATGGAATGCAAAACGTTGGTATTATTATAAGAATCATTATTTTGATAATATAGACCTTAGTTGCGCAGGTTTATTGAGAACACCTAAAATGGTGTTTTATGAAACCTATAATCGTTATTGGAATGATGTAATGAAATATGAAAGAGTTGATACAATAATTAATTATGCTCATAACATCATTGCTCAATCCAAAGACTCAAAAGGAATGAAGCGTTTTCTTATTCATAACATAGCAGAACGCTATCTTCAAAGTCCGTATATGGGACACGATGCTATATATGTTAATATGATAAAAACATATTACGAAACAGGAATAGCAGATTGGGTTTCTCCAAGTGATATGGATAAAAACATAGAAAGAGCACACAAATGGGAAAATCTTCTTTTAGGAAAACAAGTTCCTGATTTAGCATGTATGGATAGTGCAGAAGTGTGGCATACGACTAAAACTTGCCAAAAAGATTTTAAAATACTTTTGTTTTGGTCACCAGGTTGTGGACATTGTTCTGTTGAAGTTCCAAAGATAAGTAAGTTATACAAAGAAAAGAAAGACGCATATTCTTTTGAGGTTTATGCAATCAATACAGAGAGTGACCTTGAGGCTTGGAAGAAATTTATAAGCGAAAAAGAACTTCAATGGATAAATCTTAATGGATTAGTTGCTAATTACGACTGGAGAGAATATTTTGATGTAGAAAAAACACCTGTAATGTTCATATTGGACAAAGACAATAAAATAGTTGCAAAGAATGTTCCTGCAGACAATTTAGAGAATATACTAAAACTATTAAAAGAAGGTCAATTCAAATTCTAATATCTAAGTTATGAAAAAACGATACATAGTATTCTTTGTTTTATTCTTTCTTTTTTCAAATCTGCTTACAGCACAAACAAATCATTATAAAGTAAAACTTTGGATACATCAGTTTGAAGATTCCACAATCTATGTTTACTCTTCATACGGAGAGAAAAAAGAGTTTTTACTTGACTCTTTACAAATCACAGACGAAGGAAGCTTTATTTTAGAAGGCGATTACCGAATGGGAATGGTTCTTGTAGCATCTAAATATCAAAAATTGTTTTCTTTCATCTTGGATAAGAATACAAATTTCACCATAGATATTTATCCATACGGCTTTTATGAAGTAAAAGGTTGCGAAGAAAATCAGAAATACCTTGAATATCAAAAAATAAATAAAGAACATAGGGAGTTTGTTTCTCAATGTGAAACAGGCATTAAAAAGAATCCTGCATCAAGAGACTCTTTGAGCCTTTTGATAAAAGAAAGCAAAGCACAATTTGCTAAGTTTCAAGAAGACTTTTTCAAGCAATACCCCAATAATTTAATGACCGTTCTTTATCGTTCCATAAAAAATCCAAGCCTTAACCCTAAGTTTTTTAGCAATGGTAGGTTAATAAAAGAAAAAGGTTTAGAATACGCTTACGACATTAGGTCAAGATATTGGGAAAACTTTGTTTTCTCAGACCAAAGATTGCTTTCAACTCCTTATTTCTATCAAAAGTTTAAGAAATACACAGAAGAAATCACAATGCAATCAGCAGACTCTGTCTATGTTGCAATAAAAGATTTTATAGATACAGCAAATAGCAGAGGAGGAGAGCTGTATTCTAAATTTGTTATTGACCTTTATTTAGAAAAACTACCATTTATGCCATTCTCTTTTAATGAAAGTATCTATGTTCAATTAGTAGAAAATTTCCTTAATCAAGGCAAAACCCCATGGATAAGCCCAAGCGAAATAGATAAACATAACGAAAACATAGAAGCAATAAAACCATTCTTGCCTTCAAATAAGTTTCCAAACATAAATAATCTTGATACATTAGACTCAAAATACACAGTTGTCTTATTTCACTCTGCAACATGCGAAAGTTGTAAGAAGAATTTTAATGACCTAATGGATTTCTATACTAAAGATTCCAAGAGATACAATGCAAAAATTGTGTCAATAGAGGTAGGAGAAAAGTCAGATGAAGGCACTTATCCTTGGACAAATTGGCAGATAAGTCCACAAGAACTAAAACAACGTTACGGAATAGACATAATTCGTACGCCAGAAATCTATATCTTAGACAGGGAAAAGAAGATTCTAAACAAAACTGTTATATATTCTCACATCAAGACTGCAATAGAAGGTTGGGAGGCTCTCTAATCAAAAATATTCATTTGTCTTGGCTTGAATAATTCTAATTGATTTTCAGCCTCAGTCTTTATTGGCTCAACGTTTTCTAATAAGAAATCGTGCAAAATCTTTTTAATTGCTCGCTTAGGTGTTAATTTGTTTGACACACAATACTTTGCAAGTAATTTTTCGTCCTTTTGCGATAAAACAATCTTTATATTTTTAGATTTTTGCTTTTTCATTTCTGAAAATTTTCTCAATTTTGTAGATTAAAGTGCGAAAATACAAAAAAATAATGGAACTTTACAGAAAATTAAAAGACAAATCAAATAATTTTTTCCTTATGGCAGGGCCTTGCGTGATAGAAAACGAAGAAATGCCCTTTGAAATATGCGAAAGATTAAAGCAAATATGCGAAAGATTAGACATAAACTTGATATTCAAAGCCTCATATAGAAAAGCCAATCGTTCAAAAATAGACTCATTTAGTGGAATAGGAGATGAGAAAGCACTAAACATACTTGGACAAATAAGAGAAAAATATCAATTACCAGTAGTTACCGACATACATTCAGCACAAGAAGCAGCCATTGCAGCAGAATATGTAGATATACTTCAAATCCCTGCCTTCCTATGCCGACAAACAGACCTATTACTTGCGGCTGCTCAAACCAATAAAATAGTAAATATCAAAAAAGGCCAATTCCTTTCAGCACAATCAATGAAACACGTTGCCGATAAAGTGAAATCTGTTGGCAATGACAAGATACTCCTAACAGATAGAGGAACAATGTTTGGCTATCAAGACCTTATAGTAGATTATCGCTCAATTCCAATAATGCAATCCTTTGATTGCCCTGTTGTAATGGACATAACCCATTCTCTTCAACAGCCAAACCAAAGCGAAGGCGTGAGTGGAGGATTGCCACAAATGATAGAAACCATAGCAAAAGCAGCAATAGCAACAGGAGTTGATGGAATATTTATGGAAACTCACCCCAATCCAGCACAGGCTCTAAGTGATGGAAAAAATATGCTTGCACTTGACAAAGTAGAAGCATTATTAGAAAAACTGATAAGAATACGCAAAGCCTTATAAGCACTTATTTTTTATTTTTTAACATTTTTTAATTAAAATCAAAGCCCGAAATACTACGGAATTTTCGAGCTTTGATTTTTTCTTTGTAAATTCTTTAAGCATTTTGAGTTAAGTAAAAAATCTGTCAGTCAATAACTTAAAGCCTTTAAACGCCCTTTAAACACCCTTTAAAGCCTAAAAAACGCTGTTTTTTACTTGATTTTCGCGAAAAAAAACGCTGTTTTTATACCAAAAAAGCTTTGTTTTTTGAAAATATTTCTTTGTTTTTTCAAATTAATTCTTTGTTTTATTTTCTTAAAACGCCGTTTTATTAAAATAACTCTTCATTTCAGCAAATTTACTCTTGATTTTGGTCAATTTTTTTCAATGAGATGAGGTGTTTTTTATTAAGAAAAACTATTTATTAAAAAGCCTTTAATGGCGTTTTAAACTACCTTTAAAGACGTTTTAAAATATCTTTAAAAATATTTGGGGGGGGTAAAAAAAAGTGTATCTTTGCGCGCAAATTAATAACATTAAAAAAGAAGGAGGTAAAAATGAAAAAATTAGCTTTAATTATCACATCTGCGATATTATTCGTAGCTTGCGGAACAAATTATTCTTGTGAATGTAAATACTCATATCGAGATTGGGAAGATAATTTGTGCGATGATGGTTTGTATCGTTTTGAATCATCCGAAACACCTTGTGAAGATTTTGAAGGAAGTCAAGGAGGGGATGGAATTTTAATGTGGGATAATACTTTGGAATCATATTATGAATGTTATGAAATTGATTAAAAAAATAGTTGGAGATAAATAACGATAAAGCAAAACGCTCGCAAGTCATTGACAAACGAGCGTTTTTTTATTTTCTATTTATTTGTTTTGATAAAGGTTATCTTATTTTTATGATTTCGCCACTTTCAAGTATTTTTACAATGCTTGATGCTTGTGTGTTTTGGGCTTGAAATTCTTGTGGGGAAATAAAGTCTGCTTTTTCTTTTATGGCAAGGGAGATTTCTGAAAAGTTGCTTGGGCTTTTTTCTCCGCTTATGTTTGCAGATGTACTTACGATTGGGCGGTTTAATTCCTTTAAAAGCCTTTGGCAATACTCGTGATGAGGTATTCTAATGCCTATGCTACCATCATAAGATAGCATTTCTATTGGAAGATTCTTTGCTTTTGGATAAATAATGGTTAGGGGTGAAGTTGTGTTGTTTATTAATTCTAAAGCCTCTTGTGGAATGGTCTCTACATATTGGCTAATCATTTCAATATCTCTTGCAAGTAGAATGAAATGTTTTTCGGCTGTTCTTCCTTTTATATTGATTACTTTTTGGATTGCCTCTTTTTGTGTGGCATCACAGCCAATTCCCCAAATAGTATCGGTGGGATAAAGAATTACCCCACCGTTTTTTAATATTTCTACTTCTTTCACTGCTTATTATTTCATCAAGAAATTGATGTCATCAGTCAATGAGTATTCTACTGGTTCTTGTCCGTATTTGAATACTTTCATTTTATTGTCTCTTCCTATTAAAGAAAGTTTACCTTCTTTAAGACGAAGTGCAGTTGCTTCTCTTACTCCTGCTACCCACATGTTTGGATTGATTGCAATGAACTCATTTAAACGGTCATCTCTTGTTTCTCCACCGTGTTTTGGATCAAAGAAATCAGTGTAGTGAGGATTGATTTGGAAAGGAACAAGTTTCATACAATCAAAGCTTTCTGGCTCAATGATAGGCATATCATTTGTTGTTTTAAGGCTTGGTCCTGCAACATTACTTCCTGCACTCCAACCCATGTATGCTGTTCCTGCGAATACTTTTTCAGACATTAGTTGCATGATTCCATTTTTGTATAATTCATATACAAGATGGAATGTGTTTCCTCCTCCAACTGCTATACATTCTGCTTCTTCTACTGCTTTTTTAGCGTCAGCTTGTGTGTGTATGCTGTAAAGTTCAAGTCCTAATGTTTCAAATACTGCTTTTACTTTAGCTTCGTAGTTGTCATATCCCATAGATACTCCTGCATAAGGAATGAATAACACTCTTTTAACTCCGCTTTCGTTGCAGAAATTTTGTATCATTTCTTTACACCAACCTAAGTATGCTTCTCCTCTGTTGGTAGAATTGCTTATTAATAATAGATTTCTTTTCATTTTTATTTCTTGATTTTGTGTTTCTTTTCTACAACAAAATTAATTGTTTTCTTGAAATCTACAAAACAATTTTGTATTTTTGCACAAAATCAAACTTGATATGTCATTTTTATATCCAAATTTTTTATTTGGCCTTTTTGCTATTGCTATTCCTATAGTGGTGCATCTTTTTAACTTTCATAGGTATAAAAAGGTGTACTTTACTAATGTTTCGGTTTTAAGAGATATTGAGATAAGAACACGAAAGCAAAATAACTTGTATAAATGGTTGTTATTGTTGTTTCGTTGTTTGATAGTGATTTTTGTTGTTTTGATGTTTGCTCAACCTTATCTTAAAGATGAACAAAAAGCCCTTGTTCAAGAAGGAGAGAATGTTGTAGTTGTTTTTGTTGATAATAGTTTTTCAATGCAAAATGCCTCTGATAAGGGTATAATGTTGGATAAGGCAAAGTTAAAGGCAAAAGAAATTGTTGAAAGCTATTCTTCGGCTGATAAGTTTTGCTTACTTACTATGGATTTGGCTGGGAAAGAAAGACATTTTATGAATAGAGAAATGTTTTTGCAGTCATTGTCAGAGGTGGAAATTACTCCTACCTCAAAGATGTTTAGTGAAATTTACAACACTGCTCATAAACTACTTAATCAAACAAATAATAATAGTAAGAGATGCTTTTTTGTTTCTGACTTTCAAAAGGTTTTTATTGATGAAAGCAATTTGAAACAAGATAGTATAGAGAATATATTTGTTCCTTTAGAGGTTAAAAATCAAAGTAATGTCTTTATAGATAGCCTATGGATTGAATCTAAATCTATAATGCCTCAATCGGATTTAGAATTAAAAGTTAGTATTAAAAATTCATCGGAAGATGATGTTGAGAAACTGCCTTTAAAATTGATTGTAGATGGGGAGCAAGTAGCGATTAGTAGTGTGGATTTATTGGCAAATGAACGTAAGGTAGTAAACTTAAATTTCACTATAAGCCGTAGTGGAGTCTTACATTCTAAGCTTGCTATAGAGGATTCTCCTGTATTGTTTGATAATGATTTTTACTTTACTCTAAATGTTAGAGATAAGGTGAAAGTGTTGTCTTTAAATCAATCTACAGAAAATGCTTATTTAAAGAGATTGTTCAATACAGATGAGCAAGTAAGTCTGCATAATGAGAGCGTTGCAAATCCTAATTATAATTCTTTTGCTACTTATTCTATGATTATTCTTAATGGATTGACTGAAATAGGAGAGGGATTGAGTCAGGAGTTAAAGAAGTTTGTTGAAAATTCCGGCTCATTGATGATACTACCTTCTAAGGATATGAATTTGGAAAGCATAAATGCATTCTTGTCAAAGCTATCTTTGCCTATTTATTCAAGCCTTCAAAATAAAGATATGAGGGTTAGTGAGTTTGATGCAGAGAATTATTTGTTTAAAGATGTCTTTACAAATGTTTCTGACAAGATTTCATTACCTACGGTTTCAAAATATTTTCCTATTGAATCTTTTTCTTCTAGTGCTAAACAAAGTGTAATGACTTATTCTAATGGTAAAGACTTTCTTGCGATTTCTCCAAAAAATATGTCTGATGTTTATATGCTTTCTGTAGGTTTAGATGAAGGGTTTGGGGATTTTGTAAATAATTCTTTGTTTGTTCCTTTGATGTGGAATATGTGTGTTTTGAGTCAAATTAAAACAGATTTGTATTACACAATAGGAGAAAGAGATTTGGTGAAACTACCTATTGATAAGGCTTTTGATAATGAGGATTTGTTTGTTGTGCAATCTGTTAAGGATTCAACGGATTTTATTCCAAATATAACAAAGAATCAATCAAATATTTCTTTGAATCCTTATAATCAAATTAAGAATGCGGCTAACTATAATCTTGTGAAAAAAGGAGAGGTCTTTGCTGGTTTTTCTATGAATTACTCTACTCGCGAAAGCCTTTTGGAATTCTATGATGATAATGAACTTTCAAAGTTATTAGACAAATATTCTAACACAAGAGTCTTTGATACACGAAAATTAACCGAAAGTCAATTCAAATCTTCTGATGTAGGATTTTCATTTACTTTCTTATTAGTGTTATTGGCTTTGTTAAGCATAGTATGTGAAGTAGTTTTATTGTATAAATTAAATAAATTAAAGTAAAGAAATGAAAAAAAATGTTGTTTTAATTCTTGCAGTATTATTGCAAATATCTCTAATTGCTCAAGAGGCTCCAAAGGATAGTGTGAAATATTGGAATTTAAAGAATAGTATTCTTTTGAATTCAGAGCAAGCTACGCTTTCTAATTGGTCTGCAGGGGGATTTTCTTCTTTTGCATTTTCATCTTTTTATAAAGGATTCTTTAATTACAAAAAAGGAAACAATCAATGGGATAATTCTGTTGAGTTGTCTTATGGTATGATTTGGCAAGATAAAACAGGTAATGGTTTTAAAGATACAATGAATGTTTTTCAAAAGAGTGATGACAAAATAGAATTAAACTCTATTTACTCAAGAAAAATGTATAAGTCTTGGAACTATTCTGCTTTGATAAACTTAAAATCTCAATTTGATGAAGGTTTTAAAGACGGAAAATTAGTTTCAGCTCCAATTTCTCCTATCACAATTACTTCTTCTGTTGGTTGGGAATACAAGAATAAAGGATTTTCTACTCTACTTTCTTTCCTTACAGGTAAGACAACTGTAGTTACTGATAATAGATTAAAGGGAAATCCTATTTTTGGTTTTACTGAACCTGGGCAATGTGCATTATTCTCTTTAGGTTCTTATGCTAAGTTTTTCTTCCAAAAGGATATTTTTAAGAATGTAAACCTTTTAGTGAAGTTAGACTTCTTCTATGATTACAATAAACCTTTGCTTGATACAGATATTAATAGTGAAATCTTTGTTAATATAAAGGTAAGTAAACACTTAACTGCGTTTGTTAATATCCAAGCAATAATGGATAAGGATTTTAATACAACCCTTCAATATAAACAAAGATTTGGATTGTCAGTACCAATTAATTTCTAATTGGTACCGACTAAAATCTTGTTGTATTCTTCGCTCTTGATAATTTCTATAGCCTTTTTAAATTCTTTGTCTGTCTCTTTAGTACACATGTAGAAGTATTTTGTGCCATAGAGATTGCGTGCTATTAGTGCTTTTAAAGTAGTTGCGATATATTCTTCAGACTCTTTGTTAAGTCTTTCAGCTTTTTGGTCTTCTATTTTTGCTTTTTCTATTATTTCTGCAACTAATTTATCTTTATCTGTGATAGTTTTAGCATAGTCTTTATAGCTTTGATAAGAAACTGCATTTGTGTCGTTGATTTCTTTCTTTAAGTAATCCATTACAATTTGATTAACCCATTCTTTTTTGATTTCATTCTTTGTTACGCCTTCTTTTTCTGCGTATGCTTCAAAGTTTTTTAATAGGTTAAGTTTTGCGTATTCTTTTTCAAATTGATTGAAATCAGGTGCTTTTTTCAAAAAACTTTCACGGTTTTCTTCAACCCATTTTAAAGCATAATTGTTAAATAAGCTTTTTGAACGAAGATTAATTAAGTAGTCTGATGCTCTTGAAGTATCCATAGGAATAAATATATCAGGCATTATTCCTCCTCCTCCATAGACTGTGCGACCATTATTTGTTCTATATTTTAAAGAGTCTGCAAAATGTATTGAATCTGCATTTGTCATTTCTCCTTGTTTATAGCGTTGTGCATAATCATTATGGTAGGCCTCTACTCCGTCTTCGTAAGGCTTTTGAATACATCTTCCACTTGGTGTGTAGTATCTTGATGTTGTAAGTCTTATTTGTGATTTGTCTTCTAAGGTAAATGGTCTTTGTACTAATCCTTTTCCAAATGTTCTTCTTCCTACTATAATTCCTCTGTCCCAATCTTGCACGGCTCCACTCACAATTTCACTTGCAGAAGCAGAGTATTCATCAACTAAAATAATAAGTTTTCCATTTTCAAATATTCCTTTTCTCATTGCATTGTAAGGCTCTTTCGAAGAGTGTATTCCTTCTGTATAGACTATCATTTTGTTACCTGATAAAAAGTTGTCAGCTATTTCCCAAGCAATATTTAGATATCCTCCTCCATTGCCTCTTAAGTCAAAGATAAGGTCTTTCATTCCTTCTTTTTGAAGTGATTTTATTGCGTCACAAAATTCTGTAGTTGATGTTTGAGCAAAACGACTCAATCTAATGTATCCTACGTTTTCATCTACCATAAACCAAGTGTCTATGCTATGAATAGGAATTTTATCTCTTGTAATATTGAATACTATTGGTTCTTTTCTGTTAGCTCTTTTTACTGTTACTTTAACTTTTGTTCCTTTTTCTCCTCTTAGATGTTTGAAAACCCAATCGTTTTTTATTGTATCGCCTGTTGCAACATCATTATCTACTTTTATTATGATGTCGCCTGCTAGCATTCCTACTTTTTCTGCTGGTCCTCCACTTATAACTTCAACAACGTGTATGCTGTCATTCATAAATTGAAAGCTCACTCCAATTCCATCAAAGTTTCCTTCTAAAGGTTCATTCATCTTTTTGACTTCATCTTTACTTATAAATATAGAGTGAGGGTCAAGTTCTTTTAGCATTGCCTCAATACCTTTTTCAGATATTCTTTCTAAATTAGCAGTATCTACATAAAAGTAATTTATTAAAGCAAGAGTTTGTCCTGTCTTTGTAGTTGCTGAATGTAACGAATCTTTGTTTTGCGCGAGGGAAACAAAGTTTAAGATTATTAAACCGAAGAGTAAAGTTATTTTTTTCATAAAATTTAAACAATAATTTTTTATAATCTAACGTTAAATCTCGTTATTTATTATTTTAATCTAAAAACATTATGGATATTTACTTGATTCTCATATTTTTGGGATTTGCTTTAAGTCTTTTAGGTCTTTGGAAAGTATTTGAAAAGGCAGGTTATAAACCTTATTATGTACTTATTCCTTTTTGGAATATTTGGTGTTGGGTAAAGATTATTGATAAAAAGAAATGGTGGTTTCTTTATTGTATGATACCTTTCTTAAATGTCTTTATAATTATGTTGATGATTGTAGAGACAGTAAAGTGTTTTAAGAAATTTGGTTTTTGGTATCAATTAATATCTATTTTAATTCCATTTATTATATTACCTATATTAGGATTCTCTAAAAAAGAGATATATACTCATCCTAAGGATTTACCTGAATATAAAATATCAGCTGTAAGAGATTGGGTTGATTCTATTGTATTTGCTGTTGTTGCAGCAAGTATTATTCGCTCAATGTTCTTTGAGTCTTATATGATTCCATCCTCTTCAATGGAAAAATCACTTTTGGTAGGGGATTGTTTATTTGTAAGTAAACTTGCTTATGGCCCAAGAATTCCTAATACTCCTTTAGCATTACCT
>RHMF01000926.1_pt1 | contig 13203 bp, 11 predicted proteins | sample 5365151 | NCBI WGS metagenome assembly RHMF01 (sample SAMN10266501, study PRJNA497801) | feces metagenome | isolation source: feces | host: Bos taurus | place: China: Prairie of Fairy Mountain | collected 2017-08-14 | reverse complement strand
GCACTCTTCGCTGCCACTATCGCTACCGCACAGCAGCCTCTATATGTTATTGATGGTCGCAAAGCTACGGCTGAGGAGATCGAGAAGATTATCTCTACAAACATCGAGTCGATGACCGTGATTCACGACGAGGAGGCAAAGGCAGCCTACTCGCATATGGGCGACACCACAAATGGCGTGGTGCTTGTCTACACACACAAGGAGAGTGATACCGATGAGGTTTGGCTCGCGGCAGATGTGATGCCCAAGTTTATGGGTGGCGACGCCGCATCGTTCCAGCGCTGGGTGATGCAGAATATAAAGTACCCCGCCGAGGCTATCGAAAAGGGTATTGAGGGTCAGGTGAATGTGCGCTTCATCGTTGGCAAAGATGGCAAGGTCGATACCAATCGACTAATGTTCCTCGACCAGTGCGACAATATCTTGCATCAGGAGGTTATCCGTGTGCTCGACAAGGCACCCGCGTGGACACCTGCCGTGCAGAAGGGAGAGATTGTCGAAGTTCAGTTGATGATACCTGTGGTGTTTGCGTTGTAGGCAACTCGATAATCTTTGGAGCCGACCATTGCGGTCGGCTTTTTTTAGTTGTTAGTTATTAGTTGTTAGATAAGACCTTAGGACTTTAAGACCATTAGGATTTTTCTCCTATCGTCTTAAAAACTCTCTCTCAGTGGTCTCTCGATAATGGGTTAAAATGAGTTACGATATTTTTCAGAGGTTTTTTTAACAACTCTCTTTACTGTAATCACAACATCGGAGCTTTAGCTCGCAGGCGTTCCGCCTGCCACAAGCCCCTCCATTGTCAAGGGCAGGGGTTTGGGGTGGGATGTAAATATAATTCCCCTTTTTGTATGATTTGCTAATTTTAACAACTAAAAACCAATAACTAACAACTATTTTAATCTTTTTTCTTATCTTTGTGCCTATAAACTTTTCCCTATTATGAATGCTATTCTTTCTGTCGAGAATGTATCGAAGAGCTATACTGGTCACAAGGCGCTCGACGATGTCTCGATTGAGGTGCCGAGAGGTGCCGTCTATGGCTTGTTGGGCCCCAATGGTGCTGGCAAGACCACCCTTATCCGTGTTATCAACCGACTCACCATCGCCGACTCGGGTCGTGTGTTGCTCGATGGCAAGACGATGAGTGCCGACGATATCTTCCATATAGGCTATATGCCCGAGGAGCGCGGTCTTTACAAGAAGATGCGCGTGGGTGAGCAGGCTATATTCTTTGCCCGCCTTAAGGGCCTTGATAAGCGTGAGGCAGAACACCGCCTACACACCTGGTTTGAGCGCTTGGGCTTGAAGGATTGGTGGAACCGTGCTGTCGAGGATTTGTCAAAGGGTATGGCGCAAAAGGTGCAGTTTATATCTACCGTGGTTCACGAACCCAAGCTCCTAATCTTCGATGAGCCATTCTCAGGCTTCGACCCCATCAACGCCAATATCCTCAAGGAGGAGATTCTCGGCCTGCGTGATCGTGGTGCAACGATAATCTTCTCGACACACAATATGGCATCGGTGGAGGAGATTTGCGACCATATTACCCTTATCAACAAGTCGCGCAACATCCTCTCGGGCTCGGTAGATGAGATACGCCGTGCGGCAGGTGGCAACACCTTCGAGATTATGCACCGTGCCGACGATGTTACCTTCCGTAGCGCTATCGAGGGCATCGCCGAAGTTTTGGGTGAGAGCCGTGGCGTGGTGGGTGGCTACACCGCAACAAAGATACATATCGCCCGCAACGAGGATGTCCACGATGTCATTGCACATCTGAACGACCGTTGCCAGCTACGCTCGATGCAGGAGATTATGCCCTCGATGAACGATATCTTTATCCGTGCCGTGAATGGTACCCTCTAAAACAGCAGGACTATGAAAAAGATGTTTTTGATTATATCACGCGAATACTCGGAGCGTGCCCGCAAGAAGTCGTTTATCATCACGACACTCCTCACGCCTATACTTATGATAGGCATTATGATTGCCCCCTCGTTGATGATGCTCTACAACACCAGCGACCAGAAGCAGATTGTCGTTGTCGACCGCTCGGGCCTGGTTGCCGATAAGTTGCAGTCGTCAGACGAGCTACTCTTTATGCCCCACGACAATATCTCGAAGGCGGAGGCGTGCAAAATTTACAACGAGGAGAGTGGTATCTTCGCCATATTATATATAGGTAGCGAGGTTGAGAGCCGCGACTCTGTGCAGCTTATCACCAACGCCTCGTCGTCGATGATGCTCGAGAGCAACATCACCTCGCAGCTCAACGAGATCGTCGAGCAGGAGAAGTTACGCAAGCTCAATATCGACAACCTCGACGAGATTTTGGCACAGGTAGAGACAAACATCGCCCTCAGCACCTACATTAACGACGGTACTGGCGAGGAGGATAGTATGGAGTCTACATCGTCGGATATCAGCTATATCCTCAGCCTTGTGCTCGGTATGATGCTCTATATGATTATCATCCTCTATGGCTCGATGGTGCTCACCTCGGTTGTTGAGGAGAAGTCGAGCCGTGTGCTGGATGTTATCGTCACGAGCTGCACCCCCTTCCAGATTATGATGGGTAAGATTATGGGTATCGCCCTTGTTGCCCTCACGCAGATTGCCATCTGGGCAGCCTTGGTCATCGCTGCATCGAAGTTCTTGGTGCCCGCCATCCTCTCGGAGGATGTCGCTGCAACCAACGATATGATGATGCAGGCTATGATGGGCACTATCGGCAATACAGCATATATCGCATCGCTGTTCGCCTATATGCTCCTCTTTATCCTCGGTGGCTTCTTGCTCTATGCATCGTTGTATGCTGCCGCAGGCTCGGCTGTCGACTCGGTGCAGGATGGTCAGCAGTACAACACCATCATTATGATTCCCATCATCCTCTCGATTATCGTGATGATGTCGGTATTTAACGACCCCAACTCGCCCATCGCGTTCTGGTTCTCGATGATACCCTTCACCTCGCCTATCGTGATGATTGCCCGCATACCTTTTGGCATAGCGGCGTGGGAGATATGGCTCTCTATCGGCATCCTCTATGCCACCTTTATCTTCACCACCTGGCTTGCTGCGAAGATCTACCGTATCGGCATCTTTATGCACGGCAAGAAGCCCTCGTGGAAGGAGCTCGCCCAGTGGCTCAGAATGAAGTAGGAGATACAACTAAAAAGACCACCGAGGTGGTCTTTTTAGTTTTTAGTTTTTAGTTGTTAGAGTGGCGCAAGAGATAAGCGCAATCAAAAGTGAATTTAGGGAGATTAAGGAATTTAGTGAAGTTAGGGATAGCGCTACCATCATTTATCCTTAAACTCCCTAAAACCCCACCTTCCAATCAGCACTCAGCTAATTTCTTGTCAGAAGGGGCATAATTTGGCGCCGAGAAAGAGAAAGCCCGGATGGGACATACTTGAAGTATTTCCCATTCGGGCTTTGGATTGAGGCGTCGAAGGATGCCCCTTATCACAAGAAATTCACAACAAATTACTCGGTGATGATGTCCTTATTAACATTCTTCGAACCGATGAGGGCGTAGAAGAGGAGGTAGGCAAGACCTGCTGCGATTACCCAGTAGCTAACGAGGTAGTTGCCAGAGAGGTCTACAACTGCGTTCTGCAAGAGGGGAAGGATACCACCACCGCAAACGAGTGCCATAAAGATACCCGAAGCCTTCTCGGTGTACTTACCCAAGCCCTCAACAGCGAGGTTGAAGATGCCACCCCACATTACCGATGTGCAGAGACCGCAGAGAACGAGCAATGCTGCGTTGATAGGCACCTGAGCCATACCGAAACCATCGGTACCCTTGAATACGGGGAGGTTAACCGAGATTGCGGGGTCGAGGAACATAGCGCCAAGCACGAGGCAGAGACCTACGATAGATACAGCGCTCAACATAGCCTTTGCCGAAACCTTTGCGCCGAGAGCAGCACCTGCCAAACGGCCAAAGAACATAAGCAACCAGTAGGTAGCGGCAACAGTTGCTGCGATACCCTCGGCACCAACCTCAACATCGAGACCGCCATTCTGCAACCACTTCTGCAATACATTGGGGATACCTACCTCAACACCTACATAGATGAAGATAGCCACAGCGCCCAACACAAAGTGACGGAACGACATAGGACCGATATTCGACTTTTTCTCCTCGAGGGCTGCGTTGCGCTCCGTCTCGGGGATGTTGGTAAAGAGGATAACCACAAATGCCAACGCGAAGATTGCCAACGCGATGAACATCAAGGGGAACACCTGCTTAATCTCGGCATCAACGATGCTGGGCACGAATACGCCAGTAAGGAAGATAACCGCTGTACCCATAAACGAGTTGAACGAGCCACCCACCTGCAAGAGCTGATTACCACGGTTACCACCGCCAGCGAGCTTGTTAAGCATGGGGTTAACCACGATGTTAAGCATACACATCGAGAAACCTGCGATAAACGCACCGAGCAGATATACGCCAAATGCTGCGTTGCCGTCCAACAAACCAGCGATAGTCTGCACGCCAACACCCGTGAAACCTACGGTCACGGCAGCCAAGGCGGTAAACTTGTAGCCACGCTTCTGGAGGAGGTTACCTGCGGGGATACCCATACAAGCGTAGGCGATAAAGTTGGCGAATACGCCGAGCGTACCCATCCAGTTAGCCACATTGAACTGGTTCTTGAGGACATCACCCATAGGCGAAGCCAAGTTGGTTACGAACGAGATCATTCCGAACAAGAGAATCATCACGATGATAGCCAAAACATTACTGTTTTTCTTCTGTGTCATAGTCTTATAAAGTTTAGTTATAAAATTCCTTTCTATCTATCTCTTTCGGCGATAAAGGTGCAGAGGTCGAGCATTGCACGGCGATAGGGCGTATCGGGATACTTCGATGCGTGGTGCATAGCGCGGTGGATATAGGCGTGCATCGTCTCGGCAGCAAGCTCAGGGCCACCACCCTCAACCACGAAGCGGTGAAGCTCATCCACGGCACTCTCATCCTCCGAGGCACGCTTCAACAAGTCGAGCATCTGTTTGCGCTCCTCCTCCGACTTGCGCTCCATAACCTCCAACATCGGGAGTGTTATCTTCTTCTCGCGTAGGTCGTTGTTCGAAGGCTTGCCTGTGTTGTTATCGCGCTTAAAATCAAGGATATCGTCTTGAATCTGGAATGCCATACCAATGGCCTCGCCAAACTTACGCATACGCTCCACCTCCTCGCGCTTAGCACCTACCGACAGAGCACCGAGGGCAGCACTTACGCCCAAAAGGCTGGCGGTCTTCTGGTAGATGATTTTGAAGTAGTCATCGCGTGTGGTATCCATCGCCTTGGCGTGCTGACTTTGCAACACCTCGCCCTCGCAGAGCGTAGCCATCGCCGAGCCTATATACGAGATAATGTCGTACTGCGCCGATGCCATACCCACAGCCATTGTGCGGGCAAGGATATAGTCGCCGAGGATAATTGCGGTGTCGGACTGCCATTTGGCATTCACCGAGGGGCGACCACGGCGCTCGTCAGCCTCGTCGAGGACATCGTCGTGGATAAGCGATGCGGTATGTATCATCTCGACAAGCATTGCCGCAAGATAGGTGCGCTTGGTACAGTGGCGCTCCTCGCCACATTTGTCCGACGCCTCCTCTGCCGTTGGGCTATGCATCGAGGCGGTGAGGAGCGTAAGGATAGGTCTTACACCCTTGCCACGCGACGATAGGGCATACGAAAGCATCTCGCTAAGGAGTTCGCCTTCTGCCGAGAAGTTGTCGGCAACAAACTTATCGAACGCCTCCAAATCCGAGGCAATAGGTTTTCTAATAAGGTCGATAGACACCATACTCTCGAAGTAAGTTCAATCTGTTTCTAAGTTTTATATTTTGCAAATATAACTATTTTTTTCTGTAAGCGGGCAACAATCGCAAAATATTTCACCCAATCACCACCATATCAACCAAAACGATGCCACCATAGATGGGTCAATATCGTGCGATTTTTGTATTTACAATAATTTTTGCTAACTTTGTGCGCTATATATTCATATAATGAAACGCGAAATATTTAACAAGATAATTAGCACAGTTGCGCCGTGGATTACGGGTATTGTTGCCTTTTGGCTGGTGTCGAATATCTTCTTTGCGCCACAGCGCGATGGAATGTCGCTCGACCAAGGCGATATCCGCCAATATGCTGGTATGTCCGAGGATATTCGCCAGATGCGCGAGACGACAGGCGAAGATCCCCAGTGGACAGGCAATATGTTCTCGGGTATGCCCGCCTATCTTATTGACATTGAGTATCCTACGCAGAGCGTCAAACAGACCGTGGGTAGCGTAGTCAAAGTCATCGACTCGCCGATGAATATGATATTCTTCGCTATGGTCGTGATGATGCTCTCGGTAGTGCTTATGGGCATCAACCCGTGGATAGGCATCGTTGCGGGCTTGGCGTATGGTCTCTCGACCTACTTCTTCCTTATCGTTGGCGTAGGACATATCACCAAGATGTGGGCATTGGTCTATGCCCCTGCATTAGTTGCTGCCGTATGGCATACCCTAAGGCGCAATATGTGGCTCGGAGGCTCGTTAGCAGCCCTCTTCGGTTCGTTGGAGCTGGCAGCCAACCACCCACAAATCACCTACTACTTCCTCTTGGCGTGTGCCGCATTGTGGCTTAGCGAGGCATTTTTTGCCTATCGCGATAAGCGCATCAAGGATTACGCTCGTCGCTCGTTGGTGCTGCTCGTTGCAGCCATCTTTGCCGTAGCATCCAACTTCTCGCCGTTGCGCTATACGCTTGAGCATCACAAATATACCACCCGAGCAACAAGCGAGGCTGTCGATGCAGAGGATGCCCGCGAGGAGAAGATTGCCTACAACACCGCTTGGAGCTATGGTCGCGCCGAGAGCTTCAATATGCTTGTGCCCAACTATATGGGTTCGTGGTCGGGCGACTTCTCGGAGGAGGTGGCACGCCACCTTCAGAGCCGTGGTGTGCAGGAGGCGATGTTCAACGACTCGTTAGACGAACTTACCGAGATGCTCCGCCAGAGCTATCCCGAACTACAACGCGAGGATGTCGAATATCTGCTCAACTCGGGCGATGAGACCCTTGCCGAGCACCTCTACACACTCTATGAGTTGCGCTGGGGCGAGGCATCGAAGTATGCATCAAACTACTGGGGCGACCAGCCCTACACCGCAGGCCCTACCTATCTTGGTGCCTCGGTGCTTCTGCTCGCCATCCTCGGTCTAATCCTCACCTCGAATCGCAATCGCTGGTGGCTTATCGCGGTATCGCTCTTCGCCATCCTCTTGGCGTGGGGTAGCAACTTTATGGGCTTCTACCGCCTGATGTTCGATATCTTGCCCGGCTACGCAAGCTTCCGCACCGTATCTATGGCGTTGGTTGTTGTTGAGTGGAGCGTGCCTCTATTGGCGGCTATCGCACTTATGGAGTTGTGGCGCACAGAACTTAACTATAAGCAGATTGCCACTCGTGCCACCGCAGCCTTTGGCGTTATCGTGGCGTTGGTGGCCGTGATGTGGGCTGTCGCCGACTTTGGCGTTCAAAATATCAACGCGGAGTTGGGCAATGGCTGGTGGGTTGAGCAACTCAAGGAGGCGGCACTCGCTGCTCGCCGTTCAGCCTTTACGGCAGATGCTTGGCGCACCCTGCTCTATGCTGGCGCAACGACCGCTATCGTTATCCTCTACGCCCGCTTTAAGGAGCACAAAGAGGATGTTGCAAAGATAGTCTTGGTGCTTGCCTCGGCTGCCGTTGTCGTTGCCGATATGGCATTGGTCGATGGTCGCTACCTCAACGAGGAGAGCTGGCACAAGGGCGCACCCACCGATATCGAGCCCTCGGAGGCTAACCTCGCAATTATGGCAGATGAGGAGCTTGGCTTCCGCGTTCTCGACCTTACGAGCGACCCCTTCAACTCGGCAAATGCCTCGTATTTCCACCGTTCGGTAGGTGGCTACCACGGCGCAAAACTTGGTCGTTATCAGGATGTTATCGACCGCTACTTGCGCGAGGAGGATGGCAATATGTTGGCTGCGCTCAACACCAAATATGTGATTTTCGAAGGCGAGGCGCTGGAGTTTAAGCACCTCTACGATATTGAGCCTTATGGCGCTGCGTGGCTTGTGGAGCGCACAACGAAGAAGCAGACCCCTGCCGAGGAGCTTGATGCCATAGGCTCGACCGACCTACGCACAACGGCTGTTGTAGCCTCGGATAGCGACCTCGAAGCATCGTACAATGCCGAGGGCACAATCTCGCTTACGGAGTACCGCCCCAACTACCTACGCTACGACTACGATAGCTTAGGCGAGAGCTTTGCGGTTTTCTCGGAGGTCTACTTCGCTGATGGCTGGAAGGCATTTATCGATGGCGAGGAGGCGGAGTACTATGCCGTAGATTATATCCTTCGTGGTATGGAGCTTCCCGCGGGCAAGCACACCATCGAGTGGCGCTTCCGTGCTCCGTCGTGGGGTCTTAACTCGGCAATCACAGGCATTGCATCGTGGGCAATAATCATTGCATTAGTCATAACTATCGTTTTAGCAATCAAGAAGATATGGAACAAAGAGATAAGCGAATAGCGCGTAAGGTACGCCGCTCCTACATCATCTCAACGGTGAGCATCACGCTTGTGCTGTTTATGCTCGGCATCGTGAGCTATGTAACGCTCTCGGCACTCTCGGCAGCGCACAACCTCCGCGAGAGGGTTGTTGTATCGGTCGAGATGGCAGACTCGCTCTTTGCGGGTGAGCAGCAAGTGGTGCTCGACAAAATCAATTCGCGTGAGGAGGTGGCGCGTGTCGACTACCTCTCGAAGGAGGACAAGGTGAACGATGCAGCTTTCCGTCGCCAGTTTGAGTTGGAGATTGACGAGCTCTTGGGCGAAAACCCCTTGCGCAACAGCTACGAGGTAACGCTAAAACCTGAGCTCTCGGCACGCGAGAATATCGAGGCCTTTGTTGAGGATGTAGAGCCTACGGCGGGTGTCGAGTATATCTCCGTTCCCCCCGTTGAGGTTGTCGAGCATATGCACTCGACGATTACGACAATCTCGCTCGGACTTTTAATCTTCCTTGCCGTGTTGCTCGTTATCTCGCTACTACTCCTTCACAACACCATCCGCCTGGCTATCTACTCAAAGCGCTACCTTATCAACACCCTCAAGCTTGTGGGCGCTACGAAGTGGTATATTATGCGACCTCTGCTCGGCTCAGCACTCAAGCAGGGCGTTTGGGCAGGTGTAGTCTCGGGTCTTTTGATTGCCTTTACGGTCTATGGCGTTGAGGCCTTCACACCCCAGGGCATCGCTATGCTCGACCATATTGCAGTGGGCATCATCATCGGCTCGACACTCTCAGTAGGTGTGGTTATCACCCTGCTCTATACAGCCGCTGCGGTCAACAAGTTTGTGAATATGAAAACCAACAAAATTTACCTCTACTAATATGAGCAGACTCCCCTTACAGAAGAAGAACTATATGTGGCTTGTCATCGGCCTTGCCGTCATTATCTTCGGCTTTGTGCTGATGTCGGGTGGTGGCAACCATACAGTCACTGAGTTTGACGAGTCGATTTTCTCGTTCCGCCGTATCACGCTTGCCCCCATTGTGGTCATTGCGGGCTTCGTGATTGAGATTTTCGCCATTATGAAACGCTTTCCTAACGATAACAACGATAAATAAGAGATAGATATATGGAAACATTAGATGCAATCATTTTGGGTGCCGTACAGGGCTTGACTGAGTTTTTGCCCGTGTCGAGTAGTGGACACCTGCAGTTGGCCAAGGAGTTGCTTGGCGTGGAGATTGAGGAGAACCTGACATTCGATATCACGCTACATGCAGCTACGGTGTTGAGCACCATTGTTGTTCTGTGGAGCGAGGTCTGGTGGCTCATCAAGGGTATCTTCTCGCGCGGTATGAACGACGAGAAGAGCTACTTCTTCAAGCTCGTTTTGTCGATGATACCTATTGGTATTGTGGGCTTTGCGTGCAAGGATTATATCGACCAGATGCTCGGCTCGGACTATATTATGGCTGTTGTGGGCGCTATGCTTCTGCTTACTGCTGCGTTGCTCTCGTTTGCCTACTACGCCAAGCCTCGTGAGAAGGAGAGTATCTCTTACCGTGATGCCTTTATCATCGGCTGTTCGCAGGCTGTAGCCTCGATGCCTGGTCTTTCACGCTCGGGCACAACCATCGCTACGGGTCTTTTGCTTGGCAATAAGAAGGCTGCCGTTGCCACCTTCTCATTCCTTATGGTCTTGGCACCTATTATGGGTCAGACATTGTTGGACATCGTCGATGGCGGTCTTGCTACATCATCTATCGGCACCGTGCCCCTCTTGGCGGGCTTTGTTTCTGCATTCGTTGTGGGCTGCTTGGCATGCCGCTATATGATTGATATCGTTAAGCGAGGCAAGCTTATCTATTTTGCTATCTATTGCGCCATTGTAGGTTGTCTTGCAATCGGCTCTTATATCTTCTAAACCACCCATTATGAGTGATTTTACATTACAGGGCGTAGACTTCCCCGAGGGCTATGTGGCGGTTATCGACAAGCCCTATGAGTGGACCTCGGCAGATGTTGTGCGCAAGATAAAGTTTCAGTTGCGCAAGTGTGGCCACCCCAAGATTAAGATTGGTCACGCTGGCACTCTCGACCCCCTGGCTACGGGCATCTTGCTCGTCTGCATAGGTCGTGCTACGAAAAAGGTAGATATGTTGCAGGCCGAGCGCAAGGAGTATGTTGCAGAGTTGCAGCTGGGCGCCACCACGCCGAGTGGCGATATGGAGCACCCTGTAGACCAGACCTACCCAACGGAGCATATTACACGCGAGAAGGTTGAGGAGGCGTTACGCTCGCTTACGGGCGAAAGAGAGCAGCTGCCACCCCTCTACTCGGCAAAGAAGGTGCAGGGTGTGCGTGCCTATGAGTTTGCTCGCGAAGGTGTTGAGGTAGAGCTTAAAAAGGCACTTATCAACATCTACGCAATGGAGCTTGTGGAGTACGACCTTCCACGCATCAAGATTCGTGTTGAGTGTAGCAAGGGTACCTATATTCGTTCGTTGGCTTTCGAGATTGGCGAGGCACTCAATAGCGGTGCATATCTTAGCTCGTTGCGCCGTACTCGCAGTGGCGAGTTCTGCGTAGAAAATGCACATTCGCTCGACGAGTTTATGGAAAAGTTGAAGGAATGTGAAACAAAATAGCGAGTTTTGCGTATAATATTTGATTGTTACACACTTTTTTTTGAGAATATATGAAACTATCGCAGTATGGTTATGAGTTTTCGGAGGATATGATTGCCAAGTATCCTACCGTAAATCGTGACGATGCCCGCCTTATGGTGCTTCACCGCGACACTGGCGAGATTGAGCACCGAACATTTAAGGATATTATCGAATACTTCGACGAGAAGGACATGTTTGTCTTCAACGATACCAAAGTATTCCCTGCACGATTAAAGGGTTGCAAGGAGAAGACAGGTGCCGATATCGAAATTTTCCTCTTGCGTGAGCTCAACCGAGAACTTCGCCTTTGGGATGTCCTCGTTGACCCCGCCCGTAAGATTCGTATCGGCAACAAGCTCTTCTTTGGTGACGACGAACTGATGGGTGCCGAGGTTATCGACAACACCACCTCGCGTGGCCGTACCTTGCGTTTCCTCTTCGATGGCTCGTATGAGGAGTTCAAAGAGGCGCTATACGCCATGGGCGAGACTCCGCTCCCAAAGTGGGTACGCGAGACCGTGGAGCCCGAGGACGAGGAGTGGTATCAGACCATTTACGCTAAGCATGAGGGTGCTGTGGCAGCTCCCACGGCAGGTCTTCACTTCTCGAAGCACCTTATGAAACGCATGGAGATTAAGGGCATTGACAGCTCGTTTATCACACTTCATGTAGGTCTTGGCAACTTCCGCACCGTAGATGTTGAGGATCTCTCGAAGCATAAGATGGACTCGGAGCAGTTCTTCGTTACGGAGAAGGCTGTCGAGGAGATCAACACCGCAAAGAGCAACGGCCACAAGGTTGTAGCCATCGGCACGACAGTGATGCGTGCTATGGAGACTGCTGTGACGGTTGGTGGCAAGCTCAAGCCTATGGAGGGCTGGACAAATAAGTTTATCTTCCACCCCTATCAGTTCACCGCCGCCGATGCTATGGTATCTAATTTCCACCTGCCCTACTCAACACAGTTGATGATGGTTGCAGCGTTTGGTGGCTACGACATGGTCATGGATGCCTACCGTATTGCCAAGGAGGAGGGCTACCGCTTCGGCACTTATGGCGATGCAATGTTGATTTTGTAGAAAATTTTTACTATTTTTGCGTAGTAAATTAGCGATTATGGCAACAAACAAAATTCTGTTCGTATGTCAGGAGATATCCCCATATCTTCCTGAGAACGAGCTCTCTAAGTTGAGCCTTGAGATGGCTCGCCAGATGCAGGAGCGTGGCTCGGAGGTGCGCACCTTTATGCCCCGCTATGGCTGTATCAACGAGCGTCGTAACCAGCTGCACGAGGTTATCCGCCTGTCGGGTATGAATCTTATCATCAACGACAACGACCACCAGCTAATCATCAAGGTGGCCTCAATACCCTCGGCACGCATCCAGATTTACTTTATCGACAACGATGACTACTTCGCTCGCCGTGCCATCTTGCATGATGAGAGTGGTAAGCTCTTTGAGGATAACGATGACCGTGCTATCTTCTTTGCCCGCGGTATGTTGGAGACTGTCAAGAAGTTGCGCTGGGCACCCACCATCGTACACTGCCACGGTTGGTTCTCGGCCATTGTGCCTATGTACCTTAAGAAGGTGTTCTACGATGACCCGCTCTTCCGCGATGTGAAGATTGTATTGTCGCTTGCCGACGATAAGTTCGAGGGCCAGCTCGATCCGGCGCTTAAGCGCAAGCTTGAGGGCGAGGGTATCATGGATAGCTCGATGAAGATTTTGGAGGAGCCCACATACGAAAACCTCTATCGCTTCGTTATTGACTATGCCGATGGCGTCGTTGCCACCTCGGAGAATGCCGATGCCACACTCTTAGAGTATGCTCGCGAGAAGGGCAAGAAGGTGCTCGACTACCAGGCTGGCGACGATAAGGAGGTATTCGATAACTATAAACTGTTCTATGACCAACTATAAGCTAAGCTCTCTACTCTGTGCCATACT
>RHMF01001529.1_pt1 | contig 13207 bp, 17 predicted proteins | sample 5365151 | NCBI WGS metagenome assembly RHMF01 (sample SAMN10266501, study PRJNA497801) | feces metagenome | isolation source: feces | host: Bos taurus | place: China: Prairie of Fairy Mountain | collected 2017-08-14 | reverse complement strand
GTCTTTGGATTGAATTCTCCTAAAGTCGGACGTTTTTTTTACAATAAAACGAGCAGACGATGGCGGCTATGGAATGTGAAAAGTATAAAATGTAACTTTTTTTGAAGAATAATCATGTTTTTTATGGCTGCAAGAAAAAAAATCAATACTTTTGTAGCTGAAAATGGTGCGAAATAAAGAATTTATTCGTAATTTGCACCCGTTTTCCCAACAAGCATCCCAAAAAGATGTCTTGGAAAGGTGCTCGAGTGGTTGAAGAGGCACGCCTGGAAAGCGTGTATACGTCAAAAGCGTATCAGGGGTTCGAATCCCCTTCTTTCCGCAAAAAAAGTGAATATAGTAATAATTTTATAATAGTATTAATTAAAAGTAACACACAATGAAAAAGTTTTTTGCAGTAGTTGCAATGTTCGGAATCCTTTCAGTAGGATTGACACAGACAGTGGTTGCTCAAGATGCAGCAGCTCCACAAACAGAGACAGTTGACACAGCAGCAGTTGATTCAGCAGCAGTTGATTCAGCAGCCGCAGCAGTTGAAGAGCCTGCAGAGGTTGCTCCCGTAGAGGAGGAGACACAAGGAATGCACAAGATGCTGAAGGTTAAGTTCATCGAGGGTGACCCTCTTTGGATGGCTCCGGTTGCTATTGCCTTGATCATTGGTTTGGCTTTCTGTATCGAGCGTCTTATCTACCTGAGCCTTGCTGAGGTGAACACCAAGAAGCTTATGGCTGAGATTGAGGCTGCTTTGGCTAAGGGTGATGTAGAGGCTGCTAAGAATGTATGTCGCAATACTCGCGGTCCTGTAGCATCTATCTGCTACCAAGGTCTGTTGCGTATCGATGAGGGTCTCGATGTAGTTGAGCGTTCAGTAGTTTCTTATGGTGGCGTTCAGTCTGCTGCTCTCGAGAAGAACTGCTCATGGGTAACCCTCTTCATCGCTATGGCTCCCTCACTCGGATTCTTGGGTACTGTAGTAGGTATGGTATTGGCATTCGATAACATCCAGAAGGCTGGTGACATTAGCCCGACCGTTGTTGCTGGTGGTATGAAGGTGGCCTTGATTACCACTATCTTCGGTATCATCGTTGCTCTTGTTCTTCAGGTTTTCTATAACTTCATTCTTACCAAGATTGAGTCTCTTACCACCGATATGGAGGATAGCTCTATCACTCTCTTGGACTTGATTATGAAGTATAACTTGAAGAAGTAATTAACGTAAACGAATAAAACAATGAAAGCGAGTAAAATAGCGTCCATCGTATATTACGTGCTGATAGCCATTTCTGTAGTGGTGTTGGTGCTGTTCTTCTGCGTTGGATTTGGTAACATGGAGTCACTGCCCAGTGGCTACTATAGATCACCTCGATTTACAGACCTCTTGATGTACTGGATGTATGCTTTGATTGCGATCTGCGTCGTATGTACATTGGTTGGTACAGTAATGGCTAAGGGTGGTAAGATTGATTCCAATATGCCCAAGTGGGGTAAGATTATGGCCACTGTTGGTTTATGGTTGTTTGTCCCCGTATTGGTAGTTGCATGGCTTGTAGCCGATACGACTCCTGTGATGACTGGTAATGGCCTTTATGAGAATACAGCATTGTTGGCTATGACGGAGGCAACGATTTATACAATCTATGTGTTGCTGATAGTTACTGTTGTAGGTCTGCTGATTGGCTTGTCTGGAATTTTCAAGAAGTTGTCATAATTTATAGGAGATTTTAATTATGGCAAGAAAGAAAAGAAAAGTTCCTGGACTGAATGGTAGCTCATTGGCCGACATCTCATTCATCCTTTTGATTTTCTTCTTGATTACCACATCAATGGATACGGATACTGGTTTGGTGCGCCGTTTGCCCCAACCACCAGATCCTAACCAGTTGGAAGAAGACGTAAAGGTGAAAGGTAGGAATGTATTTGTTGTACAAGTAAATATGAACAACGAAATCTTGTACTACTATGGAGATGAGTCAAAGCGCGTGACTGTGACAGGTGTACAACCTGAGGATCTGCGCGAGATTGCTAAGGAGTTCATCGCAAATCCCGAGAACAAGGCTAATATGCCGGAGTTCCATCCTGCAGATCCCCCTCTGCCTCTTCTCGGTGCTTATCCTGTAACAAAGAACCACATCATTTCTGTGCAGACCGACCGTAGCACAAAGTATGAAGTGTACTTCCAAATTCAGAATGAGCTGATGGCTGCTTACAATGAATTGCGCGATGAGTTTGCCCGCGAGAAATTCGGCAAGTACTTCCGTGACTTGACTGAAGACGAGCGTTTGGCTGTAACCGGTGTTTATCCGATGAAGATTTCAGAGGCTGAACCCAAAAAGTATGGAGGAAACTAATCATGGGAAAATTTAATAAAGGCGGTAGTAAGGAAGTTCCTGAACTGAATACCTCATCACTTCCTGACTTGATCTTTAGTATCTTGTTCTTCTTTATGATGGTAACCTCTATGCGTGAGGTGACGCTGAAGGTGGAATTTGAAACACCTAAGGGAACTGAGATCCAGAAGTTGGAGAAGAAGTCTTTGGTATCTTATTTATATATAGGTAGGCCTACCAAGGAGTTCCGTAGTAAGATGGGTACAGCATCGCAGATTCAGCTCAACGATGACTTTGCAACCGTTGATGCTATTGGCGAATATATCTACCAAGAGCGTGAGTCTATGCCTGAGCGTGATAAGCCCTTTATGCGTGTGTCTATGAAGATTGATAAGGAGACCCAGATGGGTATCGTTACCGATGTGAAGATGGCACTGCGTGAGGCTTGGGCTTTGAACGTGGTTTATTCTGGTGGTAAGCGTCAGTAACCAACTTAAACTCTATAGAAAAAGCGGGTGTATACCCGCTTTTTTAATGTGAAACCAAAATAATATTCATACATATTATGGGACATCATCAATTGGATGCATTGGATATTCAGATTCTGAAAATGGTAGCCAACAATGCGCGTATCCCGTTTTTGGAAGTCGCTCGTGAATGTAATGTGTCTGGTGCTGCAATTCACCAACGCATACAGAAACTGACGAATTTAGGTGTTGTTGAGGGCTCGGAGTTCAGAATCAACCCTTCCAAGATAGGGCTTGAGACCTGTGCTTATTTGGGGCTATACTTGAAGGACCCCTCAGAGTTTGACCATATCGTGGAGGCACTGAAGCAGATACCTGAAATCGTAGAATGTCATTATACCACGGGTAAGTATGATTTGTTCATTAAGATGTACGTTAAGGATAATGCTGCGCTGATGAGCGTGATTCACGATAAGCTCTTGCCGCTTGGCTTGGCTCGTACCGAAACGCTTATCTCATTCAACGAAGTGTTCCGTCGTCAGATGCCTGTGCCTGATGCAGAGGAATAACCAATGTACCATATGAACTTGATAGCGGATCCTAATAGGGCCCGCTATCGTTTTATTATTCGATAATAAGAGAGGCTGCTCTAAGGCAGCCTCTCTTTATTTTGGTTTATCTTCTTACGTAGTCGATGAAGGTATATGCATGTGCATGCTTCTCGTCGGCAGGGTGTGCTTCACGGCTTGTCTCCGTCCACTCTGCGGGATTGAGGGTAGGGAAGAAGGCGTCGGCATCCTTCGGAGTGTCATCAATGAGTGTCAGGTGTATGCGTGCGGCAAGATCGAGTGTCTGTTTGTAGAGGTCGGCACCACCTATGATATAAACATCTTCGGTGTAGTCACACTGCATCAGCGCCTCTTCAAGGCTGCAGTAGCACTCTGCATTCTCGTAATGCAGTCCCTCTTGGCGGCTCAGCACAATGTTGCGACGGTTGGGCAACGCTCCTTTGGGGAGCGACTCAAAGGTCTTGCGTCCCATAATGATGGTATGCCCTGTAGTCAGCTCCTTGAAGTGCTTGAGGTCACCCGGCAGATGGTATAGTAACTGGTTGTTACGGCCGATAGCCCCGTTCTTGGCTACAGCCACGATGATGGATACATTGTCGAGGGTTTTCATACGGCTACTACTCCTTTGATATGTGGATGTGGGTCATAGTCTACAAGCTCGAAGTCCTCGTACTTGAAGCTGAAGATATCCTTCACCTCGGGATTGATTCTCATCTTGGGTAGTGGGCGTGGTTCGCGTGTCAGCTGCAGCTTCACTTGCTCTATGTGGTTGCTGTAGATGTGGGTATCACCGAGGGTGTGTACAAACTCGCCCGGTTTTAGTCCCGTTACCTGCGCCACCATCATGAGCAGCAGGGCATATGAGGCAATGTTGAAGGGCACGCCGAGGAAGGTGTCGGCACTGCGTTGGTAGAGTTGTAGGCTCAGTTTTCCATCGGCCACGTAAAATTGGAAGAAGGCGTGGCAGGGGGGCAGATTCATATTCTCGATGTCGGCCACGTTCCACGCCGATACTATCATACGTCGGCTGTTGGGGTTGTTCTTGATGGTGTCGATGACCTCCTTTATCTGGTCGATGTGCCCACCTTTGTAGTCGGGCCACGAGCGCCATTGGTAGCCGTAGATATGCCCAAGATCACCATTCTCGTCGGCCCATTCGTTCCAGATGCGTACCCCGTTGTCCTGCAGGTACTTTACGTTGGTGTCGCCATTAAGGAACCATAGCAGTTCATGAATGATGGACTTCAGGTGAAGTTTCTTTGTGGTCAGGCAGGGAAATCCCTCCTCGAGGTTGAAGCGCATCTGATGGCCAAACACGCTGATGGTGCCTGTACCGGTGCGGTCGCCCTTCTCTACGCCCTCCGTCAATATGCGGTTGAGCAGGTCTAAGTATTGTTTCATAGTGTAAATCTTATCCTTCCTTAATCTTGTAGCCACCCCATACGGTCAGCAGCGTGAGCGCAGCTACCATATAGAGCGGGTTGATGCTGATATCCATATAGCGTAGGTAGGTGACAAACTGTAGGGCGCGTACTGTGAAGTCGCAGAATACTTGTGTCAGATCTACCTGGCTGAGCAGGATGGCACAGCCTACCACCAACGTAGCAATTTCGAGCAACGTAATCCATGCGGTGTTGACGGGCCTTTGAGGCAGATGGCTCATCACCCGCTCGCTGAACCCGTTGTCCTCAGGCATGCTGCAGTTTTCTTGCAGGAATTTCCTTATCAGTTGGTCGTCATTCATATCCATTTTGTTTAAGATAAGTGGTCAATTTCTCTTTCCCTCGTGCGAGGTGCGACTTCACCGTCCCTTCGGGTAATCCTGTTATTTCGCTTACTTTGTCGATGGACAGGTCCTCCATCAGGTGCAGTGTGACGCACGTCCGTTCATTGGGCTTCAGCAGTTTCATCGCTTCGTTGATGTCTGTCGTGATGTAGCTCTCCGAGGGAGCGGTCTGGCACAACGCTTCTATGCCGCCGTCGGTATCGTCCATCGAACACGTCTCTTTGCGACTGCGAATATAGTCATAAAAAACGTTATATGCAATTCTGTAGAGCCAAGTTCCGAAATTTGCCCGATTTTTATAGGTCTCCAGCGATGTGTAGGCCTTGATGAAAGTCTCCTGTGCGAGGTCGTCGCTCAGTGCGGCATCACCCGCAGTCAGGTTCAGTAGGATACGGCGCACCGCTCCCTGATACTTCCGCACCAGCGAGTCGAAGGCTCGCCGGTTGCCGAAGATCAAGACCTGGCTTACAAGGGCGATGTCGGGGAGAGACATTCTTTACTTCTTTGCGAAATAGTCGACCAGCAACTCTCCGATGCCGATGCATACCACCAGTACGCCGATGCCAATGCCGAAGTTTCCGAATATGATGCCCAGAAGCACTGCGAGGCCTATGCCTAGGCATACATTCTTTACGCCTTTGTTGAACATCGTTCGGTCTGTCAGCGGTTCGCTCATTTTGCGCAGCTCCTCATCGGGAATCTTTTGCCCCGATTCGGCCATACTCTTGTAGGCATCGTATTTGGCACGTCTGCCTTTATATATAAAGTATAGGACTACAATGATGAGAATGAGGGGTAGGATGAATATTCCGAAGAGTACGATGCCGGCAAGGATGAGTCCGCCTGTGGCAGCTCCCATCACCGATTTCATCAGTCCTTCCATTCCTTCGGGAAACTCGTCTCCAAGCGCCTCTTCCAGTAGTGCGATAGCCTCGTCTGTGTCTATCGTATCTCCTGTGTAGGTCACGCTCCACGAACCTACGGTAGTGCTCGATGGTGTGGCGTTGTTGGTACTTGCAGCGGTGCTGTCCGTTACGATCTCATCTACTACGGGAACTCCCTCTTTGGTCGATTCGCCCTCTTGGGCCAAGCCAGCAGTGGTGCTCATCAGTGCCATTGCCATAGCCAGAATAACGTTCTTTGCTTTCATATATATACGTTTTATTGGTTTGTTCTGTTCATTAGACGTAAAAAAATGCGTGCAGGTTGCAAAATCGGTAGTTTTTTGAGAAAAAAAGTTTGTTGACTGTACAAAACGCCCCATTCTAAGCAATTTGCAGAGAATGCTCAATGGGGTGTCTTGTGCCTGCGTTCTTATGTGTCGCAGCTGAAGTTTCTGCTCGTATACGTGTTTGAAGGTAATTATTCTCGTGGGTCGGTACCCCAAAGCATCTTCTTCTGCAGGGTTTGGAAGAAGGTGCTGCCCTCTTGCTTTACTACGCGGATGGTGTGCGCTGCCTTTTGTATGGTGAGCGTGGTAGTGGCGGGGAGGCTATGACTGATGCCGTCGGCGGCTACGAGAAAACTTCCGCTTCGGCTCTCTATTTGGAGGACTATGGTCTTGTCGTCGGCAATCACGATGGGGCGCACATTGAGGCTGTGGGGCGACACGGCTGTGAGTACGAATACGTCGGCTTGAGGGTAGATGATGGGGCCACCGGCACTGAGCGAGTAGGCCGTAGATCCGGTTGGTGTGGCTATAAGCAGGCCATCGGCCATGTAGGTGGTGAGGCGTTCGCCATCTACGGCTGTGTGGATGGCAAGCATCGAAGAGCTGTCGTGCTTCGATACGGCAATCTCGTTGAGGGCATAGATGGGGCTGTCGGGTGCGTTGCTTGTAGTGAGGCGCAGCAAGCTACGCTCGCGCAGGAGATAGCGCCCTTCGTGTAGAAGGGCGAAGAAGTGCTCCATTTCATCGGGCGATACGTCGGCCAAAAAACCCAGTCGGCCGGTGTTGATGCCTACGATGGGAATGCCCGTGTCGCCTATGCAGCGGGCCGCCTTGAGGAAGGTGCCGTCGCCCCCCAGGCTGATGGCCATATCTATTCCTTGGCTGGCAAGGTCACTGATGATGCCTGCCGGCTCGAAGGGGAAAGGCTGCTCCTCGCGGAGGAAACGGTAGAAATCGGGGTCGGCATATACCTCATCGGCATAGTGCGAGAGTATGCGCAGTAGCTGCTCGGCGTGTGCCGACTTGTTGGTCTCGTGGGTGTTTCCGAATAGGGCGAAACGCATGGCAGTGGTCGTTTGATTGTTTGGTCGATGACGTGTTTTAATGATAGTTATGCATTTTTAACGATTGGCGATTATTCGTTGGTTGTTATCATTAAAAAACGACAATCAGTTTTCTATTGTCAATTTAACTTAGTAACTTTGTGGCGAATTTGCTTAAAACGGCTAATTCATAGCAAAGATAGTGATAAACGAGCAAAATATATAAAGCTTGCTTTGTTATTTTACAGCGAGTGGAAACTATCTTCGCGATTTATTGCAAAGGTAATACATTTTTCGGATTCTATGACGAAATTGAGCGTAAATATAAACAAGGTGGCCACGCTGCGCAATGCACGCGGTGGCAACAATCCCGATGTGTGCAAATTTGCTTTAGATTGCGAGGCAATGGGTGGTGAAGGTATCACCGTGCATCCGCGTCCCGACGAACGCCATATCCGCCGTTCCGATGTCTTTGCATTACGTCCCTTGTTGCGTACCGAGTTTAACATCGAGGGCTATCCTAGTCGTGAGTTTATCGAACTGGTGCTGCAGGTGAAGCCTGCTCAGGTGACGTTGGTGCCTGATGCGCCAGACCAGATAACGTCGAACCATGGATGGGACACTGTGGCACATCAGGAGTTCCTCACCGAAGTGATAGGAACGTTCAGAGAGGCGGGCATACGCACCTCCGTTTTCGTTGATCCCGTAGAGGAGATGGTAGAGTATGCGGCCAAGGCGGGTGCCGACCGTGTGGAACTGTATACCGAACCCTATGCGGCAGGCTATGCCGCCGACCGTGAGAAAGCTGTGGCTCCCTATGTCGTTGCTGCCAAAGCAGCCAAGCGTGAGGGACTGGGCCTCAATGCCGGGCACGACCTCAGTTTGGAGAATTTGGCTTACTTTGCCGAGCAGGTGCCTCACCTTGATGAGGTATCGATAGGTCACGCCCTGATATGCGATGCGCTATATCTGGGATTGGCCGAGACAATAAGAAGATACAAGGAATGTCTGGCAGTGAAGCGATGAGCCGACTGTGACAAAACTAAAAACAGCAAATCATAAACAGTAAAATAATAGAAATCAAGATGTTGTTATTGCAAGCACAAGCACAAATGGAACAGGCCGTGACTGAAGTGGCCGAGAATCCCGTCCTCACTGAAGTTGTTGAGGTTGCCAATGAAATGAACCTGTGGGATATGGCCGTCAAGGGCGGTTGGATAATGATTGTACTCGCCCTCCTGTCAGTACTCTGCGTATATATCTTTGTAGAGCGCCTGTCGGTGATACGTAAGGCCGCCAAGATTGATCCCGTATTTATGGATCGTATACGCGACTATGTGAAGACCGACGAGATGAAGTCGGCCATCAACTACTGCCGCGTAACCAATAGCCCCATGTCAAATATGATAGAAAAGGGCCTTGAGCGTATTGACCGCCCCGCAGCAGAGGTGCAGGCTGCTCTGGAGAATGCCGGCAACCTTGAGGTGGCCAAGCTCGAAAAGGGATTGTCCATTATGGCTACCATCTCGGGCGGTGCTCCTATGATTGGTTTCCTTGGCACTGTGCTCGGTATGGTGAAGGCTTTCTGGGAGATGGCCAATGCGGGCAATAATATTGATATCACCCTGCTTTCGAGCGGTATTTACGAGGCCATGATTACTACCGTAGGTGGTCTTATCGTGGGTATCGTCGCCATGTTTGCCTACAACTACCTGGTGTCGCGCGTCGATGATGTGACCAATATGCTGGAGGCGCAGACATTGGCATTCATGGACCTGAAGAATTAAAAATTAAGAATGAGATATTAAAACAAGCGGACGCCAACGATAATGAAAACTTGCTTGTCTGAAGGCCTCTGTTGTCCGTTGACTGTTGACCTTTAATACTAAACTTTTAATTCGTATTCCCCGTGAGCCTGAAACGAAGAAACAAGATATCACCCGCCTTCAGTATGGCATCGATGACGGATATCATCTTTCTCCTGCTGATATTCTTTATGATCACCTCTACCATGGTGACCCCCAATGCCATCAAGGTGTTGTTGCCGCAGGGCAAGCAGCAGACGTCTGCCAAGCCGCTGACGCGCGTAATCATTGATAAGGACCTCAACTACTACACCGCTTTCGGCAATGAAGATGAGATGCCTATCGAGCTTGAGGACCTGTCTGCCTTCCTGCAAGAGTGTGCAGCCAAGGAGCCTGAGATGTATGTGGCGCTCTATGCCGATGAGCGCGTGCCCTACCGTGAGATTGTAGGTGTGCTGAATATTGCCAACGAGAACCAGTTCAAGATGGTGCTGGCAACCCGTAAACCCGATAAAAAGAGATAAGCCCAGTGAAAGTCACTAAGAGTCAGATACAGGGAGCGGTGGCGACACTCGCCGTGCATGCAGTGGCAGTGGTGCTGCTTTTGCTTCTCGTGATGCGCACCCCGCAGCTGGAGGCCGAGAGTGGTATCCCCGTGATGCTGGGCAACACGGAGCTGGCCCAAGGGCACACCGAGTCGTACCAGTTTACCGAGGTGTCATCCGTGAAGAGCGATGTGCCCAACATCGAGAATGCGCCACAAACGCAACCCAAGCCCCAGGTGGAGGAACCCCTCATCACCCAACCCGATGAGCCTACCGTAGAGATGCCCACTCCCGAGGAGATAGAGGCACAGAAGCGTGCCGAGGCCGAGCGTCTGGCTGCCGAGCGTGCAGCCCAGCAGATGGCCAGCGCCTTTGGTAAGGGCTTCGAGATGGGCAGCAAGGGAACAGCCGAAGAGGCAGCTGCCGAGGGCACGCAAGGAACTCAGGAGGGCGTAGCTGGAGCCGATAAGGCCGTCGGTATAGGCGTGCAGGGCACATTCGACCTCAATGGACGTAGCATATCGGGTAGCGGACTTCCCGTTCCTGTCAATACCGTACAGGATGAGGGCCGTGTAGTGGTCAATATTACCGTGAACCCCGCAGGTCAGGTTATTGCCACCAGCATCAATCGCCGCACCAATACCGTGAATCCCGACCTGCGCAAGGCCGCCGAGGATGCTGCCAAGCGAGCCCGTTTCAATAAGATTGATGGTGTAGACGAAGCACACGGTACCATCACCTACTACTTCAAGTTGAAATAACGTCCCGCCACACAGCCGTGTTACCATATATAGTAAGGGCGCATCCACATAGGATGCATAGGATGCGCCCTTACGCTATTCAGTCGGATAAATGCTGCATTCAGTCTTACTCCTCACTACTCCAGAGGTCGCCCCATGAACCGTGACGGCCACGGCTTCCTGCATCGTCTCCTTCGTAGTTGTCGCCATTGTTAGGAGTGAAGTTGCTTCCACCGAACATTAGGACTTCGCCCTCCAGCTGTATAAAGTCCAATTCAGGCTTTACATATTCTCTTTTCATAATTCCAAAACTTGTGTCGTTGTCGTTATTCTTATTTAAATACTTTCTTTCCATTTACAATATAGATGCCCTTGCCTATCTTCTCCACGCGGCGGCCCTGCAGGTCGTAGATGACGGAAGCATTGTCATTTGTCAAAGGTGCATTGTCTATTGATGTAGTGCCCTCACCATGGCGTGCTATAGCCTGCTGGCCATCGCTCCAGTTGATGGCACCCTTCGGTAAGCGGATGTAAGCGCGGAATGGTTTGATGTTAACGACCTTTGAGGTTATGCCACTCGACAGGTAGTAGAGTTGTCCGTCATTTCCGAAGAAGAGGATGTCATATGTGCCATTCTCCATCAAAGCATCGGTCTTCACGGTAGTGTATGTACCGATGAACTCAACCTTATGTTCTGAATTCTCGGCGGTCACCTCTACCGCCATAATCTCAGGGGTACCCTCCACTTTCACATCGTTCAACTCTGCGAATAGGGCAGCAGTCTCCGAACTGTTCTTGATGATATAGGGCTTATTGGCCTCTATCGTACCCTCCACCTCGTTGAATGTAAAGGTCTTGGTGCCCAAGTCTACAGCGCCCAGCGTCTCCACCTTTACGTTCTCGGGGATTGCGTAAGCGAAGGGCAGGCATACGGTAAGCCAGTTGTCGGAGAACTCGCGGGCATAGTTCAGGGTGTTGGCCGTGAAATCTGTTGTCGCATTGAAGGCGTAGCCCTCGGTGAGCACGAGCGATGTGGCCGTACCATCTACAACTACATTGTTCCCGTTGCTTACCTGGCTCTCATTGGCAATGATTATCGTGTTCGGGTTGCTTGCTACATCTACGGCGAGGTTGCTCATCGTAGCATTGGTCACATCGTGGGTGGTGTGGGTAGTGGCGATGGTTTCGGTATATTCGCCGTAGTGCACCATGGCATTGCCCTCCTTCACGGTGTAGTTGGGTCTCAGGTAGTAGAGCTCCATGCCACCGCAGTTGGCTTCACGGTTACTGTTCACGTTAGACAGGTTGATAGCAATTGTGCTTTCCCCAGCCTTTGCATCGAAATAGATATATTGGTATACCCATCCGTAGCCCTTGTTGCCATTGGCAAATGATTTGCCGGCTTCGATGCCTTCTGCTACCGTTTTCCACTCGGTGCCGTCAGTGGCGATAGTTCCGCCTGTGCGGCCGTGTGCTCCCATCGTTTTGTGGCTTGTTCCGTTGATGATGATGTCAACATATGAAGCGGCCTCCACTGCTCTGACAGAAACCTTCAGCAAATACGTACCGTCCTTGGGAAGTGTGATGGTTTGGCTACGTGCAGCGCCATTCTCATGGTTCTGTGTGAAGTATACACGGGTGGCATCTCCGCTCCAGTGCTGTCCAGTAGCTGTTGTGCGTCCACTGCCTGGCCAAGCTGCATTGTCGGCGCAGTCGGCATTGCCTATTAGCGATGTGTAGTTCTCCAGTATGTCATACTTGATGTAGCTTGCATATACCGCATCCATGGCGGCATGGAGGTCTGCAGCCGCTTGGGCAAATCCGCTATGGTCGTTCCTGTTGTCCTTGGCCACGGCTGCTGCTGCCACAGCGTTGAGTATATTGCTCCATGCGTCGGCAGGCGTAAAGCGCAAGGCTCCGTTAGCGCCGTCGTTGAAGTCGGTCTCAAAGCGTTCGAGTGCTGCCACCAGCAGATTTCTGGCGTTGTTGTAGGCTGCAATCCAGGCATTGGCGTTGTCTATGGCTGTGTTGAGCGATGCAAGCTGTTCCTCCAAGCTGTCGATGGTCTTGTCTCCATTGTTCAGTTCTGCCTGGGCACTTGCAATCTTGGCTGCAAGGTCTTCGGCCAGTTCGCCGCTCAGTCTCGCTTGGTCAATGCCCTTTGCCGTGCTGATAGCTTGGCTTAGGCTGGCAATGGATGCCGACAAATCTTTTCCATAATAGGTAAGCGTGAAATTGTCTATGTTTGCCCATTTTGCATTGGTGTTGGCCGATGAGTTTACAGATAGTTCCAGTGTGCCGTTTGTCACCAGACATTCTACCTCAATGTATTCCCAGCCCTGGTACCCTAAGCTGCCATTTGCGTCTCCTTTGCTGTTGAGGGTTACCGACTCTCCGTTTGCGGTCATGGTGAGCATCACATCTACAGCTGCCTGTCCGGCAGCCTTGACTTTATACTTACCATTAGGAATTGATGTAATGGTTTGCGACATCGATCCGTTCCAACCTGTAGTAGATCCCCAGTTACAGAACTCAAAGAAGCCGTTCTTGCCATCATATCCCATGTTGTTAAGTCTTCCTATAGGATTTGCTGTTGTCCAGCCTCCCATTCCCACTATGGGAAGGTCAGCATTCACATTGGCCAGCAACACTGTCATGTCCACCGGATTGGCTTCAGTGGCATTCTCGGCCAGCACATCCACGCAGTAAGTCTTGTGGATAGCATATATCTGGAACTTGCCGATAGCATTTCCC
>RHMF01000925.1_pt1 | contig 13208 bp, 5 predicted proteins | sample 5365151 | NCBI WGS metagenome assembly RHMF01 (sample SAMN10266501, study PRJNA497801) | feces metagenome | isolation source: feces | host: Bos taurus | place: China: Prairie of Fairy Mountain | collected 2017-08-14 | reverse complement strand
CCATCTTTGATACATGCCCTTATATAGCTCGACGAAATATCCATCATAGGTGCTTGGACCATAGACACATTTTTATGTTTCTCAAGTTCGCAACCCAAATAATTTGGTCGCGGATACACATATATTTTGTAGTTACTCAAAATATAGTCATAATTGCGCCATTTTTCAAAAGTACACAAATTGTCGCTACCCATTATAAGGCAAAATTCTTTGTCGGGGTACTTCTCTGAAATATGTGTAAGCGTAAGCGAAGTATACGAGGGCTTGGGTAAATGAAACTCTTCGTCGCAGGCTCGGAAGTTGTAATTGTCATCTATAGCCTCTCTAACCATTTGTAAGCGATGATGATCGGCAAGTAGTGTACGTTGGTCTTTTAACGGATTTTGTGGCGACACCACAAACCATACCTGTGTTATATCGGTATTTTCGATTATTGAATTGGCTATGGCTAAATGGCCTATATGTATAGGATTAAACGAGCCGAAATACAGCCCTATTTTGTTTTTCGACTTTGTTTGCGACATAACAAGTCAGCATTTCTTAAACTATTAATAATAACGATAGTTGGTTATAAAATCGATGTATTTCAAACGATTGCGCTTGAAAGTGAATATTTGTGCAAACTCGCCGCCGGCCGATACTATGCGTAATACATTAATGTCGGCAATATATGTTTGAGGAAAAGCACGGAAAAAAGCCATAAATACATCTTTCTTGCTCATGCCCACACATACCTTTAAACGTAATTTTATGGCAGGGTCGGTAATATGCCCTCCTATGATTTCCATTTTACCGGTGTTGATACTCGAATAAGTATCGATATAGCTATCGTCCAAACGTTTGATATTTGTTACAGGAACTCTTAATGAATCACTGAAAAAACTACGATAATTCATTTGTCGGTACCAATCCAAATTTGAGCGGTTGATATAAGCATCTACCGAGTTGAATTTACCTACAGGATAGTGAACATATTCTGACCTACAGATAACAAACATTGTATCATCAAATATCTTTATATCCTTTACCTGATACTCATCTTTGGCATACGATTCCATACGCATCGAGCGTGCTCGTTGGCTTATATTTTGTGCTTCTACATTGCAAATACTTAACAAAGCTATGGCTATCAAGGCTATTTTTTTCATCTTATTATCGTTTATTTATAGTTATATATACATTTTAACTGTTTGATATAGTGTAACAAATAAAATATAACGTTGTTATTCGCCACTCTATAACAACTTGCAAAAATACGAAAAAAAACTGATATATGGAATTATTTTGCCAACTAAAATTTCTTTTTCCTTAATCAATCATTCATTTACTTATGCCTGTCCTTTTCCATTTACTTTATACTTGTTATTGATGTATTAGCCCGGTTTATTTATTTGCCTACTGTAAAACTTATTTTTCCCTACTATAAAACTTCTCGATATCCACTATAAAAGTAAATACCAAGGCTTGGGACGAATATCCCAAGCCTTGAAATATTAGTCCCAAGGTTTGATATATATATCCCAAGCCTTGGGATATAAAAATACAGTGGAGATAAACAATTTTTATAGTGGGTATACGTTTCTTTTGCACTAGGGAAAACAAATAATAGCAGTATGGATTTCTCTACCACACCGACGTATAAATAGTATAGCAACTATAATAATTTATTAACCAATATAATAGAAAGACAATATGGCAAGGTTTATAAAACGCGAAATGCCCGACCTAAACAAAGACGGCAGCCCAAAGGTTTACTATAAGATGGAGACCTACAGAAATTACAGCCACGACGAGTTTGTAAAATACATGATACGAGGCGGAGTGGGAATATCGGCTTCGATGGTGGAGGCTGTGCTTACGCAGGTTACAGAAAAGTTGGCCGACCTGCTTGGCATGGGCTATACAGTAACCATTGATGGGATAGGTACTTTCAGCACCAAGTTGGGGCCAAGCAAAGGCAAAGAAGTAGAAGACCTCGAAGCATCTAAAGGCAAAAGAAATGCAGCAAGTGTGGAGGTAACGGGAGTTAACCTCAGGGTAGATAAAGAGTTGGTAAAGGAAATAAACCGCTCTTGTCATTTGGAACGCTCCGGCGAGCAACGCATACAAAAGTCGCCATACACCGAAGCCCAACGCCTCGAGCGTGCCAAAAAATACCTCGAAACCCATGGTCAAATGACCATACTTACATATTCCGACATTGCCAAACTATCCAAAAGTTCGGCACACCGCGAGCTACACAAGTTCGTAAAAGACCCTTCCTCAGGCATAACCTACACCGGCCGTGGTCCTACACGTGTGTTTGTTTTGCAAAAAGAAAACAACGAATAGATTACAATTAAATAGGTACTCCAAAGCCTTACAGACTTTTTTTAAAAAATTGCTGTAGGGCTTTGCTATTATAATAATATTGTGTATCTTTGCGGTGCAAACGGAAGTTGAACCCCTTGCTTTTAAAACACTGACAATTAATTATAAATAAAAAAGAATGGTATGAAAAAAATATTGTTGTTTGTAGTAATAGTTATTGTGTCGTTCTCGTCTTATTCTCAATCGTATTCTCATATAAAGGAATTGGAAACGAAAGCCAAAGAGGGTGATGCACAAGCATTGTACGAGTTGGGAAATTTCTGTTACGAAGAGGATATTCTATCCAAAGCATTCAAATATTATAAAAAAGCTGCCAAGTTGGGTAATGTAGATGCTATGGCTCAACTAGCTCGAATCTATTTTGAAGAATACTATATAAAGCCCAATTATCGAAAAGCACTAAAATGGTACCGAAAAGCAGCCGAAGGTGGAAATACAGAAGCGATGATAATGTTAGGAGAGATTTATACTACAGGTTTGATTGTTGAACAAGATACTGTCGAAGGATTAAAGTGGTATAGGAAAGCTCTTGAATTAGGAGAAGTAGAGGTAAATAGATTTTTAGCATCTTTTTATGAGAATGGTAGGTTCTTAAAACGAGACACCTCGTTGGCCATAAAATTATACATAAAAGCTGCAGAGCAGGAAGATGAGAGATCACAACTAAGATTAGGAGATTATTATAAGAAGGGTATATTGGTAGAAAAAGACCATGACAAGGCTGTATATTGGTATAAGAAAGCAAGCGAGAATAAATTTATTTTCCAGAATTCCTATTCTCGCTCACAAATAGAAGAATTGAAGAGGAAAGCCGGCGAAGGAGATGCATCGGCTATGTATGAGTTGGGGAATCTCTATTCTGATTATTGGTATACAATGTGTGAGGGATTTAAGTTCTATAAGAAAGCAGCAGAGTTGGGGAATGAGAGTGCAAAGCAAAGGATGTACGATTTTTTTCATAAATATGAACAGTGTTCATCGTGTATGGTGAAAGATGATGAATTATTTAACTGGTATAGAGATGCTGCCGAGTTGGGCAATTCTGATGCAATGATAGCATTGGGCTACATATATATGTATCGTGATGATGTTGTAGAAAGAGATACTACCGAATCCTTAAAATGGTACAAAATAGCAGCAGAAAATGGACATGGATTTACTGCTGAACGTCTATTTCAATTATATATCGGAGGTGTATATGTAGAACAAAGCGATTCGGAAGCTTTTAAGTGGTTAAAAAAAAGTGTAGAAAATGGAAGATTAAGTTATGAACTTTTGGGAGATTATTACTATCGAGGCAATGGAGTAGAGAAGAATTATGCCGAAGCAATGAAATGTTATAAAGAAGATTTGAAAAATCATAAAGACCCGAATGTCATGTATAAGTTAGGTATTATGTATATGAATGGCGAAGGTGTGGAAGTGGATTACAACGAAGCATTGAAATGGTTTAACGAGGCATTGGAGATTTTTTCGATAAATGTTATGTATGATGATGACTATAGATTCATATATGATGATAATTATAAGACCAAAGTAAAGATGACGAAGAAAAAGATAAAAGAATTGAAAAAGAAAATGAAAGAGTAGGTGCGTGGTCGTATAACCTTATAGCACGAAATAAAAAAAAATGCTGTAGGACTTTGCCATTATAATAATATTGTGTATCTTTGCAAAGTGGATAGATAATAAAAAATATTTCTAACTGATTATAATATAGCGGGGTTTTATGATTCCGATATATCTGTACTTTTCGAAAATTAATATACATTAAAAGAATATAAGTTATGAACATAGTAAAAAAAGTGGTACTTGTATGTGCCGTATTTGTTTTGGGAGGTTGTGCTTCAATGCGTTCTCCAAAAGTTGTAATTTCGGAGCCTATCGAGCAATATAAGTATGTGTATATAGCACCTACCGAAAAATTGACATCCGGATCTAATGAGGATATGAGAACCGTTAATCCACGTGATGTTATAGCCGGAACATTGATGAAATCGGGATATGTGGTTTTGCCTGAAGTAAAACCGGAATTAAAATCCCAAACATTGATTATAAGTTATGGCGAAACCGATAGAGTAGGGAACAGCACTATCGAAATTATGATACAATTTGTATCGGCCGAAACTAATAGATTGGTTGGTTCTTGTTCGGCATACGGAAAAGAAGAAATAGAAGCCGATGCTATACGTACTGCAATACGTCGTGCCATGCATAGATTTTTCGAAGTACCTTATGAAGTAGTTCAAGAAGTTAAAATATAATTTACTTAGTATATCTAATATTTAGGCTGCAAAACAAAATATTGACGTTTGTTTTGCAGCCTTTTTGTTTTATGGAAATCCGAAATAAAAAAAAGTTGCCGCGATGCTTTGCCATTAGAATAATATTGTGTATCTTTGTGGGGCAAACAAAACAATCTGTTTTGCTTATAAGTGTTTAAATATTAATAAAAAAAAGACAATATGAAGAAGTTATTGTTATTAGTAGCTATGGCGGTGGTATCATTATCGGCACATTGCCAAATAGAAGAGTTACAAAAGAAAGCCAACAAAGGCAATGCCGAAGCTCAATACAAATTGGGAGAGATGTATGATAAAGGCGATAGTATACCTCAAGACTATGGCGAAGCAATGAAGTGGTATACCAAGGCAGCCAATAAGGGCAATGCCGATGCGTTATGTGCCATAGGAAGTATGTATTATTATGGAGAAGGAGTAGAAAAGAACGATAGTATAGCCGTTGTATGGTACATGAAAGGTGTAGCTAAAAATCATCCCAAATCATTTCGCAATATGGGAAATATGTATTATAGTGGCGAAGGTGTAGCAAAAGATACTAATAAAGCTATTGAATATTATCGAAAATCGGCGGAATTGAATTGTCCTTCTGCATACTTTATTTTAGGTCTCTTTCACTTAAAAGGTGAAATTCTAGAACAAGATTACGATAAAGCCTACACTAATTTTAAAAAGGGTGCCGAATTGGGAAGTCCCGGATGTATGTATATGCTTGGAGATTTGTATGCTAATGGAATAAATGTAGAACAAAATGATTCTATTGCAATGTATTGGTACATAAAATCGGCCGAGTTAGGCGATGCTGATGGACAATACCTATTAGGCTATTGCTATGAAGATGGCGTATATTTCGAACAATCGTATACCGAGGCGGCCAAATGGTATACTTTGGCAGCAAAACAAGGATTATATGCAGCTCAAACCGATTTGGCAGTATTATATGTTAATGGCACCGGTGTAGAAAAGAATTTTGATGAAGCATTTAATTGGATGTCGAAAGCTGCGGCACAGGGCAGCGGATTGGCTCAATACAATTTATCTCTTATGTACGAAGATGGTATAGGTACTGCCACAAACGATAGTCTGTATATAGAGTGGCTTACAAAGGCGGCCACCACCGGTTATGTTAGTGCTCAAGCTCGTTTGGGAGGTATGTATATATATGGCATCGATGTAGAACAAGATATGAATAAAGGAGCCGAACTTTTAAAATTGGCTGCCGAGCAAGGCGATGTTGAAAGTATATATATGATAGGTCTGTTATATAAAGAAGGCGTTGGTTTGGAAAAAAACTATGCCGAAGCATTAAACTATCTAAGTTTGGCAATTGAAAAAGAATCACCGGAAGCAATGTACGTGATGGGAGATATGTATAACGAAGGTAATGGAGTAGAAGAAAACGACAGTATAGCTTTAGAATGGTACAAAAAATCAGCCGAATATGGCGATGATGATGGTCAATATATAATGGGAACATTACGTTTGACCGGCGAAATATTATCACAAGATTATGCCGAAGCAAAAAAATGGTTTATGAAATCGGCAGAACAAGGTAATGCCAAATCGCAGTTTAGTTTGGGTATTATGTATGCATACGGATACGGAGTGCAACAAAGCTATGCCGAAGCCATAAAGTGGTATAAGTTGGCAGCCGAACAAGACCATGTTGAAGCACAATATAATTTAGGTATAATGTACTGTGCAGGACAAGAAGTTGATGTAGATTACAACGAAGCCTTGAAATGGTGGACTCGTTCGGCTAAGCAAGGCTATGCACGTGCACAATACGAAGTAGGACTTATGTATTTGAAAGGCGAAGGCGTGGAAGAAGATGAAGTAGAGGCTAAACGTTGGATAGAAAAATCGGCCGAACAAGGTTATATAAAAGGAGTATATGCATTGGCTTTGCTTTACGAAGAAGGTGTCGGTGTAATACAAGACTATAACAAAGCGGTTGAACTATATCAATTACTGGCTGATAATGGTTCCAAAGATGCTAAGAAAAAAGTAAAACAACTTAAGAAGAAGATAAAGAAACAAAAGAAATAAAATTGCCCAAAGCATAAAACATTCTAAAGCCTTGTATCGTGGTGAAACTTGATACAAGGCTTTATTATTTTAGCCAAATAGCTTATTATTTTCTATGATTACAACAACTGTAATTACAATTTCATATTTATCCTTTCAATTATGGGTGCGATATGCGAAACTATAGTATACAAAAAAACGATACGAGTAGGATAGAAGTATATCAGTATTATATCTTACTTGTATCGTTGTATGTTATGTATGTTGGTTTAGAACGAGAATCGGGCTGTTAAACCACCTTTGGTAGTGGCATTTGGATAGCTGTTTGATATATACGGAGTGTTTATAGTCGATTCGAAGAAAGCACGTACAGTAAGGTTTTGAGTAAGCGAGTATTCAGCCGACACACCTATGGTCCACACTTCGCTACCCGACGACACTTGACTTATATTTTGGTCTACTTGGCGCAACATGGTCTTGTTTATATTACGTGTAATATCGGCACGCAATACAATGTCGCTTTTTAGATTTACAGTTCTATCGGCTGTCTTGAATGAGAATGCCACATCTTTAAATCTATATCCTGCGCCAATAACTATAGCATCGCGAGTGGTTTCGGTAAGTTGGTTATTTGCAAAACTCATCGAAAGTGTTCTATTTTTACGTATTTCGAAATTGGCCTGCACATTGTTTTTCATACTCATGTCTAGCTTTATCAACGGACTGAATTGTTCGGTAAGCTGCACTTGTTCTATGCTTTCTTTTGGAATAAAGTTGCCACTTATATCGTTTAGTATGGTTTCTATACCATAGTCGTAGTTGGAAATGTTGGCTATGCGAGCATCAGTATAGTAGTTGCCTATAGTATAAGTTGATGAATATCTATGGCTCATGGCAATATTTGTAAACCATTTTTGCAGCCATTTTATTTTGTTCAAACCATTGTACGATATCGACCAGTTTGGCAATGGGAAGTTGAAAAACGGAGATAATCCTATTTCTTTGGCATCTTTGCCGGTGTATGTAGCCAAGAATGCCGATAGCAATACTTGTTGCGAACTAGAATTGTATCCTCCCGGGAAATAGGCATTGGCCATAGTATCATATATCATTTCGTCGGTCAATGGGTCGGGGTTGATATTGGCATAACGTTGAGCCATTATATTACGATTTTCTACGAATTTGGCAAAAAGTTCATCACTTTCGGTAAAAGCAGTCGAAAACATCCATACTGTAGATGTGTAGTTACCCGTACTCATAGGTGTTATAGGACCATTTACATATCCTAAATTATTATCGTATTTGTAGTAAAACGAACCATCCGAAGCTTTGTTTTGAGCAAATGTTATGTCTATTTTCATATCTCTTATAGGCTCTAAGGACGCTTGAATAGCCAATATAGTATTACTCTTAACTTCGTGTGGTGTATTCATCAACGAGTCGGTAGATAGGTAATCGTTTTGCAATAAGAAGTCTATTATATCGCCTTGGCCACCTAAGACGAATCCCAATCCCGGTGCCCATTTATTAGAATTATCCAATCCGAATATTGTTGCTTCTGGCATAAAACCCGGTATAAGAGTTCCGGCAGTGTAGGTGTATTGTATCGAAGCACTTTTAAGCCCTGTGGCAAATCGTATACCAAAATAGCCTACTTCTCGCATTATCTTCTTAAAAGCACTCTCTTCGGTGGAATCTGCCACATCTTCTTTTTCCTTCATTTTGGGATCTCTACCTTTTAGATTCAATCCGGTCTTGTCATTTTTTCTTGGTCTTGTTTCTTGTTTTTGGTTAGGCTGTTCGTATGCTTTTTTTATGAATTTGAATTTCTTGTAAAAATTATCCATCATAGCATCGCCACGTGCAGTAAAGGTCGAAGAGTTTTCGATAGTGCTACCCATACGTGCCAAAGCAGCAGTGGTTCCCATATATGTGTATTGTGTACGATACGACAATGGCATGCGCAAGAAATCGAGATAAGGTAATTTGTTTATCGGAACATCCCAATTGGCATTAATGCTTTGATTGAAATTTTGCATAGTTCCCATATTGCCTATACTTTCCCAAATAGAATCGCGAGCAGTACGTGTGTCTATTTTTCCTATAGGCTCATCTATACGTGCGTTGGCAGTGGCATCGTAGGTAAGGCGTAGATTTTTGGTTAAATCATACTGTATATTGTATATCCTGTCCCATGTAAACTGTTTATAATAAGTAGGTCGTAATATTATATCTCCCGAACTTTTGTTTCGCAGTTTGGTTTCTTCGTAATTGCGAAACATTTCGGTTCTAAACATTACATTTTTCAACTGATAGTATAAATTCAGTTCTTTGAGTATTTTCCAATTCTTGTGTTGGAATAGTTTTACCTTATCGAAAGGTTTCCATGCTTTTGGAGTGAGTGTATAATTATATCCAAAGCCACCTCTATGTTGTGTCTTGTTGTAGTACTCTATATCTATATCTTGCGATTTTTCGAACGAATAGGCATACGAAAAATTGAAGTTTTCGATATCATAAAAGTGTGTTTTATTTTCTTTGCTTTTGTTTATACGTTCTTTGCGCACATTCATAAAGTTGATGTTTGTTCGCGACAAACGTTCTTGAGTCATAGCTTTAATAGAGTCTTTTTGTTCTTTGGTTGAATATGTTTCCAAATCGTCGTATAGCAACACATCAGGATCCAAAGGATTGTATTCGGGGCTACCTATTTGGTTAGAGTAGTCGAAGTGCATCGGAAGTTTTACTCCCCAATTTTCAGGCAATAATTTTCCGAGTTCGAGATTTAATGCCAATTCAAAATTAGTTTGATTAACGTTTTTGAGGTCGGCAAAACTTTGGCTCAACGAACCAAATCCTGCCGAAGTGTAAGCACCATAAACCGAAAAATCTCCCAAGTCGGCCAAGTTGGTACGTGCCAATGCTGTTGCAGCCCAGCCACCCTTGCTCGAATAGTCAGATAAACGTAATTCGTTTATCCAAACAATTATCGATTTAGGTAGCATGTTGTTTCCATCGGTCAATGATTCCTTTTTAGGATTGCGTATACCCACCATTATTACTCTTACACTACCTATGTTTGGAGTTCCCAATACTGTATATTTTCGGTTGCCATGATATTCCGAATACAATGTGCTGTTGGTATAATCAGAGTTTCCGGAACGCATAGCTTTATTTCGGTTTTCTTTTACTTCGACAAGTTTTTCCAAGTCGATGATTACATTGTTATCTTCGGGCCATATAGCGTATTGGTCTGACGAACCGGTACCCCATGGTGTTAACTTCAAAGGTACTTCATATTCATAGTAGTTGCTTGTAAAGTCGGTACCTATACGCACAAATAGCGATAAATCATTATCATTTATATAGTCAGTTTCAAACATCTTTTCGGCATGAACAAACATCTTCAGATTTTTGAAGTATCTGAAATCATAATCGGTGTTTTTGTATATGGCTCTGGCATCTCCCGATGCTAAGTTTTGTACGCTCATTTGTATAGACTGTTCATTTAATTGATAAGAGGATGTACTGCTATACCAACTTTCGCGTTCTATTCCCGGAGGTAATACGTATGGCACAGGTTCTCTTGAACCGTTTTCTTCAATGTTAACTGTAGATAATATTAAGTCGGTATTCTCAACCACACCTGTAGGATAGTCGCCGGGTTGAAGTAAATCTTCGTCATACTTACGCCATGTGCCATACACTAGTTCCAATGTGGCAAAACGTAGTATTATAGGTTCTTCGAAGTCTTTCATAAACATACGCACAAAACGTATGGATTGAAAACCATCTATCGAACCAACTTTACGTTCGGGGTTACGAATAGGTATTTTAAATTGATACCATTTACACGATGTTATTTCACCGTTGGGAAGTTTGATATTATTTGCTACTTGAATATCTGTGATATAGTTTTCGCCTATTACCATTTTAGTAGGATCTAAGTCTATACTATATTCGTAGTAGTTTTCTGTCTCACTAAGGGTGTTATCTCTATTTATGTCTTCTATATTAGGGTTACTTGTTGCTGCTGTGGTGTAACCTTCGGTATTGTCGGCCGATACAGGCGAGTTGCCTTCGGGATTGTTAAAGTATTTATATCTGTCGTTTATTTTTACGTCTTCATTATCCCATCGTGTACTTCTAAAATATGTATAGTCGTCATTTGACGGGTCGTTTAGTGCCACTTGGTATATTGGCGAATCGACACCGAATATATTTGCAATATTGTTTAGATATGTTTCAAAAAAAGATGCTTCATCATTGCTATTCAAACCATCATAACCGATATCTTGATATTTTCGAGAGTCTTCATTGTTGTCGAATGCGTTAACCAATGCTTGCAGTGTGGGCACTCGTCCCCAAATAGTGGTATCCACATTAGTTACTTCTTCGCTTGTAGGCAATCCGTTTTCGTAACTTTTACGTCCATCGCGTAATATATCTTCCGAAATATCACCCAAATTGAAATATAATTTACCACCTGTGTGATTTGGATTTTCTATAAAAGGATCCATCACCCAAAACTCTATTGTTTCGATGTTTTGAGTTTCGAAATCGGTATAATCCAATTTTCTCATTATACCACCCCAGCGTGATGCCGGATTCTTTAATGTTCCATCGCTATTGGCACCTGCACTATATGATGACTGTGCAACATCATAATTGTATGGTCCGCGTTCAGAAGGATAGTATGCAAGATTCAACTCGTAGATATTTGTGGCTTGTCCTGCTGCTAACTCCTTGTTCGGGAACACTTCTTGTTCGGTAATACGACGAGAGTAGGGGTGTGACTTATCGTCTACCGTAATGTTTGATGGCGAATTACTGCTATAAAATATATCATCAATTCTATACCATGCAAGCTTTGCTCTATTAAATCCATATGCCAATTTTGAGTCGGCAGCTGTTTCGGGGAATAGAGGTTTGGGAGTATTCACGTCTTGAGGGGTACTTGCTAAATTCCAATAACTTACGCCCATCAAGTCGATACTTGATTTGGCCGCCTCAAAGTCGTCGATATATGATACACCTTTTTCATCGCCGGTGTTGGCTATACCCGGTATAAAATGAGCAAATTCAGCGTTAATCGTCAATGTCGACATCTCTTTGGTTTGTATACCTGGCAACCAATCCACCATTTTGGTTATAAATGGCACTTCGTGTTCGTAATTCAAATCGACACCCCACATGGTATTTGATATAGGTTCATCGCCGAAATTGTTTTTGGCGGTAAGTGGCTTTTGACTAAGATTCATTAAAGTTGCACCTACGTTGAATTTGGGATCTATCTCATAATTCAAGTGCATACCTAACATAGTTTTAGTCATCATGCTGAACGAGTTACTTTCGCTAGATATACTGATGGGTGTTCCCGAATTTAATATACTTTCGTTTATAATTCTAACTTTACCCATCATGTAGTCTACGGTATAGTCTACGTCTTCGATAAGAGGAATACCACCTGCTGTTACTCTTACCGAGCCTTGTGGTATATTAAAACCAAGCGATATTTCTCCACTCATGGCAGTGGTATACGACCCTTCTAAATAGTATTTATTTTGATCGGGATATTGTTGTGCCATAGTTTTGGTAAGGGTATAAAGCGAGTCGAAACAATATTTCTTAGCTGCTTCGTTATCGCCAAGTAATGCCCTCAAGTCTTTACCAAAAGGTTCTACGTATGGAAAATATATTCTACCGGTAGATGATTGTATTATACCGCCCGAAGATGCTGCATTATCTAACCAGTCGAATACACCATCGGGATATGGATTTTGCTGACCATCTACTCTGTCTAAGCCAAATAATTCAATAAGAGGAATACCTTTTTTGGGACCGTCTGTATAATAGCCCGAAGGTACTCCGCCTTCATCGCCTTCGTATAATATGTTCAAACGGAATTTTTCTTGACTGATTTGTGTACTCTTTAAAAAGTATACGTTTTTCATCATCAGTTTCCACAATGGACCACGTGTGTTTACAGTAGTACTTTTAAGCAATTTCACTACTAGAGTATTTGGCGAAACTACTCCATCGGTGGTAAGTTCACCTACTTGATATATTGTCGAGTCGCCTATCACTTGGTATTGGAATGCTACCGCCAACACCTGATCCGAACTCAATGGTTGATTCAACGAGATGAAACCTAATCGCGGATTGAATGTATATTCGCTCTCGCTCAGTCTGCGTGCACTTTCTACTTTTTCGTAGTCTTTACCCGATGTCATACCCAAATTTTGCATATAACTCGATATGCTGTTTATGCTTCGTACTGCGTTTTTGTCAAGCACATTAAACATCATATTCGAACGATAGTTATCGGGGAGTGTACTATTGCCTTGAGGTATTTGGGGGTTAGAAGGTTTTCTTTCACCCAAATCGGTAAGAGCCAATATATTTCTGTTTTCGGTTACTGCCGATCCTATATTAGTACGCCATACTTCTATCTTTAAGATATTGATTTTGGAATTAATAACAGGAAGGGTCGACATGGCGTTATTATAG
>RHMF01003531.1_pt1 | contig 13210 bp, 11 predicted proteins | sample 5365151 | NCBI WGS metagenome assembly RHMF01 (sample SAMN10266501, study PRJNA497801) | feces metagenome | isolation source: feces | host: Bos taurus | place: China: Prairie of Fairy Mountain | collected 2017-08-14 | reverse complement strand
TGCGTCTGCTATGCAAAAAGGAACATCTAATAAGCGTGCGATTGTGCGTGCTAAAAGAGTTTTTCCTGTTCCTGTTTGACCTACCATTATGATGTTTGATTTTTCTATTTCAACATCGTCTTTTGCTTCGTTGGAATGAAAATATTTCAATCTTTTGTAGTGATTGTAAACCGCAACTGATAGAACGCGTTTTGCTTCGTCTTGTCCTATTACATATTGGTCAAGATATGCTTTTATTTGAGAAGGTGTTTTTATGTTGTAGCTATCAACTTCTTTTTTTGATTGCTTGTTTTTTTGTTCTTTTGCTATATCGTTCAAAGCGTTTGCACAATCTATGCAAACGCCTTGAAGACCTAATTCTGATTTAATCATTAAAGGAACTTGTCCTTCACTTCTTCCACAAAAGATACAGTATATTTTTGAATTTTTTTCTTTCATTTCTAAGAATTATTCTTTGTTTTTACCTACTTTATGCCCCCAAAGAGAGAAATAGAATATCATAGCATAACAAGGAAGCATCATTATGTAAGGTAATTGTCTGTTTCCGTCTAATAAATCTACAAAACTTCCATATAATAATGGTAAAACTGCTCCACCAGCAATAGCCATAATCAATAAAGCAGAGGCAAGAGCGGTGTGAGAACCAAGTTTGTCGATTGATAATGGCCAAATTGCAGGCCACATCATTGCATGTGCAAAACTCAATAGTATAATAAATATGATAGAGGTCATTCCTTGTGTGATTATAGCAAAGGTTGCAAATACAAATCCTAAGATTGCTGATAGTGCAAGGGCTTGTGATTGATTGATTCTTTTTGGTACAAGGAATATTCCTAAGATATAACCTATTGTAAGTGCGATTAAACTAAATGTTCCTAACTTTGGTGCTATTGTTTTTGATATTCCTTGTGTTTCGGCATATAATCCTAAGGTGTCTATCGCGATTACTTCAACTCCAACGTATAAGAATAATGTTAAAACGCCTAACCAAAGGTATGGAATTCTGAATGATTTTTGGGTTTTGTCTTTTTGTGTTTCATCTTCGTTTTCAACTTCTGGAAGTTTTGCTAACATAACCATTAACGCTAAAAGACATAATAGGGTTGTGATAACAATGTAAGGTGTCTTGATTCTCATTGCTAAAAGGTCTAATTGGGCTTCTTTTTCTGCTCCTGCTAAATTTGCAATGTTTGAGGTTATTTCGTCCATGCCTGAGAATAAAACACTACTGATTAGCAAAATGCCTATCATTCCAGCTATTTTGTTGAATAATCCCATAATAGACATTCTTTTTGCTGCTGATTCTATTGGCCCAAGTATGGTAACGTATGGATTAACTGCTGTTTGTAACAAGGCAAGTCCTGTACCTTGAATGAATAAACCAACTAAAAACATCATATAATCTCTACTTTGTGCAGCAGGAATAAAGAGTATTGAACCTATTGCCATAACAAGTAGTCCTAAACTCATACCTTTTGCAAATCCTGTCTTTTTTAATATCCACGAAGAAGGAATTGACATAACAAAGTAAGAAATGTAGAATGCAAATGTTACCCAATATGCTTGTGAATCGGGAAGTTCGCAAGCAGTCTTTAAAAATGGGATTAGTAAACTGTTTAACCAAGTTACAAATCCAAATACAAAATACAACAAGCCGATAATTGAAAGGCTAAACATGTAATTATTTTTCTTCATATTAATATTTTTTTAGTTTGCAAAAATAATAATTAAAATGGATATCCAATACCAAATTGTAATTGTAAGTCTTTAAATTGAGTATCTTTTATTACCCATCGAGCATTTTCTGCTTTGGAAGGGTCGTGTAGTTTCATCGCTAAGTCTAAACGTATAATCAGAAATTGAATGTTAAGTCTTAATCCTACGCCTCCTCCAATAGCAAATTCTTTATAAAAATCTTTAAACTCAAATTGTCCGTTTTCAAATCCTTTTTGTTCATTTATTGTCCAGATGTTTCCAATGTCAATAAATGTCGCCCCTTCAAAAATTCCACTTATAGGGAATCGATATTCAATGTTACCACCTATTGCAATATCTCCTGCTCTGTCAAATCTTAATTCTGATTGAGGAGAACTGCTTCCTGGTCCTAATTCTCTTAATTGCCATGCTCTGTTGTTGTTTGCTCCTCCTGCAAAGAAACTCTTTTCGTATGGTAGGCTATTTGCATTGCCGTAATAATATCCACAACCAGAAAAAAATCTTGTAACTAAGCTACTTTTTTCGTTTAAATAGAAATATCTTATGAAATCAAAGTCAGCTCTTACATATTGTGAGTAAGGAATTTTAAATACTTCGTATTGCCCATTGTTATTTTTTGATTGATTGAAAATATTGCTTAGTAAATATAGTAGGTTTCCTGCTGCTTCTAAATTTGTTCTTATGTAATTGAAGTTTTTTCTTTTGTCAATATCTTGTCCGTTGTAGCTAAAACTAAATCTTGTGTCCATTACCATGTGGTCGGTCATTTGATATTGGATTCTTTTGTCAAGACTCTGAATCAAATTGTTGTAACTATCATCTGTTATTTCCAAATCTACATAGTTTACTTCTAATGGTATGAAAGAAAATAAATTATGATTGTTTGTCCTCCAAGAATATTCATAGTTTAAGGTGGAAATGTTTCTGTCAAAATAAGTTCTTTTTTGAGTATTGAAAGCCATTCTTAAAGAAGTGTGAGGACGGAAATTCATAGAATAGAAATTGGTACTAAAAGGCGCTAAGAATCGTGGTAATTCTATGCCAAAATCAAAGCCAAACTCAAATGCGTTAAAGAAATTCCATCTGTTCTCATCTTTATTTGAAAAAATATCGCTTCTTACTTCTGCTGCTAATTTGATATTTGCGGAAAAAATTTCAGCTCCTTTAAATAAATTGTTGTGAGAGAAACCAAGATTGATTTCAGAACCAAGCATAGAGGTGTTTTGTATGTTTAAACTATTGTTAGCGTTAGAAAAATTAAACTCAAAGGAACTTGTGAGATTGACAGGTTTTGCCATAGAAAGCTTTATTAAACAATCCAAAGATAGAGTGTCTTCATTAGAGAGTGCATCTACGGGAGAAAATGAAATATCTATATATTTGAAGTTTTGAAGTTGCGACAAAGCTGCAAAAGTATTTTTTGCTAATGAGGTTGAGAAAAGATTATTTTTTTGCAATAAAATACTTCTTGCGATAGGTTTATCTTTTATTGATTGATGTTTGCTTCTTATGAAATAAAGTGCAGAACCTTTTGATTTTTTCGTTTGTTTGTGAAAAACTATTGTTGTATCAATAGGTGGAGTATAAAGAGATGAGGTTGAGGGATAATAATCTGGATAGATAAATACTTTATTTATTTTATAAGGTTTGTGTTTCAATTCTATTATACTATCGTTTTCTTTATGAGTAGGGGAGTTGATAAGCATTTCTATATTAAGAAAATTGTTGTTTAGATTAGTATCAACTGCAAATTCTATGTAATTTTCATTGAAAGAAAAATAACCTTTTTCTCTTAAATTAATTGATGCTTCGCTTCTTATTTCTTTAAGAATATCTTCGTCATAATAATCACCTTTTTTTATTTTTTCTAACCCCTTTACTGAACTTATTTCTTTTTTTATAATACTATCATTAGAATAAATAGAAAAATCATTGATTTTATAACGATGAGGAATCTCAATAGTATAGATTATATTCCGTCTTTTTTTATATGTTGCCCATGGTGCGTACCATTTTTTTACTAAGGTTAAACTGTCTTTTACTTTTGCTTCAAAAGCTCCCTTTGTTTGAAGATATATTTTCATATCTTCAACACTCTTCTTTGTTAGTTTATTGTTTATTTCAACAGGTTTTGAGCCTAAGGTTCTAAATACTTGTCTTGACAGAAAATTTATTGAATCTTTCTCGCCTACTTCCGAGAGAGAATAGAAATACATGCCCCATTTAACTCCGAGAAATTTACCATTAGGGTCTTGTTTTATTAGGTTCTTTAAGTCGGATTTGTCTATTAGTTTAGAATTACATACTACCTTTGTGTTGGATAACAAATATCCATCTTCTCTTATGAATTTAGAAGGTGCACAAGATGATAAAATAGTTATTGTCAATAATATGAATATGTAATTCTTTGTTTTCATTTTAGTTTTTTAAATGCTCAATAATTTTTTTGCAAGCACCTGTTTTTTCTTCTACATAATTTTTAGCAGCACTTGCCGATTTATTGTAATTTTCTTTATTATATAGCAATAATGAAAAGACTTGTTCTAACTCTTCTTTGTTATTTATGCTATAGGCCGCTTTTAAGTTTATTAAATCAACTGCTTCTTGAAATTTATGATAATTTGTTCCAAAGCAAATAGGTTTTCCAAAAGTTGCTGCTTCTAATGTATTGTGTATTCCTACGCCAAATCCTCCTCCAATGTAAGCAATATCACAATATTGATAAAGATTTGATAAAATTCCTATACAATTAATAATTAAAACATCTGATTCTTTTTTGTTTTCTGTTAATTCAGAATACAAAATTGCATTAGGAAATAATTCTTGTATTTCTTTTATGTGAGTATCTCCTACAACATGAGGAGCAATTATTAGTTTTATATCAAGATTTTTAATGGCTTGTTCAATTATTTTTTCGTCTGCCAACCAAGAACTTCCTGCTAATATTACTTTCTTGCCTCCTTTACAGAAATTTTCTATATCAGGAAATGATTTTGCTTTATTTGCAATTGTCATTACTCTATCAAATCTTGTATCTCCACTAATTGTTACGTTTTTATAACCGATTTTGTTTAGTAAATCAGCAGTTTTAGAATTTTGCACAAAAAAATGCTCAAAATTTCTAAGTTGTTTTCTAAACCATTTACCATACCAGCTAAAGAAATATTGACTTTCTCTAAGTATTAATGATACTTGAAATAATCTTCTTCCTTTTAATGCTGAAATATAGTTGTACCAAAATTCATATTTTATAAAAAAAATCAAATCAGGATTAACTAATGAAACAAATTTCTTCGCATTTCTCTTTGTGTCGTTAGGAAGGTAAACAATATAATCTGCTAAGGGATAATTTTTCATTACTTCATATCCCGATGGAGAGTAAAAAGAAAGTAAAATCTTGTATTGAGGATATTGTTTTTTTACTTCTTCAAGTAAAGGTCGTCCTTGTTCAAATTCCCCAAGTGAAGCACAATGAAACCAAGCAACTTTATCTTCTTTTTTTATGCTTTTTAATTTCTCAAAACACACTTTCTCTCCTTTTAACATTGTTCTTACTTTTTTGTTAAAAGGTGAAATCAAATAAAGTATGATGATATAGAGATGAATGAAGATATTGTATAATAAATTCATGGCTTAATGATTAATAATATATCTTGTCTGCTGATCTTCCATAGAAAGGGAACATCCAACCTATCTTAAAGGTAAGCATTCCATCGTAGTATAGATTGTTATCGCCTCTTCGTAAGTCAAATTGATAATCTCTTGTCATTTTTGTCCAAGAATTATCAACTTGAACTCCTAAGTAAAAATTAGCAAAGTTCTTTTTACTCATGTGAATGTAGCCTAAGAATCCAGAAACCATTGCTCCTCGCATTTGTCTATCGTAACCTAAGGCATAATCACCTTCTATTTGAGGCGCTTCTGTAAGAGTTGGTTGATAGATTATTTGATGTTGAAGAAAGCCTGCTCCTAAGGTTATCATCAATCCTGAATTTGGATTAGAAAACCAAAGAGGAATAACTTTACCACCAAAAATAGATAGGCTTAAATTTCTATTATATGCAACTACTCCTGCATTTGTCCCGTCTTGACCAATAACAAAAGGATCAGAGGTGTTAGTTAGCATTCCTGAAAGTATATCATTTTTGATTTTTACATTATCAGAACCAAATTGGAAGCCGAATTCACAATAGTAAATCCAATTTTTATCTGTTTTCCAACCTAAATTTGTATTTATGTTTATGAAAGGGTCGTATCTATTGCCCATTTCTCCAAAAGGAAGGGTCCAACCTGCTGAGGCTGTAAAGAATGGAGTGCTAATTACAGTATCTTCTCCTGTGATTATTTCTCTTCTTTCTTGTCCGTTAAGCATTGAACAAAAGCAAATGCTTAAAAATGTCGCTAAGGTTAAAAATCTATTTGCGTTTTTCATATTTTATTCTTTTTTATTGCTTGATAAAAATCAATGTTTGTGTTTTTTTGTCCGAATATAATTCAAGAAAATATACGCCTGATGGTAACTCGGAAACGTCTATTGAATTTATGTTTTTTTCTTCATGCTTTATTAAAATTTTTCTTTGAAAAGAAAAAATATTGTAAGCAAAAAAATTATTATTTCTTAGAAATAATTTCTCTTTACATGGATTTGGAAAAATTATTACATCTTCTATTGAATCTTTACAAGATAATAATGATGTAGATGTGGGCTGTAGGTAAATGTCTTGTAATAAGGTTGAATTATCTTCTATGTTAAGGGTAATAATTGTGTCATTATATCCTTGTGCTGATACTTTCATTTGATAATTTCCTGGGAGTAAAGCCCTAAAGTAATATCCTTGATTATTGGAGTGTGTAAATAAAGAATCGTAATCTATTTCTAATATTTCTATTGTTGCATTTTCTATTTTTTCCCCATTTGTTGTGTCTTTGATTACTCCTTCTACTCCTATTTGTGAATTGATTATAAAACTAATTAATCCGTCTTTTAGTTTATTCCAATAATGTGGAAGAAGATTTGAGGAAGGTGTTTTTGTTGAGCTTATTTCTAAGGTGAGTTCTCTTGCTTTTGTGTACCAATTTTGCCAATCTTGACGAGAACCATAAATTTTGTACCAATCACCTCCGTTAGTTATTCCAGAATATGTTACGTCGGAAAAGTAATTATTCCCTCCTGCATTTCTAACTATAGAAATAAATTCTTGACATAGTGAAATAAACCATTCGGTATCGGGGTGCTGTTTTTGATTTTCTCTCCAAGTGTCCCATGGATAGTTGCATACTTCTGCTCCGCCGTGAATATTGATTGATATGTCAAAGTCTTCTTGTAAAGAATATTGCATAAATGCTAATGTTTCTTTTTGATGCTGTTCTCCATCAGGGTGTTGTCCGTATTTTGGATTAGGAAAGTTTCTGTTTAAATCGACATAATTTGCATTATAGCGTGTTGCGTATGATACGTTGTTGTTCCCTCCTGCATAAACTCCGTCTGGATTTGCTATCGGGCAGATGTATATTTGTGTATTGGAGATTAAATTTTGTATTTCATTGTTTGTTTGGTGATTTTTTAAAAGATAGTCTGCTAAACGAAGTAATACAACTGCTCCTGTGAGTTCATCGCCATGAATTGTTGAGCTATAAAAAAACTTTGGAGCATTTTCTGTGGCATTATCGTAGATTTTAAGTGATAAGATTAAACGATTCTCTACGGAATAGCCTATAGTGTCTAATCTACATATATTTGGAAAGTCTTGTGCAAGTTTTTGCATTAAATCAACATAGACTTGATAAGAAGGGTAGCAATCCCAAGATTGCATTTGCTCAATTGTGATTGCTACATTTATTTGTTTTTCTTGTTTTTCTTCTTGATAAAGCCTATAATTTAATCCTAAGGATAAAAAATTACTGAATTGTTTTTCATTTACATAGACCAAATATTCATTTTCTATTTTGCAGTCAATGCTTGTAAATAAAGACAATTCTTCTAATTTGTTTTCGCTTGCTTTTACTAATATTTTTGCTTCTCCTCTTTGGTTAAGAATATCTTTTACTTTGTTATATTCTTGGCAAAAACAAGTAAAGCAACTACAAAAAATGCAAATAAAAATAATAAGCTTTTTCATATTTTGCAAAGATACGAAAAAAATCAGTCGATGAAACAATATTCAACGACTGATTCTTTATAATAGTTTATTATTTTAGTGTTATTGTTTTGATTTTAGCTTATTGACTATCGCAATCAAATAACCTAATGCTATGAATGCTCCCGGTGCAAGAACGAAGATTAGAATTCCGTCTGCTTCTCCTATGAATTTCATGCCGAATATAGAGCCTGAGCCTAAAACTTCTCTTATTATACCTAAAATTGTTAAGCCAAGTGTAAATCCAAGTCCCATTCCTATTCCGTCAAACATAGAGTTTACTACATTATTCTTACTTGCAAATGCTTCCGCTCTTCCTAAGATAAGACAGTTTACCACAATCAATGGAATAAACAATCCTAAACTTTCATATAATGCAGGTAAATAAGCTTGCATACATAGTTGTAATACTGTTACGAAAGAGGCAATTATCACAATGAAAGCAGGGATTCTTACTTTATCAGGTACAAGGTTTTTTAATAATGAAATAGCCATATTACTCAATATTAAAACGAAGGTTGTACATAATCCCATACCCATACCGTTTATTGCGGAAGTTGTTGTCCCAACCCAAGTGTAGGACACATTCCTAATAGTAAACAAAAAGTAGGGTTTTCTTTTATTATGCCGTTTATTACAATTTTAAACTTATTCATAGCTTTATTTGTTTTGTTGTTTTTGATACTCAATAAATACGTTGTAAGCTGTTTTTACAGAAGAAAGAAATGCTCTTGAAGTAATGGTTGATGCTGTAATTGCATCTATTTCTCCTCCGTCTTTGCTTACTTTGAAACTTTCTTCTGATGGTTTTTTGCCTCTAATGTCTTGATTGTTTCTTTTTGTCTTAAACCAAGATGTTACTTTTTCTCCTAGGCCAGGAGTTTCGCTCATTGCCAATATTGCATAGTTCACAATATTTCCTTCTGCATCGAATCCAACCATAGATTTTATTTGTCCACCATATCCATTATTGTCAAAAGTTTCTACTGCCGCAGCAATCAATTTATCATTTTCAAAAGCAGGATACACAATAAATTTTTCGGAATAAGAATCAAGGGTTACTTCCACCGCTTTTCCTATTTTCATATTATTGTTTTGAGGCAATACTTCTTTGATAGCGTTCGTTTTCTTTAATTCTGCTGCATCTTCTATTGGCTTTTTAGTCAAAACATAAACACCTCCAAGAATAGCAGATGCACCAAAAGAGATAATGGCCAATGACATTACCATATTTTTTAATGAAGATTCTAATTTTGCCATAATTCTATTGTTTTTATTATTTAATAACCAAATCTTTTTGGTTTACACATCTTATTTATTAAAGGGGTTACAGCATTCATAATTAATATTGCGAAAGAGGCTCCTTCTGGCATTGGTCCAAAACAACGGAAAATGATTGTTAAAAGACCACATCCTACACCAAATATTATTTGTCCTGTTTTTGTTATGGGACTTGTCGCCATATCTGTCGCCATGAATATTGCACCAAGCATAAGTCCGCCTGCAAGAATGTGAGTTGTAGGATCAACAGTAATTCCTGCTAAATAAAGTATTCCTGCAAATAACCATGCTGAACCAATGAAAGCAATAGGTATGTGCCAAGTAATAACTTTTCTTAAAAGCATAAATAATCCTCCTAAGATTATTGCTATTGCAGAAACTTCTCCAAAACTACCTCCTGTCGTTCCTATGAACATGTTTATTAAATCAATGCTTTCACCATTTTTTATCAATGATAGAGGCGTAGGTCCTGTTAAAGCATCTACCGATTTTGCAATTGGCCATTGTGACATTGCAACGTGTGTTGGGAAAGAAAGGAATAAAAATACTCTACCTACTAATGCTGGGTTGAAAGGATTTTTCCCTAATCCTCCAAATGTCATTTTTCCAATACCTATTGAAACTAACGCTCCAATTATAACAATATAAAAAGGAATATTTGAAGGCAAGTTAAATGCTAAAAGCATACCTGTTATAACAGCTGAACCATCTGAAATAGTTTGTTCTCCTTTTAGAAGAAATTTTTGAATCAACCATTCGAATAATACACAAGCTGCAACAGATACTGCTGTTAGTGCTAGAACTCTAAAACCAAAGAAATATACCCCAACCAACAAAGCCGGAATTAGTGCGATAACAACGCTCCACATAATACTTTGTGTAGTATCCTTGCTTTGTACGTGTGGAGAACCTGAAACTTTAAGTAATGCCATTGTTTTATTTTTTTATTGTTTTTTTAATTATTGAAATTCTATACTTTCTATAATACTTATAAAAGTGTCTTTTTCTAATTCATAATCTTCGCTATCTTCTGCCATAGCAAGGAAAATGTAAATATTGTCATTTTCTTTTTGAAAATAGAAAATACTATTAACTTTAACTTCATTTAAAATATAAGAAAGCTCATACATACACTTTTCTTCTTCTTCCAAGGTGTTTTTTATTGAAAAGTCTGCGTATAATTCTTTCATATTTTCAAGATTGATAGCTTTTACAAATTCAGACAAATTACCATCTTCCCAACGAGCGACACTTATTTGAATATGTGTTTGAATTAAAGATGTTTGTGAATACTTAAAGATACTGATAGTTTCATTTTCAGTGTCTTCTTCTATTTCCCAATCGTTTGGATATTGTAAAGAGTATCCAAGTTCAAGATTATGATAAATAGCATTTTCTTGAGAATAGAGAATTCCGCAAATAAAAAATATAGTAACTAAGATACACAATCTCTTTATCATTCTTTAAATTATTTTTTACTTCTTGCTCTTCTAATAGCTCCGATTTTGCTTTTAGCAACTCTGATTATGTCAAGCAATGGTTGTCCTGCTGGGCAAGTAAATAAACAACTTCCACATTCAATGCAATCCATAGCACATTCTTTTTCTGCTTCTTCCCAACGTTCTTGTTTTGCAAGTAAAGCAATTTGTATTGGCTCTAATCCCATTGGACAAGCTGATACGCATTTGCCACATCTTAAACAATTAGTTGTTTTCTTTCTACTTGATTCTTTATTGGTCATTACCAGAATGCTCGATGTGGTTTTTGTCGTAGGAGCCGATAAGTCCATCATAGCTTTACCCATCATTGGTCCACCATTGATAACTTTTCCTGTATCTTCTGGTAATCCTCCGCAATAATCTATGATTGCTTGAATAGATGTTCCTACTCTAACTAAAAGATTTTTGTTGTTAGAAACTCCTTTGCCTGTAAAGGTTAAAATATTGTCTATCAAAGGACGATTTTTTTGTACTGCTTGATAAATAGCAAAAGCAGTACCAACATTATTTACTATACAACCAACTTCTATTGGTAATTTTCCACTTGGAACTTCTCGTTTAGTTAAAGCATATATTAGTTGTTTTTCTGCTCCTTGTGGATATTTTGTTTTTAATGGAACGACTTCTGTGCCAGGGTACTTGCTCACAAGTGCTTTTAATGCTGCGATTGCTTGTGGCTTGTTTGTTTCAATTCCTATTTTTGCTTTATCTACTTTGACTGCCTTTTTCATGATTTCAATTCCTATTAGAATTTCTTCAGTGTGTTCTAATAGTAATCTATTATCCGATGTTAAATAAGGCTCACATTCAGCTGCGTTTATTATTATATAATCTACATGTTTATCTTCTGGAACCATGTATTTAACATGTGTAGGGAAGGCTGCTCCTCCTAATCCTACAATCCCTCTGTCTTTAATTCTTTCTACTATTTCTTGTGAGGAAAGTTTTATGTCTTGAACAATGTCTTCTGATGTGTCAATTTCTTCACACCATTCATCTTCTTCTACATCTATATAGAAGGCAAGTTTCTTGTAACCATTAAAATCTGTTGCTACATCTATCTTTGATATAACTCCTGTATAAGGAGAGTGTGTGTTAGCACAAATAAAAGTTTCTGCTTTGGCTAATAACTGACCTGTTTTTACTTTATCTCCTTTTTGTACAACAGGTGTAGAAGGTGCCCCTAAATGCTGACTTACAAAAACAACAGCTTTTTGTTGTAAAGGAAATAACTCAATAGCACTATCTGATGCTAATTTATTTTCTTGTGGGTGAACTCCACCTAATCGAAATGTATTCATAATTCTTATTATTCGCTAATTAGAGGTTTTTCTTCTTTTTTTACTGGGAAATTAATGGCATGTATTGCTCCTGTTGGACATTCTGCAACGCATTTTCTGCATAGTTTGCATTTGTTAAAGTCTATATAAGCTACATTGTTATTTATACTAATGGCTTCAAATGGACATGCTTTTGCACATTTACCACAACCAATACAAGCAGATTCGCAATTTTTCTTTGCAGCAGCTCCTTTTTCTTGGTTTATGCAACTTACAAACACTCTACGAGAATTTTTGCCTTTATTTCTTAATTCAATTACCGAACGAGGGCAATTTTTGACGCAGGCTCCACATGCAACACATTTTTCTTCATCTACTTCAGGTAGTTGTGTTTCTGGATTGATATGTATTGCATCAAAATTACAAGCTTTAACACAATTACCAAGTCCTAAGCAACCATTAGAACAACCTCCTTCACTTGCAAAAGTCATGTGTGCATAAAGGCAGTTGTCAAATCCTTCAAAATTAACTTTTGCTTGTGTGTTACATTTTCCTCCGTTGCATCTAACAACAGCAATTTTTGGTTCAGTTTCCTCAACTGTAAGATTCATAACTACGGCTATATCTTCCATAGTTTTTGCACCTCCGACAGGACAAAATTTATTTTCTAAATTTTCTTCTTTAACGATTGCTTCTGCCAAAGCTCTACAACCAGCAAATCCGCAACCGCCACAATTTGCACCAGGAAGTTTTTCACATACTTTATCAATACGAGGATCTTCATAAACTTTGAATTTCTGAGCAACAAAGTATAGAATTAAAGCAGAAATAGCACCTATGATGCTTAAAGCCAAAATTGCAAAAACAATTGAATTCATAATATCTTTCTATTTGTAAATAATAATTTTTCAATCTACAAAGATACATTTTTTTATTTAATCTGCAATTATGTTTAAAGAAAAATCTTTTTATGTATTCTTTTTGTATGGCTTTATGATTGAAAATAAGGTGATTGTAAATAAAAGAAATAATGAAATAAAACAAAAAAATGAGACCAATTTCTTGATCTCATTTTTATAAATCATTATAAAAAAATTAAAGAGTGTTTACTGCTTCAATCATTTCTTTACCTTTTGCTACTGCATCAAGGTTTGTAGGGATTAACTTGTGGTGTCTTTCTGGAAGAGAATGTTTTAATCCTTCTTCAATATATTGTTCTGTAACCACAGGTTTTATTTTTAAGAATCCTCCAAGTACCATCATGTTGAATACTTTTGCCATTCCCATTTCAACACTT
>RHMF01000924.1_pt1 | contig 13216 bp, 8 predicted proteins | sample 5365151 | NCBI WGS metagenome assembly RHMF01 (sample SAMN10266501, study PRJNA497801) | feces metagenome | isolation source: feces | host: Bos taurus | place: China: Prairie of Fairy Mountain | collected 2017-08-14 | reverse complement strand
CAGAAAATACGGGAAGAATGCTATTTTGAAGGGCATGAATTTTGAAGAGGGCGCCACGACCCGGGAACGGAACGGGCAGATCGGCGGCCATAAAGCGTAGGAGGAAGCATGGGAAAGGAATATGCCTATGAGGATATTTTGCACCTGTCCCGACCGGTGATCCCCTGGCGGGCCTGCATGACCCGGGGTGACCGTGCGGCGCAGTTTGCGCCTTTTGCGGCATTGACCGGCTATGAGGCAGCGGTGGCGGAGGCGGGCCGGTTGACCGACCGGGCAGCAGCGTTGGAGCAGGACCGGATCGAAGAACTGGACCGGATGCTGCAGAGCCTGGCGCAGCAGGCATCGCCCCGGGTGCGTTTGACGGTCTTTCAGCCGGACAAACGTAAGGAGGGCGGCGCGTATGTGCAGCTGTGGGGTGTGGTCAGGCGGGTGGATGGGCAGAGAAAATGCCTGGTGCTGGAGGATGGCCGGCAGCTGTTTTTTGACCGCATTTACGCCCTGGAGCAGGTATAAAAAACAGGCGGCCCAAAGGCCGCCCAACACAATCATCATATCACAACAGCTGGGAAAATGTCAATAGGGGACAGGGGAGAGGAGGTAAGATTCTGTATTTAGCACAAATACAAATGTCTTTCTTTGTGGAACATTCCGTCTTGCAAACCGGGAAGATCCGTGCTACTATATAGACACAAAGAGGTGATACCAATGTACAGGTAAAACTTCCCAAGCAGACAAGGCTTTCTAAAAAAATTCCGATCACATAAATTTGTAAGCATCAACAAACGAATGCCAACGGAAGCAATTCAAAATTTGTCAAGAAAGAAAGTGTTGTCTAAACCGCAGAAAGAGAGGTTACCCAATGATTGAGCCCAAGAATTATAAGGAATGACCCTTGACCGTCGAAGTGATTAGTCGACCAGTCAAGGGTCATTTCTCATTTTTCCGTTTTTTCGCCCGATGAGGCGATTTTTTTGTTGCAAAACGGAAAAATTGTGCTATGATGGGCAAAGTTCAGAAAAGAAAAGAGATGGCTATGACCAGAAAACTTGTGATTCGCAATGCCTCTTCCTTCCTGCGAAAGAATATTGTGATGGCAGTTGCCCTGCTCGCCGCGGTGATCACCGCGTTTTTCGTCCCGCCGGACCGGGAATACCTGGGCTATTTTGACGTCAAGACCCTGACCTGCCTGTTCTGTGTGTTGGCGGTGGTGTGCGCGCTGAAGAACATCCAGTTCTTCTATATCCTGGCCAAGAAGATCGTGCAGTGTTTTCGCAATGCCCGGCTGGCGATCCTGGCGCTGGTGTATATTACCTTCATCGGCTCCATGCTCATTGCCAATGATATGGCGCTGCTGACCTTCCTGCCCCTGGGCTATCTGGTGCTGAGCACCACGGGCAAGCAGAAGTATATGGCCTTCACCTTCATCATCCAGAACATTGCGGCCAACCTGGGCGGCATGCTGACCCCCTTTGGCAATCCTCAGAATCTGTACCTGTACACCAAATTCCAGATCCCCAACTGGGAATTTGTGCAGATCATGGCGCTGCCTTTTGGCATCTCCGTGCTGCTGATCACCGTTTGCTGCCTGATCTTTGTCAAACCGGAGCCGTTGCAGGTGGCAGATGAGAAGGTACGGCTGCCTTTCTGGCGGACCGCGATCTATCTGGCGCTGTTTGCCCTGGCCATTGCCATCGTGTTCCGTGGCATTCCGTATGTAGTGGGCCTGGTGGTGATCCCGTTGGTGCTGCTGATTATGGACCGGAAGGCGCTGAAGATGGTGGATTATCCGCTGCTGCTGACTTTTGTATTCTTCTTCATATTCGCCGGCAATATGGCCCGCATCCAGCTGGTACGGGATATTTTCTCCAGACTGCTGGATAAAAGCACCCTGCTGTTCTCCATCCTCTCCTGCCAGATCATCAGCAATGTGCCCTCGGCCATTCTGCTGAGCCAGTTTACCGACAACTATGCCGAGCTGCTGCTGGGCGTGAACATCGGCGGCGTGGGTACGCTGATCGCCAGCCTGGCCAGTCTCATCACCTACCGGGAATACACCTCCCACAATCCCGGAAAGTCCGGCTACTATATCCGTACATTCACCTTGTTCAATTTGCTGTTTTTGGTGGTGCTGGTGCTGTTTGTACTGTGGTGAGCGGGCAAATATACATATCGTAAAAACACCCCTGCGGCTGTGGTCGCGGGGGTGTTTTGCGCTTTGCTTAAAGCAACGCTAAAAGTGTGACAAAATTATGAATTAACTGTAAATTCCACTATAAACCGCCTTTTTTGACGGGGAATTTAGACAAAGATGACAAATTCAAAGTTGACTACGCAGGGGCGCTTTGCTATAATCCTAAAAGGAAATTTATTGGGTTGCCCCAGGGTATTGCGCAATAATTACCTGCCCCTGTGGGCAAAGGATATCAAAAAAGGAAGAGAGGGGTTTCGTTATATGGGATCTGAATTCAAACGACTCAAAAGATATAATGCAACCTGGATCACGGTACGCGCGCTGGCCTTTGCCGCGTCCGTATTTTTGCTGATCGCCGGCGTGCTGCTGATGATGCAGAAGCTGCGCATTGCGCAGGTCCATGCTTTGTGGTATGGCCTGGCTGCGGTGGCAGGCCTGGCGGTGGGCGTGGTGGTATTCGTACTGCTGCGCAAGTCGGATATGCGTCTGGCGGAAAAGCTGGACCAGGACCGCCAGCTGCGGGAGCGTGTGCAGACCATGGTGGCTTACCAGGGTGAAGACAGCGCAATGCTCCATCTGCAGCGGGAAGACACGGAAAACCGCCTGAAGCAGGTGCGCACCGTGGGCGTCCGGTTCTACGGCGTGGTGCTGCATGCTATGATGCTGGCCCTGGCGCTGACGGTGTTCCTGGTGGGCATGGTGCTGCCGACGCAGGCTGTGGTGGAGCCCACCCAGCCCACAGAGCCGCCCTATGTGCCCTCCAAGTGGCAAATCTCGGCCCTGGAAGAGCTGATCGAGCATGTGGAAAAATCCGGCATGGCATCCGATGCCAAGCAGACCACGCTGGAACAGCTGCGGCAGGTGCGGCAGACCATGGACCAGAAGGTGACGGCCGGTGCCATGCGCAACCGGGTCATCACCGCCGCGGCTACGGTGTACGAAGCATCCGATGCGTCCAACTCCAATGATGACATCAATGCCGCTCTGCGGCTGATGGGTCATGACATCCGCAAAACGCTGGCTTATACCGCCTGCGCTCTGGAGTTGCCGAAGGTGGACTTCGATGTGGCAATGGATGAGATGGAAGGCACCTTGAAGAAGGCGGTCAATCTGACGCAGCTGGGTCAGATTTCTGCCGATATTCTGGCCGCCCTGGAGAAGACCGAGTGGACCGAGGAAGACGCGCTGTATGCGGCAGTGGTCCAGTTCGCCCGGGATCTGCAGCGGGCCAGCAATGCCTTCACTGTGGATAAGGATATCAAGCAGACTTACAACAGCATCGGCGAGGCGGTGCACGGCCTGAAGACCAATGGCGCCCTTGCCAAGGAGCAGCAGCTGGCCACCAGAACCGAGAGCCTGTATGTGGTGGATACGCTGTGCGACATCTTCGGCATCTCCAATTCCGAGCGGCCGGAGGATCCGGATCATCCCGTGTCCAAGGACGAGAGCCAGGACGATGTCCAGGGCCCCAGCGATGGCGGCGCCGGTGGCGGTGAGATGCAGTACGGCAGCGATGACAAGGTCTACGACCATCAGAACAACATCTACGACAACTACGGCAATCTGATCAACGATTACTACGCAGATTTGATCGCCGACATCGTCGATGGCAAGATCAGCCCTGAGATGGCAGAGATCCTGCAGAAATATTTCGGCATCCTCTACAAGCCTGTGGAAGAGGATGAAAGCACCAACCCCTGAGCAAATACGAACCACAATTACATTCAATCTATATATGAAGGGAAATCAATCACATGGAAATGATCAATAATACCGAAAATCTGGAAAGAGTGAAGCAGTTCAGCCAGAAGGTGGCTCAGGTCAAGACCGAGCTGCACAAGGACGTGGTCGGCCAGGAGGACGTGCTGGATAACGTTCTGATCGCCATCGTTGCCGGCGGTAACGTGCTGCTGGAAGGTGTGCCCGGCGTTGGTAAGACCCGTATGGTCCGTTCTCTGAGCCGCGTGCTGGAGCTGCCCTTCTCCCGTATCCAGTTCACCCCCGACCTGATGCCCTCTGACGTCACCGGTACCAACATCGTGGAAAAGGATGACAACGGTAAGCTGAACACCGTGTTTAAGCGCGGCCCCATCTTCGCCAACCTGGTTCTGGCAGACGAAATCAACCGTGCCACTCCCAAGACCCAGTCCGCTATGCTGGAGGTTATGCAGGAGCACAAGATCACCGTGGGCGACAATACCTACAAGCTGGAAGAGCCCTTCTTCGTGCTGGCTACCCAGAACCCCGTTGAGCAGGACGGCACCTATCCTCTGCCCGAGGCACAGATGGACCGCTTCATGTTCAAGCTGCTGGTGAACTTCCCCACCGCCAAGGAGCTGGCTGACATCGTCAAGATGACCGGCATCACCATGGAAGAGACTGCACAGCGCGTGCTGTCCGGTCCCGAAATCCTGGAAATGCGCGCTCTGGCTGCCACCGTTCCCGTGGTGGACAAGGTGCTGGACTATGCCGTCAACCTGGTTTCCAACACCCACCCCGAGATCGAGAACGCTTCCGAGACCGCTAAGAAGTACATCAAGTACGGCGCTTCTCCCCGTGCTGCCCAGGCTCTGATCAGCTGCGCCAAGGTCCGCGCTCTGATGAACGGCAACTACAACGTTTCCTATGAGGACATCGATGCTCTGGCTGCTCCCGTCCTGCGTCACAGAATCAAGATCAGCTACGGCGCCATCAACGAGAAGATGAATGCCGAGGACGTGATCGCCGCTCTGGTCAAGGAAAATAAGAAGCTCTCCAAGTAAGGAGAACGCTTATGAAACAGATCATCAATGAAGCTTTTCTCCAGCAGGTGGAAACTCTTCAGACGGTGCTGAAAAACAATGTCGCCGGTATGTTCGGCGGCAACCGGAAGAGTAAGACCTACGGTTCCTCCTGCGAATTCGCGGATTACCGCGACTATGTCCCCGGAGATGACATTTCCAAGATCGACTGGAATGCCTATGCCCGCTTCGATAAGCTCTACCAGAAGCTGTATCTGGACGAGCGGCAGATGCATACCCGGATCTACATCGACGCCAGCCGCTCCATGAACTATGGCGACGGCGGCAAGGGCGACCAGTGCCTGCGCCTGGCTGCCACCCTGGCATATATGTCCATTGCCGAGATGGAGAAGGTCTCCATCTTCATCCTGCGGGAGAAGGAGGTCCATGCTGTGATCTCCGGCATGGTGGGCAAGAATGCCTATTTTGAGAAGATCGGACTGCTCAACGAGATCACCTTCGACGGTGACAGCTATATTGCCGATGCCATCGTGCCTTCCAACGTGGGCCGGGGCGACGGTATGAGCATCATCATCTCCGACTTCCTCACCGACAACAACTATGAAACTGCCATCGACCGTCTGGCCGACAGCAAGCGCGATATTCTCTGCATCCAGGTGCTGGCAAGAGACGAATTGAATCCTCAGATGCGCGGCAAGATGCATCTGTTCGACTCTGAGGATGTGGGTCGCACCTACCGTAAGAATATCGACCGGGACATCGTCCGGGCCTACAAGGCTGCGCTGCAGTATGTGCAGGACCGGATCCGGGAATACTGCGCCGCCCGTGGCGCGGATTACATGCTAGTGGCTGCCGATGAGACCATGGCAGAGGTCTTCTTCGAGAAGCTGGTGAATGCGGGGGTACTGAAATGACATTTCTCTATCCGTTGGGCCTGCTGGGCCTTATCGGAATTCCCATTCTGATCATTATCTACATCATTAAAACCAAATACACGGAGCAGACCGTTGCATCTACTTATCTGTGGATCCTGTCGGAAAAGTTCCTGAAGAGAAGAAATCCCTTCAGCCGCATTACCGGCATCATCAGCCTGATCCTGCAGATCCTGGCCATTGTGCTGGTGAGCCTGGCCCTTGCCCGGCCCATGATCACCATGCCCGGCGCGGCGCATGAGTACTGCTTTGTGCTGGACGGCTCCGGTTCCATGAATATGGAACTGGGAGAGAAGAACCGCTTCCAGGCTGCCAAGGAGATCATTGCAACCCGCATTGAAGAGGCAACCGGCGGCAGCAAGTTCTCTCTGATCTATGCCGGCAGCGAAGCCGTGGTGGTTTTTGAAGAACTGGACGACAAGGAAGATGCCCTGGCGCTGCTGCAGGAGCTGGAAGTCGGCTATGATGCCGACAGCCTGCAGGAGGCTGTACAGCTGGCACAGGGTTACTTCAATGAGCGTCCTTCCATCCTGACGTATCTGGTGACCGATACCGACCACATTGTCAACGAGAACATCGAGCTGGTGAATGTGGCGGGCGAGCAGACCAACTTTGCCATTACCAACGTGACCCAAAGCATTTCCGAGGGTGTGCTGACGGTGGTGGGCGACCTGGTGTGCTATGGCGAGGGCGATGCCCTGGAGGTGAACCTGTACGTCGACGATGCCCAGGAACCTGCAGCCACCAATGTGGTAGTCGTGGCAGGGGAGGGCCAGCGCGCCCGCTTCCAGCTCAGCTGCAAGGCAGAAAGCTTCGATTCCCTGAAGATCGTGGCCGATGCCGGTGACGACTTCGTGCTGGACGACGCGGTCTATGTCTTCGACATCAAGAGCGACAATGCCTACAATACCCTGCTGGTCAGCGATGCAGGCTTCTTCCTCAACAGCGTTCTGGGTGCCCTGGGTCACAACAATGTGACGGTCAAGACCACCCAGGAGTTCCAGGAAGAGCTGGGCGGCGAGGCCAGCGGCTACGGCCTTTACATTTTCGACAGCTTTACGCCGGAAATGATGCCCGATGACGGCGCTGTGTGGGTCCTCAACCCCACCGGCAGCTCCGATGATGCCGGCTTCAGCTATCAGACACCGGTGTTTTTGGATGGCAAGGGTCGTCTGGACAAGACTACCTCCAGCAACTCCCTGGCCAGAATGCTGACCAAGGATCTGAGTAACGATCCGATCTACATTAAGGAATATGTAAAGTGCAGCCTGTACCGCAACTTTACCACCATCTATTCCTACGGCGGTACCCCTGTGATCTTCGCAGGTACCAACTCCCATGGCAACCGTCAGGTGGTATTTGCCTTTGACGTGCACAACTCCACCCTGCCTCTGCAGGCGGATTTTGTGGTGCTGATGCGCAACTGCCTGGAATACTCCTTCCCTGCCATTGTGGAGCAGTCCAACTATTATGTGGGCGAAAACGCCCAGATCAACATCCTGGCCAATTGTGACAGTGTTCGGGTGGAAAGTCCCCTGGGCAATGTGACCTATCTGGATGTGAACACCGCTGTCAGCGATGTGAAGCTGACCGAGACCGGTGTGTATACCGTGACCGCAGTGCTGGACGGCACCCAGCGCCAGTTCAAGCTTTTTGCTGCGGTTCCCGAATCCGAGCGTGCGCCCATCGCCAATGTGGAGGAGATCTCCGTGGTGGGCGAGGCGGTTCCCGGCGGTTTTGACGGCCGCTACGATCCGCTGCTGATCCTGTTTATTTGTCTGGCATTTGTTTTCGCCATAGAGTGGGGTGTATATTGCTATGAGAAACGTCAGCTTCGATAATCCCTGGTTGCTGCTCATAGCAGTGCCGCTCCTTCTGGCCGTGCTGCTGCCGTATGCATGGGCCATCCGCAAGGAAAACAGAAACAAGGCCATCGTGACCTCCCTGATCATCCATGTGCTGATCGTTGCCATCATCGCTCTGGCGCTGGCCGGCACCACCATGACCAGCTACATGACCAAGACTGAGGTCATTTTTGTGGCCGACGTGTCCTATTCTTCCGAGAAGAATCTGGACGAAGTGGACCGGCATATCCAGCGCATCAGCAAGGATCTGCCCAACAATGCCCAGGCGGGCCTGGTCTGCTTCGGCAAGGACTACCAGCTGACCACCGAGATCGGTGGCAAGCCCAAGAGTGTCCGCACCGCCACCGTGGACAACAGCGCCACCGACATTTGCTCCGCGCTGCAGTACGCTTCCACCCTCTTCAGCCGGGATGCGGTCAAGCACATCGTGCTGCTGACTGACGGCCGGGACACCGGTCCCGATGCTTCCGCGGAGCTGGTGCGTACGGTGGAAGCGCTGTATGTGGCCAACGTGAATATTCACGCTGTCTACATCGACAACAACATCCAGCCCGGTGATACCGAGGTGCAGATCTCCGGTGTAGAAGCCTCCGGCGCCACTTACCTGAACCATGCTTCTCAGGTCAGCGTGCTGGTACAGACCGCCACTGCCGGTCTGCCTGCCAACATCAGTCTCTATAAGAACGGTGAACTGTACACCGACACCGACCTGATGCTGGACAACGGCTACAACATCATCCGCTTTGATCTGGACACCACCCAGGTGGGCGTGTTCGATTATGAAGTCCGGGTGGAGGCAGAGGGAGACATTTCTTCCTTCAACAATTCCTACAGCTTTACCCAGGAGATCACCGGCGACGTGCATGTGCTGCTGGTGACCACCAATCCTGCGGATGTGGAGATGGCAGAAACGCTGTATGGCCCCGATGCCATCATCGACAGCTATGTCAATGACCCCAACGTGCCCTGCACGGTGGAGGCGCTGGCAAAGTACGATGAGATCGTACTCTCCGATGTGGATGTGAGCAAGCTGCGCAATGCATCCGCCTTTGTCGACAGTGTAAACAAGGCTGTTTCCCTGTTCGGCAAGAGCCTGATGAACTTCGGCGACGGAAAGATCCAGGACAAGACCGACGATGTGCAGCTGGAGTATGAGAATATGCTGCCGGTGAAGTACGGCAACGCTTCTCAGGAGCCTAAGCTGTACGCCATCGTCATCGACACCTCCAGAAGTATGTTCATGGCAGAGAAGTTTACCTATGCCAAGGAAGTGGCCTGCCAGCTGGTGAACATTCTGGACGAAAAGGATCAGGTCATGATCGTTGCCTTCTCCGGCGAACCCCGCCTGGTGGCGGAGATCCAGTCGGCTGCCAACAAGGACAGCCTGATCCGCATCATCAATGAGCTGACCGTCAGCCAGGGCACCGTTATGGGCGCCGCTATGAACGAGGCTTACAAGCTCATGAGCAAGATGCCCCATGAGAACAAGCAGATCATGCTGATCTCTGACGGCCTTTCCTATTCTCTGGAACCGGACAGCCCTGTGGCTGTGGCCCAGCAGATGCTGGAAGCCGGCATCACCGTATCCACCGTTAATATCGGCTCTGCCGAGGGTACGGGCCTGGATACCATGAATAACATCGCCGTCTCCGGCGGCGGCAGCTACCACTTCGTCAAGGGCATGGGCGATATCCAGAAGGTGGTCTATGAGGACATTCTGCCGGATTTGGGTGAGACCGTGATCGAGGGCAGCTGCGAGGTGTTCAAGAACATCCAGAACGACAGCGTGCTCTCCGGCGTGAACCAGCTGCCCAACATTATGGGCTTTGTTCAGTGCCGTCCCAAGTCCGACACCACGGTGGTTCTGTCTGTGCCTTATCAGAAGACCAACGGCGCCATTGTGAATGTGCCGCTGTATGCCTACTGGAGCTACGGCAACGGCCGGGTGGCCTGCTTCAGCTCTGACTTTATGAGTGTGTGGACCGCCGGTTGGCTGGACACCGATGGTGAGACCTTCATGCGCAATGTGCTTACCACCAATGTGCCCGACGAGCGTACCAACTACCCGTTCACACTGAACGTGGAGTATGACGGCGCCAACTCCCTGGTGGAGGTCGTGCCTGCCACCATCAATGCCTTTGCCACCCTGGATGTGAAGATCACCATGCCCAGCGGCCAGGTGGTGGAGCAGACGCTGAACTTCGACAAGACCCGCTACTACTATGAATTTGAGACTCCCGAGATCGGCAAGTATCAGATTCAGATCACCTACCAGCACGGTGATGAGCCCGATGTGTCCAACACCGTATTCCATCTGGCTTATTCTCCCGAGTACGACAGCTTTGCCATGTGCAGCGCGGCCAACCTGACCGCAGCCATCCGCGGCAGAGGCACGGTGTACGAGGATGACAGCCTGAAGGTGGAAAACAACAAGGACGAGATCTCTACCTATACCATGCAGTTCACGGTTCCGCTGCTGATCGCGGCTGTGGTGCTGTATCTGGTGGACATCATGGTCCGCAAGCTGACCTGGGCTGATATCCGTGGTCTGTTCAAGAAGACCGGCGCGTAAGGAGGAACCTCTATGAAGAAAAAATTACAGATCCTTGTTGCGCTGCTGCTGATCTTCAGCATGACTGCCTGCGGCGAATTTCACCAGGGCAATATCGGCACCCGCCCCAATCCCACGGTGAACACCAACCCTCCCGTCATTGACGAGAATACCTTCACCGTGACCCTGCTGATGAACGGTCAGCCCTATTCTCCCGATATCGAAATGTATGCCCTGTGGACCGATGGCTACAGCTACTATACCGCCAAGTTCGATGAAAACGGTGTGGCTGCCATTTCCGGCCTGGACGGTGATTACACCGTCACGCTGTCCGCTGTGCCTCTGGATCACACCTACAACACCAACGGCTATGCTGTCAGCAATGACAACCGACAGATCGAGATCAATCTCCACCGGATCTACCAGGGCACCGGCCCCGGTACCGGCCCTTACTACCCGGATGTGTATGAAATGAGCGAGCCGGGCGTGTATGAGATCGTGATCGAAAGCGCCGATGATGTGGTCTGGTGCCGCTATATGCCCAAGGTCAACGGTATTTACAACATCGAGTCCTGGGCCAGCATCACAGAGGACAACATCAACCCCAGCGTGGACATTTACTTCGGCAGCCCCGCGTTCATCACCTATGAAAAGACGGTGGATGACGGTGGCCTGGAGTCCAGCACCGGCTTTACCAAGAACTTCAAGTTCCAAAAGGACGTGGTAGACGAGGAGATCGGCAATGTGTTCGTCTTTGCCATCTCTGCCACCGCCAAGGACGGCAAGTATCCCATTGTGGTGCCGGTGGTGGTGGAGCGGGTGTCGGATAAGTACAACCGCTACTACCGCGAAACCGCCATTGTCACCGAGGAGATCCGTCAGGCTCCCAACGGCGTGGGCAGCTACATCCCCGCTGAGGTGCCCACCGGCAACGGCCGCTACCTGCTGGATGAGACCATGTTCAAGCTTTGGCCCGTAGAGGAAGGCGGCGACGGTTACTACCACCTCTATGATCCGGAAAAGTATCCCCAGCATAACGGCTACGGCCCTACGTTGTATGCCGACATTAAGGCTCCCTGCCGCAACCTGGCGGCGTCGGAAATGGTGGGTGATACGGAAGTATCCATTAATATGCAGCTGAATACCATTGAGTATCTGGGCAGCGGCAACAAGATGCTGACGGTGGGTGCGAATGGTACGTTCATCGACTATAAGCACTTTATTGAAGGCTTCCTGCCTCTGGCCAACGGCGGTTACTACTGCGTCAGCAGCTGTACCTGCGACATGGTCTATCAGGCCTGCCCCGCAGGCTGTCCCACCTGCGATCCGCTGTGCACCACCTGCCCTGAGGGCATGTACGGCGCGCCCGGTTATGCCGACGGCTGCAACAGCGACGGTCGCTACCCGGTGACGGAAGAACTGAAGGTCTTCCTGCAGCGGTTTGCCATCAGCCAGGGCCTGTTCCGCGACGGTATGGGCGGTGCAGAGCAGCAGGGCGTGGATTCTGACGAGGCCAGCCAGTGGCTGTTTGCCTGTGGCTATTACAGCGGCGACCAGGGCGGCAAGTGCCCCATGGGCGAAAAGATACCCAACAAGATCGGCACCTGAACCCAGACCGATCAACAATAATGGAGGTAACATCTGATGAAAAAGATTCTGGCGATCCTGCTGTGTGCTGTGATGGTGCTGTCTCTGTTCGCCGGCTGCGGTGGAGAAGAGACCCAGCCCACCGAGACCAAGCACAAGCACACCTATGCCACTGACTGGTCCTTCGATGCCACCAGCCACTGGCTGCCCGCCACCTGTGAGCACACCAACCTGAAGGCCAATGTGGGCAACCACCTGGATGAGGATAAGGACGGTGTCTGCGATAGCTGTGGCTGGTTCGATGAGACCCACACCCACGTTTTTACCGACGAGTGGAAGTCCGATGCCACCCACCACTGGCATCCTGCGGATCCTACCAAGTGTGATCACATCGGCGCCATGGGCGACAAAGCGGAGCACGTGGACGAAAACAACGACGGCCAGTGCGATATCTGCGCCTACATGGGCGAGCATACCCATGCTTATGAAGAGAACTGGTCTACCAATGAGACTGAGCACTGGCATGCTTCCTCCTGCGGACATGATGTGATCGCCGATCAGGGCGCACATGCCGACGAGGACCTGGACGGTAACTGTGACACCTGCGGCTGGTTCGATGAGACCCACACCCACACCTTCTCCGAAGAGTGGACTACCGACGTTGTCTACCACTGGCATGGTGCTACCTGTGAGCACACCGGCGCCAGGATGGACCTGGAAGAGCACGTGGATGCCGACGATGACGACAAGTGTGATGCCTGCGGCTTCCTGATGTGCGACCACCAGGATTTTGACCTGGACGGCGAATGCGACAACTGCGGCTACGCAGATCCCACCCATACCCATGAGTTTGGCGAAATGGCTGCCGATGTCAACGGTCACTGGAATGTGGGTATCTGCCATCCCGGCGCCACCACCGAGGTGGCTCCCCACGAGGATGCCAACAAGGACGGCAACTGCGATGTCTGTGCCTTTGTCATCTGCAGCCACACCTATGAGGAAACCTGGTCCAGCAACGAGACCCACCACTGGAAGATGGTCACCTGCTACTGCTCCATCCCCCGTTACGGCTACGGCGAGCACGTGGATGCCGACGGCAAGAATGGTTGCGACGTGTGTATGTATGGCTTTGATGTACAGTCTCCCTTCGAGGTCGTTATCGACAAGCAGAAGGAGACTTATATGAAGCAGGACCAGATGCTCTGCTACTATCCTGTGACCATCAACATCCCCCAGCCCGGCCACTACCTGATCTACTCCAACAACGAGCAGCTGCGCTGGTGCTTCACCGACGACGGCTCCAATGTGCCCACCGGCTATACCCTGGAGTTTGATGTAGAAAAGGCTGG
>RHMF01000923.1_pt1 | contig 13216 bp, 15 predicted proteins | sample 5365151 | NCBI WGS metagenome assembly RHMF01 (sample SAMN10266501, study PRJNA497801) | feces metagenome | isolation source: feces | host: Bos taurus | place: China: Prairie of Fairy Mountain | collected 2017-08-14 | reverse complement strand
CCGGAGAAAGGGCAGGGGTTATAATTTCCAGCGACCGACTACCGCAGGCGTGGTGCGCGTGTTGTTGCGTACGCCATATGCAGTGTGGGATTGCAGTGTGGGTATGGTGTACGCAACGTCACGCGCGGAGGGCGGTTTGATGGCTGGAGCCGGAACAAACTGGAGGGATTGCAGTGTAGATAGGGTGGTGGCTGGGGATTGGGAAGGTAGTCAAGCTGTGTGGTTTCCGCAACCGACTACCGCAAGCGTGGGGCGCGTGTTGTTGCGTACGCCATATGCAGTGTGGGACTGCAGTGTGGGTATGGTGTACGCAACGGTACGCGCGGAGGGCGGTTTGATGGCTGGAGCCCAAGCAACCAGGAGGGATTGCAGTATGGTCGGGCAAGTGGCTCTGTGCCCAAGAACAGCATCCTGCGCATCAAGCTACAGGGAGAAATCATGGAGCGTGCAGGCGAAGGCAGCCCAATGGACATCCTCAACAAGAGCGAAGAAGTTTCTATCGGCCTCGATCAAGCACTCGATGCCTTGAAAAAGGCCGCCAAGAACGACAATGTGAAGGGTATCTATCTGGAAGCAGGCTCATTGGCCTCCTATCCTGCCGACCTGCAGGAGCTGCGTCGTGCCATCGAAGAGTTCAAAAAGAGCGGCAAGTGGGTGGTAGCCTACGGCGATAACTATTCTCGCGGTGCCTACTATCTCTGCTCTGCTGCCGACGAGGTTTATCTCAACCCCACCGGCATGATTGACTGGAGCGGTATGTCGAGCCAGCCGATATTCTACACGGGCCTCATGACGAAACTCGGCATCAAAATGCAGGTCTTCAAGGTCGGCACCTACAAAAGCGCCGTCGAACCTTTCGTCAACACGGAGATGAGTGAAGCCAACCGCGAACAGGTTCAGGGACTCCTTGGCAGCATCTGGAACAATATGCTTAAAGATGTCGCCAAGAGCCGCAAGCTCTCTGTCGAGACTCTCAATGCCTTTGCCGACTCTGCATCTGTCCTTTCCGAGGCCTATGTCTATGTCGAAAACAGACTTGCCGACAAACTCGGATATCTCAGCGACGTGAAAGAGGCTTTGAGGCAGCGAATGAAACTGAATGAGGATGACGACCTGACCTTTACAACGCTTACCGATGTGGCTGCCGCCGATGACCCCTCCGACAAGGTTGACGAGGAAGTGGCCGTCTATTATGCTTACGGTGAAATCAACGATGCTCCCACAAGTGGCCTGAGCTACAACCAGGAACATTGTATTACCACTAAAGCTACGATTACAGACCTCCAGAAACTTCGCAAGGATGACGATGTGAAGGCTGTCGTCATCCGTGTAAACAGCCCAGGCGGCTCAGCCTTTGCCAGTGAGCAGATTTGGCACGAAATCCAGCTCTTGCGTGCCGAGAAGCCCGTAGTCATCAGCATGGGTGCTATGGCTGCAAGCGGCGGCTACTACATCAGCTGCGGTGCAAACAAAATCATCGCCGAGCCTATGACGCTGACAGGCAGTATCGGCATCTTCGGCATGATTCCCGATGCTAGCGAACTGCTCACCCAGAAACTCGGTCTCTCCTTTGATGTCGTGAAGACTAATGCCATGAGTGACTTCGGCGCAATGGGACGTCCCTTCAATGCTGGCGAGGCTGCCAAGATGCAAGCCTACATCAACAACGGCTATGAACTCTTCACAGGACGTGTTGCTGGCGGTCGCGGCATGGCTCAGGACAGTGTGAAAGTCATTGCCGAAGGTCGCGTCTGGACTGGCGAGCAGGCTCTGGGGATTGGTCTCGTCGATAGGCTCGGCAACCTCGAAGACGCTACCCGGGAAGCTGCCAAGCTGGCAGAGTTGGAGAAATATACGGTAGGACGTTATCCCAGCCCTACACCTTGGTACATGACTCTGCTCGACAAAGAGAGGAACGGCTACATGGAAGGCAAGATGCGTGCTGCCCTTGGCGAGTACTATTCAACCTATGCACTCATCATGCGTATCGGAAAGATGGCTCCCGTACAGGCACGCATGCCATATGACCCTAATATCAAATAAACAGATTCAATCTTTCAACTATGGAAGGTGATTTGACACAGATACGCAGGTGGCTGATGCCTCTCAGTTGGTTCTACGGAATCGCTGTTGATATCCGTAATGCGCTATTCGACATGGGCATCCTGCGTTCTGTGGCATATGACATCCCTATTATCAACGTAGGAAATATCACCGTTGGTGGCACAGGCAAGACCCCCCATGTTGAATACCTCATTCGCCTTCTTTCCTGTCATCATCGTGTGGCAGTGCTTAGCCGTGGCTATAAGCGCAAAACTCATGGCTATATACTTTCCAGTGTTAGCTCTACGATGGAGGATATAGGTGATGAGCCTTGGCAAATAGGTTGTTTTGCTTGGGCGCGGGCGCGTATGCGTGCCCGTGAGGAAATTTGTTGGTAGTGGCTGTTTGTTAGCATCTTAGGTCGTTACGTATTGGAAATCCGACGGCGGTACTACTGTACCGCCTTTTTTTTCAAAATAGTCTCATTGTACGTTCGGTTATGTTTAGGAGTTTCATTACTTCATTGACAGCTGCATCATATGTCAATGACTTATCTGTGGTGCGGAGTTTGAGAAGAGTTTTAAAGAATTGAAGCTCATCGCGGCTCCAGGGGTTCGCAAGGTCTGCACGATAATCATCCTCCACAAGGGCAGAAATAATCGTCTCACATGCTTTCCACACTTCGCCATCCGGCTTCGTGCCTTGGTATGCTTTTATCTTCTCTATGAGTCGATGATAGCGTGCTTTAAATGACTCGCCGGAACCAAGTGCCTCCCCATCTTTTTTCAACTTGTAAACAATCTCCATTGCAGAGAAGTCGAATAAGATTTTATCTGGACATCTGTCTTTTCTCTGCCCTTCTTGGAAGTACTTGAAGTGAAAGTAGTGCTGAGCAAGAGAAGCGAACATCACAAGAATTTTATCACGGCTTGTATAGCATTCCAATGTGTGCCGGAGAGATTGATATTTCTTTTCGTGTCCGTCCAGTTCTATCCTCAACCAATTTCGTTCGGGGCTTTTCATAGAAAATTCAACTCTCCAAACATTCACCGGCACACCATTCTTGGTCACTCTTGAAATATCATCTATCATCCCACAATGGAACCAAGCTTCCCGGATATAAGGTTTCCGATACCTGTCTAATTTGGAATCGTATAATTCCATTGTTTTATTATACAATTTAGTAGCCACGAAAGAAGACTTTGAACCCCATGAAAGTGAATTCCATTCCTGACCAGTCCACGTGTCCGAACCATGGGAAGCTATATTGCCCTGGTTGATTTTCGCATATCTGTGTTTAAAATATCTACGGACGAAATCAGCCGGGTTGTCACCTCTGTCGAATGTCACGAAATCCAAGCAAATATCCAACCGATACAGACGATAATCGAAGTAACCATATTTTGTAAGGAAGTTAAGCAATAGGGAAGCAGCGTTGTTAAAATAGCAAGTTCTATTGCACAATCTTATATGACATTCGTTGCCGCTGAAAATTCCACCTAAACCCACCGAAAAAGGAGCCCTTCTTATCTCTAAAAGTGGCTCATCGTGGGTGTCCATTAGGGTAAACATTTCTTGATAAGTTCGAGTGCCATATTCTCTTATACGAACCTCGAAGCCCTCGCGTTGGTAGAAAAAAGCATCGAGAGCCACGTTTTGTGGCTCCCGAGCAAAGACCTCGACCCAATCAAGATTGACGCACCGAATGGGCTTATAAGATTGGGACTCGTTTTTCATTCTGTCGGTGTTTCAATGCGTGATACCCAGCCCTCAGGGGCAACACTGAACCTCTCGCCGGAGCGAGATACAACCTCTATGGCTTGTGCACCGGGGTTGCTGTTTACAAGTTCTGCAGCATGGAAGTACTTATCTACCTTGACTTCCTTTGAACCATCGGGAGTATAGAGAACCGATGGAACATCATCACTCTTTCCACCCAGGAGCTCAATACGTGCAACATTGATAGTAACACCAGCTTTCATGCAGCGGTCTTTCTTTGAACTGTACACACGAAGCGACATAGAGCCGCTGGCATAAATCATTTGCCCTTTTTTGAGATATCCGAGAACCTTTGGAGAGCCCTGCATGATGCAGTCCACCCAAATTGTCTCTTCATGCTGTTGACCGGCATTGTCCGTCCATCTATTTGAATGGGCAACACGAAATGTTGTAAACTCACGACCATTGGAATTTTGCACCTCTGCATCGGCTCCAAGGTGTCCGACAATAATTGATTGTAACATAACAAATAGGTTTTAGTGATTTATAAATAGGCCAAATTGACCCTTTTTTTCTTGATTGTTAGACTTAGGTTTATTACGTGGGCTCGCCTCGGCAGATTGTTATACAAGGTTAGTGGAAGATAGAGTAAGCCCACATCATGCATATCCACGTACCGAAGAGGATGATTCCCATAAACACGTTAACTAAGATTTGTTGCCACGACTTAGCGGTGGGCTCTTCCCACTCATCGAGCATGTCGAAGAAAGATTTCTTTTTCATAACATAATGGTTTAAGGTTGTGTAACTGACTTTAAGACTTTCACAGAGTAGTTGGCAGAATATAAATCATATCCCTCAGCCAACTTAAAAAGAGTTTGCTCGTCCGAACACTCAAGTACATTTTTTAAGAGAGTGTTCAGGAATCTCGAACGATTGAGGTAACTACGTTTACCGCAATAAAGGTCGAGAATACCTAAGGTTTTTTTGTCGATGCGAAACGCAACTAATTTGGTTGTTTCCATAAAAATGTAAATAAATAAAACTAATGGCGACTATGTTTAATTGTAACCTATTCTTTTTCAGGCGAATGCAGAGATAAAAATCAAACCCCAAAATAGGGGATAATTACCCAGGCATTGAGGATGTAACGTGCCGGAATACCGCTGTATAACCGAGAAGTGCCAAAAGATGCCGTGACACCCGGGAACCAGGAGCCACGGCCTCTGCCGTTGGCGATGGGCTTTACGTTCATGGGTCGCTCCTCAGCGTTGCCCATTATCCTAAGCCTGTGCAAAGATACAAAGATTTAAGGAACTGCCAAAACAAATGTATAACAAACTTAAGAATGTTATACGCTTTGCAATGTAAGGATTGCAAAATGGCAGCATCTATACATTAAAGCAGGGGTCGAGGGGGCGCAGCCCCCCGCCGCGAAAATTTGGGGGTAGGGTATATAGACATATATCGGGTAACCCATCAGCAGTTCTCATCAGCAGCACCCACACCAATATATACATACATATATGTTGTAGAACATGTTTTTTAGCCGAAAAAATAGGGAAATATATTTGTATATATGGGAAAAAAGTCGTACCTTTGCATTAGAAAAAGAAAGAGAAATAAACCTAACTATTAACTAAAAACCAAAGAATTATGACTTACACAGAATTTAAAGAACATGAAGAGCTGAACATAGTAATAGGTTCAACTTTGTTTAAGTTCCAAAAAGCAGACGAGTACCACACCTTTATTATGGTTAACCTCCAGTCAAGCCCTTACCAGGACAACGGAATAGAACTTCATCATTGGATTGAAACGTGCACAAGAGTCATCGACGTAGATGCACACGAAGCATGGGAAGAGTTAGAAAGACAGAGAGACATTCTAACTAAGAGAGCATTTTAATTACAACTAACCAGCCGGAGGGGTCAGCCCACCGGCACAAATAGACAAACTATGAACTACGTGAAATATAGAATTATTGAGGATTTGTTATCAGTTTTCAAATGGCTGACCTTAAGGACGAGTGTTGAAAGAGTAAGCATAGATACATATTATAGCAGTATAGACCTAACACTTTATCAAAGGTGCGAGGAAGGCTGTAGAGAAGAGATAATAAAGGCCATTTTAGACTACTGCAAACATGCTCCCGAGATAAGGAAAGAAGACCTAACAGAAGAAAACATGATAATAACTATTTTTACTTGGAAAATTAATAAACAAAAAAATATATGATGTACAGAGCTAAGATTACACATTGTGCGGCTATCATCGCGAACATCTACGGAAGCGATTATCCATACATAGCAAAAGACTTTTACGATACATGGATAGAAGTCAAGAGCCAAGAGGAAGTCGATTTAATAAATGACATTGAACATGAACAGGAATGCACATTCATTGAAGTAAAGAACCTTGAAAAAATAGCTAAGAAATGACATTTGCAGAATTTAGACAAGAGCGGTCGAGGGTGGTTTTCCTCGAGCAGCTCACAATAGAGTTCCTAAACCTACCCGCAGGGCAGGTAGTGATAATCGTCAACATGCCTGCTGGCATCAGGGCGGGAGGCAAGAAGATAGGGCAGACCTACACAACAGCCACCACCCAAGTAGGATGTTTTGAGGCATGGGACATCTATAGAACCTTAACAGCATAAAGCCATGATAGAAGATTTCATAACATACCTGACAGCTGTTCGAGGCTATAGCACGCATACGGCTACAGCATACGAAAAGGACATCCGCAAGTTCGCGTGCTGGATGAAGCGCCGGAACCATGAAGCGCGATGGTCAACCATCACACGCGAGGACCTGGATGAGTACATCACCCAGGAGTACGCAGCTGGCTTAGCACCCGCCACCACAAATCGCCATTTGAGTAGCATTAGTAGTCTCTATGACTACATGAAGCGTCAAGGCTATGAAGTAGTCAACCCCTGCCGTTACGAAAGCAGGCGCAAGATAGGTGCGAGAGTTCCGAACACCATACCCACTGAAGACATCATCAAGGCATACCAACAGAGCGAGGGAACAGTACACATAATACTCGGTATACTCGCAAGTACCGGCATGCGCATACAGGAGCTTCTAGACATGGAGTGGCAAGACATCGACCATGAGTCGGGCACCATTCGAGTCCACGGCAAGGGCTGCAAGGAAAGAATAGTACACACCAGTTTTTCTCTTCTAGAAGAACTGCAGCAGCTCGCTCATCAGCAGTACCCATCCGGCAAGATTTTCCACTACGACCAAAGGACAGCTCGCTACATGATATGGCGAGCCCTCCAGTCGTTCAGCAATGCCCGCCAGTTGAGCCCGCACGCCATTCGTCACACGATGGCGACCAACATGGCGAACCATGGTACCAATGCCACCACGATTGCGGCTGTCTTGGGACATAATGACATCAGGACTACACAGAAGTATATAGACATGACGCAAGCAGCCACAAGGCGTGCTATGCGCCGTTATTCATTAATTAATTAAACATAATTAAGACATGACAAAGAGAATTGAAGACAGCGAGCGCGTGCGCAAGGCGTACGCGCAGCGCGGACAAAGGAGTCAGCAGCGCTTCGGGTTCCTTGTGGATTTAGAAAATTACGACTGGCTCATGAGCAGACCCAACAAAGGGCGGTACCTTAACAACCTAATAGCGGCAGACAGAGCCGGAGGAGGTGGGCAGTAAGCCCACCTTTTTTTATCCCTCATCGAGGATAATTTATTCCCTCACTCAACAGTACACCATATAGAAAACCCCTTATTGACAAAAAAAAACCATGCCCGAGCCCGGAGGGGAACCGCAAAGCGGCGAGGGCATAGACCTCCAAAGATGAGTGTAAAGCATATCGAGTCACGATATGCAACCAATGAAAAAAGAGCACTCCGCTGAGTGCCCATAACAAACGATAAAAGAAATAAAAACAATAACTAACTATCAGCTAAAACCATATCGTATGCACGTCCTATGATATTTTCATCAACAGACCGGCCGCATTCAAACCTGGCCATTGCGGCTACAATTTTAATCATGTTGAATTTATTGTCGAAATGTAACCGGCAGTCGGGACATATTCCCGACTGGTCGGACACGTAGCGAGTATAATAGATGGTATTATTTTCCGATGTTGGAGCCCATCGGGAAATAATACTCCGAATAGTATTCAGTTTGTACCTTTCTATATACCTACGTAGTAGGATAAAGCCTGCACGGAGTCCGTACACCATATCCGTAAACTGCTCAAAATCGGGGTCGGTGGGTTTAGTAACCTCACCGAGCCATGCATTGCCTATTCGTATATTGAGCGGGTTATTATTCCGAATTCCGCGCGGGACTTTTCCTGCCATGAGTGTCGAAGTAGGTATTAAGTTTCTGTATGTAGTACTCGAGTCCGAAGATGCTCCCTGCAAGCAGGAAAGCCTGACCGACATAGAAGAGCAGGCCTGTGGCTACGTCTTTGATGTCAAAGACCTGAAAAGCCACAAGGCCAATGCTGCTGAGGATTAACGCGACAGCGCAAAAATATTGTATTTTTGCCTTAGCGTTCATGTTCTAAAGGCAGGCCTCTGCGCCTGCTCCGAGAAGTGCTGCTATAATATAACCCAGCACCTGTAGAATGGTTTTGAATGTTTTGTTCATATGCTATATTATTTGCAGGCGCGTGTGAAGCACGCGCCTGTAAAAATTAAACGATCATTCAATCACGTTGATGTGGAACCAGCGCTCGCTGTCATCAGCGTTCTGATAGACATCAACCGATTCTCCTGCACTTATGCCTAGTACACTATACGAGATGCTTGTATCGGTCTTTGTGGGTATCGGGCTAACTTCATGACCATCGACAAGAATCTTTGGTGTGACATTAGCCAGGCGCTGACCCGAAATAACCATGGTTTCCAGGGGAGCGGTCACAGATACGTTGCCGCTGCTGACATTGACACTTTCATTGTTTAACAAAACGTTTTCATTAAACACTGGACCTGGCTCTTCTCCTCGGGTGATTGTGAACCATCCCTCACCCTCGTAGTAAACCTTTGCTCCGTTCTCCTTGGCTAATGTTTGGCTTGACAGATTGAGAACGTAGTTGTTAAGCTGACGAGTCGCAATTATGTTGTCAGCTGCACCATAGCTTGAACGGACAGGAACATAAACTATCCTGTGACCCTCTGCGACTCCACCTATAGTGATGGTATTCGCTTTCTCACTGATGAAGATTTGACCATCAATGAGGGTCTTTGATGTACTATCCACTGAGATTGTTGCATTTGTAGGTAGCGTCGGAGTAGATGTGCTTTCAATGTAGAAGAACACGTTATTGTTGTAGTAAACAATACCATCACTTGCATTCATCTGCAATGCTTCGTATGTACCGGGGATGCCAGCATTTGCAACCAAAGTGATGTTGTCATCTGCTCCGAGTGTTGAACCAGTCGGAACGAATGTCATCGTTTGGTTTGGAGCCACGTTGGCCACTGATATGGAGTTCAATTGTGCAATGCCAGTTACAAGACCAGTCTTGATATCAACTTCGTTGCCATCGAGTTCTACCTGAGCGCGGTCGAAAGGCAGAGGATTGGCGAGTGTTTCTCCGTCAAGACCACCTTCCTGGCTGTCTGTAGTTTGGAATACAGCCAGTAAGTCAACCTGTCCTCCAGCAGTAAACTTGTAGGTTGGGCTAAAGGCAAGATATTCATCTGAACCATTAATCTTCCATCCAACGAACGTAGCTCCCTCATCAGGAACCGCGGAGATTGTTACTTCGGTGCCGTTGTCATAAGTCCCCATGCCGGAAACACTTCCGTTTCCGCTGGTAGTGAGGAATATACGTGACTGATTGATGCCTGCACTCTGTGCCTCATCCTCACCTGCATAGAGCTGCACACCACGTGTACGTGTAAAACGGAAATCGTTGAAGTTGACACCGCGTGTAGCTATCAGTTTGGCGATGTCCTCGCCTGTCTCAACTGTGTAGTTGCTATACTTGGCTGAAGCGCGAGAGTTGAGGTCTTTCATGCCGTAGGCATAAACAACAACATCGCTGGTACCGATGAACATATACGTGGGGAAATAGCCACCCTCACCGGCATTGGTAATTACGATTGAGTTAACGAGTTGTAGGCGCTGGTTGTCATTTTTCTTGAAAATGACGTAGCACACGCGGTCGGCAATCTTCGAAGCATCGCGGTTGAGATGGATATTAGCGAACGTTCCACCAGCCCGCGCAATGGTGATACCTGGAAGTCCGGCCGAGCCGGAAGTGATTTGCAGGTTTTCGAGTGAAACCTGAGCAACGCCATTGTTGTAAGCTGTCCAATCGAAGTTTCGCTTCGTAAACTGATTACGAGCCGAAACCATCTTATTTCTCTTGTATGTCAGCACTGGGGCGAAAACTGCAGAAAGCTGTGATAGCAGTTTCATACGAGCACGCTGAGATACCTGCTTTGAAGTATTAGGGTTAGAAACCTTGGGCTGGTAGTTGCGAACAACCTGTTCGCCAGCTACAGAAGCATACACCTGGGAGCCCAACTTACCCGAGCCGGTGCCTGCTATACCTGATAATTTCATATATCGAAGTTTTTTAGTTAGACATTAATAAAAACATTATCTATTCGTCACTACCTGGAGTGACGTGATTTTCAGGACATTCTACAACCATGTAGATGTCACCCCATGCCGTAAAGGTTAGTGGGTTGTCAGTCTTCCAATTGTAGTCGTTGTTAGAGTCCCAAATATGCCATGCCTTGAATGTGCAGCCAGGAGCAGCAACAGCCAGGAACTTTCTTTGAGTGCCACGGCGGATTACAAGAGGACTTTGCTGCACGGCACCCGATGCCGTGTTAAGTCTAATAGCTCCATCTCCATCGAAAACGAAGCGGACAGCTACAGAGCCCTCGGGAACTGAAACAGAATCAACATCGTCAAATGTAATGCTGTTGCCCTGAGTCTCCGTGAAGGTATAGTCACTTGTAGTGATTGCACGTGTAGCAATCAGTTTTGCAACATCCTCACCCGTCTCGACTTTATAATTGCCGTATTTAGCCTTTGCGCGTGCGCCGGTGTCTTTCATGCCGTAGGCATAAACGAACAAGTCGCCATCGTAGTCGGGAACTTCTGTGATATAGTCGTTTTCTTCGCCTGGGTCTGTTACGACTATGCTATTGATGAGCATCAATTCGCCCTCCTCACTACGCGCGAACAGATTATATACTATGCGGTCAACAGAAGTACCGGGGTCGCCCATAAGATAAATTTGCAATTTATCGTCCTCGACACGTGACATGGCAACGCGCGGAAGTGCTGCATTTCCGCTTGTGAGCTGGAATTGCTCAAGGAAAGAATATGCCTTGCCGTTAATTGCTTGCACATTGGCAAAATTCTTCTTTGAGAACTGATTACGTGCAGAACTCATGCCCTGACGTGGAATGACAATGACAGATGCCATTGCAGCTGACAATTGTGACATCAGCTTCATTCGAGCGCGTTGGTTGACCTGCTTCTCTGTGTTGGGATTTGACACTTTTGGCTGGTAGTTACGAACAATTTGTTCGCCAGCCACGGACGCATACACCTGGGAGCCCAACTTACCCGAGCCAGTGCCCGCAATGCCTGATAATTTCATAGAATATGTAATTAAAGTTATAATAACCGGAGCGGCCGGCCGCCGGCTGGATGGTGGGGGTACACTTCCAAGCTGCTGCAAAGGTACAAATAAAAGGTGTGAGAGCAAAGTGAGAGAGTAGTGAGAGTAATGTGAGAGTTAGCGAAAAAAGCCGCAGGATAGCGGCAGTTTTTAACATCTTGTTAACATTCAGGGTTACCCGAATTGTTAACGGACGTTAACAGATTTTGCGTTTTCGCAAAATCCACATTTAAGATAGTTTAACAATTCCGAGAGGAATTGTATAACAAAAAAGCCCTCAAGGCTAAAAAAAGTACTTGGGGGGTCGAAGGGGGCAAAACCCCCCTGCCGCGCGAAAAATGCAAAAAAATATGTTGTAAAACATACCGATATATTTGCATATATCGGAAAAAAGTCGTACCTTTGTAGTAGAAAAAGAAAAGGAAATAACAACCAACTAAAACCAAAAATCATGAAAGCAAAGACAGCAATCGAAGCCTACGCAGCATGGGCAAGTAAAAAGACAAACAACGCAAACGTAAAAGCAAAGGTGGCAATACTCCACAATGTGGCGCGGATAGCAAAAGAAACAGCACCCAGCAGCACATGGAGCACACTAAGTGACAGCGTAATAATGAAGTGCATAGAAATGGCATACAAAGAGGGATGCGGCGACAAAATGGCACGCTTTATAGACAACACCATAAGAGAAATGGTAGTATATGCACAATATCGAAAGGGACACGTTTACAGCCCATTTTGGATGAAATGAGCGCCGACCCCGGTCCGGGGGCGGTGCCGCCGCCCCCGTCGGCAAGGGGCACCACCAGAGCAGCTGCGGGCACCGCCACCGCCAACAGCGAAGAACAACCCCACCCCCATAATGATAAAAAGAAAATGCCCGAGCCCGGAGGGGAAGGCCAAAGGCCCGAGGGCATAGACCGCCGAGGATGAGGGCGTAGCCAACACGCAAGGGAGTGTAGCGACCGCCGCAGGAAATGCCGCGACCAACTACCGAAATACATTCTCCCTGCGCCGACCAGAGGTCGCGAATTTCGCGGATGTCGGGAGGCGTGCACCCAGGGGGTGCCGATGGCAGCGAACAGGCACCGGGGATGAGGGTCCAAATGTAACTTAAGGGTGGTGGGTGGGCGCACGAGTTTGTGGGCAGCGCATGTGCGAAATGCAGGGTGGTCGATAATTGTTATTATCGTTGCGATAATAACAGACAATTATCGTGCAGGGCGGGAATTTTGCGCATGCAGTGCCCACAAGCCGTGCGGTTCGCCGCGACCAACTACCGCAGGCGTGGGGCGCGTGACGTGGTGTATGCACCTTGCAGTGAGGGATTGCAGTGTGGCAGGTGCATACATCGCGTCACGCGCGGAGGGCGGTTTGATGGCTGGAGCCGGAACAAACTGGAGGGATTGCAGTGTGGTCGGGGTGGTGGTTGGGGTTAGGGATGGGCGTGGCATCGGTGCAGTTTCAGTGGCGCGGCATGAGCGATTGCAACACGCAAGGGAGTGAAGCGACCGCCGCAGGCTTTGGGTGGTGGTTGGGGTTAACGGATGGAAATATTAAACAATCATCGCGGTGTGGATGCCTAATTTTGGCACGTGGGAAAATGCAGTGTTGGGTTTACGAAGTGAGGCTTTTCTCATGTACCAAAATTCGGTATCTGCACGGCGATACCGCTCTCCCTGCCCTCGGGCTTCGGCATGATGCCTAAGCACGATGCCGGAGCCGGAGAAAGGGCAGGGGTTATAATTTCCAGCGACCGACTACCGCAGGCGTGGTGCGCGTGTTGTTGCGTACGCCATATGCAGTGTGGGA
>RHMF01000922.1_pt1 | contig 13217 bp, 12 predicted proteins | sample 5365151 | NCBI WGS metagenome assembly RHMF01 (sample SAMN10266501, study PRJNA497801) | feces metagenome | isolation source: feces | host: Bos taurus | place: China: Prairie of Fairy Mountain | collected 2017-08-14 | reverse complement strand
AGGAAAATCATATTTTTCTAAGCTATCCACAATCACAACTCCTACACCTTTCCAATCAAATATATATTCCACAAAAACCGCTCCTGCAATTAGAGAAGCAAACCAGCCACTGATGGAACTTACAATAGGGTTTAGAGTGTTTCTTAGAGCGTGAGAATAAATTATTTTAAAATTACTTAATCCTTTTGCTTTCGCTGTGCGTATGTAATCTTGCGAAAGCACTTCTTTCATCGTGCTTTTTGTTAATTCGGTTATTACAGCAAGTGGACGAATTCCAAGTGTTATTGCAGGCAAAATAATGTTTTTCAAACTCAAATACTCTCCTTCTCCAAAATCATCAACACTCCAAAGGCTTCCAAACATAGAAAGACCTGTATAATCTGCCAAAAGAAAAGCAAATACCCATGCAATTAAAATAGCAGCAAAGAAAGATGGCAGACTCATTCCAAGAGAAGTAACAACTAAAATAATCTTTTCCAACCACCCATCTTTAAAAACCGCCGCCAAAGCGCCAAGCGTCACCCCAAGAACAAAGGCTATCGCTATACTAAGTAAAGCAAGATAAATAGTATTTGGGAAAGCCTCTTTGAGAATATCAACAACAGGTTTTCCACTTTGATAACTTCGTCTTAAATCAAAATGACTTAAATCATAGATATACTTACAATATTGGTGATGTAAGGGTTTGTCTAAGCCTAATTCTTGATGTATAGTTTCAATACTCTTTTCGTCTGCTCTTTGTCCAAGCATCATACGAGCAGGATCGCCAGGTAGGATATTAAATAACACAAATACAAGTGTTACTACCCCAATCATTACAAGAAAACCGTAAGCAATCTTTTTGAGTATGAACTTTATCATTACTATTTAGGCAAATTCCTCCACGACCACTTTGCTTTAACCTTTCCTTTTGAGATTTGAATCAACCCTGGATTAGAACGAAGAATCGTTTTTATAGATTTGTCGTCAGAGGAGTAAATCAAAAAGTTTTGAGACTTAGGATATTTTTCTAAAAACTTTGCACAGCCTTCTGTATTTGAAGCAGTAACAATCAAGACTCTATTGCCTTTTTCTAATAATTTTTCACAATAATCCAATATTCTATTTACTCCTTTTTCGTTTGCTTTAAGTAAATTATAGGAAGTAATCATATATAAATCGGAAGTAGTATCTGAAAGAATTTCTATGGTTTCATCTTCTTCTCCCATATCCAATAGCGTTAGCGAAAAGCCATCTGCTGCAACAGTATTAGTATTTTCCACTCTGGAATCAATAAACGTCCATTGTTTTGAAAAGTCTTGGTTTACTTTATACTCTTCCATAAGTTTCTCCATAGTAAATTCCTTAACCTCTCCTGTTGCATTATTTTTATATTTCGCATAACTAATAGGAGGAGTTACGTCATCACCCACAGGTACCATTTGATTGCCTATTTCCCATGCTCTAAAATCAATCACAGGCTCATAAACAGAACTATAAATTGAAAAGAAAAGAATAAATATTCCAAATACTGAGGTAAGGAGTTTTGAATTAACCTTGCTTACTCCAAATTCCATTTTTCTTTCAATAAGAATAATTCCTACCAAAAGCACATCTAAAACAATATTCTTCCAAAATGTTTGCCAATTAGTTAGTTTTATTGCGTCACCAAAGCAACCACAATCATCTACTTTATTAGTTAAAGCATCGATTAAGGTCAATACTGTAAAGAATGCCATAATTATTACCGAAGAATATTTGGAAAGTTTTGGGAAAAAGCCAAAGAAAATCAAGACTCCTATCATAAATTCTAAGGAACAAAGAATAATTGATAATAGTATTAAAATCCACGGCATTGAATCAACAATCCAATTCATTCCGAAAACGTAAATATATTCTTCTATTTTATATGCTGTTCCCCAAGGGTCAACTGCTTTTACGAAACCAGAGAAAATAAATACTCCTCCAAAGATTGCTCTTAATAAAACGCTGATTGCTTTCATTATAATCCTAATTTAATACACGCAAATACCGAATAATTTACTATATCTTGATAATTAGCATCCACACCCTCACTTACCTTTGTCTTTCCTTGATTATCTTCTATTTGTTTCAAACGAAGAATCTTCATAAGTATTAAATCTGTAATAGAACTCACTCTCATATCTCTCCAAGCCTCTGAATAATCGTGATTTTTCTTCAACATAAGATTTTTAGTAAGGTTTGCATATTTGTCATACAAAGACATAGCCTTATCAACTGCTAAATCCATTTCGTTATTATCTTTCATTTCTATTTGAATCAGTGCAATAATTCCATAGTTTATCATTCCTATAAACTCCGAAACTATTCCCTCTTCTATCATCTGTGTTCCTGATTCTTGAATGCTTCTAATCCTTGATGCTTTTATAAATATTTGGTCTGTAAGTGAAGAAAGACGTAAAATTCTCCAAGAAGAACCATAGTCAGAGAGTTTTGCTTCAAACAATTCTCTACACTTTTTTATAACATTATCGTATTCTACGTTAGTATTATTCATAATTTTTATTATCTTTGTGCGGTTAAAAAAATTAAAATGTTTAGCGAGGGTAAAATTACAACATTTTTCAGAAAGCAAAGTATTATTTGCAAAAAAAAAGTTTTTGACTTATCAAGTCCAAAGCTTATGGGAATAGTAAATATTACTGAAGATTCTTTTTTTGATGGAGGAAAATATACCAAAATTCCACAAGCACTTCAAAGAGTTAAAGATTTGATAGAACAAGGCTCTGATATAATTGACATAGGAGCTTGTAGTACTCGACCTGGTGCTAAATTAACAGAAGCAAAAGAAGAAATCACAAAAATTATTCCTGTTTTAAAAGAAATAAGAAAGCAATTTCCTGATATTATTATTTCAATTGATACTGTTTGGTCTGAGGTTGCACGAGCCGTAATCGACAATGGAGCAGATATAATCAATGATATTTCTGGCGGAGAATTTGATTCTCAAATGCTAAAAACGGTTGGAGAATTAAACGTTCCTTACATTTTAACTCATTTTAAGGAAAAAGCAGAATACAAGAATCAAATAATAGAACTAAGTCAGTATTTTTCTCAAAGAATAAATGCTTTATATGACTATGGAGCAAAGGATATAATTTTGGATTTAGGTTTTGGATTTGGCAAAACAGTAGAAGATAATTATCTTTTACTTGCTCGACAAAAAGAATTTCAAATTTTCAATTTACCAATTCTTACTGGAATTTCTCGAAAGAGTATGATTTACAAAACCCTTGACACAACTGCTGAACATTCTCTTAATGGCACAACATTTCTTCACGCTTTTGCACTATTGAATGGAGCAAATATTTTAAGGGTCCATGATATTAAAGAAGCTAAACAATGTATTAAATTATTTAACGAATATAAAAAACACTTAAAACAATGATATTAAACATTATTCAAGGCTTACCTTCATTTAGAATAATAGATTTTGTAGATATTCTATTAGTTGCCGTTTTATTCTATTACCTTTACAAACTTCTTAAAGGAACAAATGCTTTAAATATCCTCATTGGATTCATTCTTGTTTACATTGCGAGTGCTATTGTGAAGTTTTTAGACATGAAACTACTCACAGAAATTTTAGACCAATTCATTTCCGTAGGAGTAATTGCTCTTATAGTAATATTTCAGAGTGAAATCAGACGTTTTCTCATTCTTTTAGGTTCAAATGGCTTTCTTGACAAATGGAAAAAACTTATTTTTTGGAAAACAAACAAACATTCAAAGAATAATTTAGACGTTTCTTCAATAGTATTGGCTTGTAATCATCTTTCACAGTCTTATACAGGTGCGCTAATCGTTGTTTGCAAAACTAATCCCTTAGAACAAATTATTCAAACAGGTGATATGTTTGAGTCGGACATAAACTCTCAACTTTTGGAAACAATATTTTTCAAAAACACTCCTTTGCATGATGGTGCTGTGGTAATAAAAGACAACAAAATTCTCGCTGCTCGTTGTATTTTACCTGTAAGTAAAAACAATAATATACCTGCTTCAATGGGTTTAAGACATCGTTCTGCAATAGGAATTACTGAAACAACTGATGCTATTTCTGTAATAGTAAGCGAACAGACTGGAAAAATATCTGTTGTCAAACAAGGACTTGTTCGACACGGCATAAGCATTGATGAATTGCAAACTTATCTTGATAAAGAGTTTAATTCATAAAAATTTCTGAAAGTTTTTCGCAATTTGTTTGCCAACTATATTGATTGAAAACATAGTCTTTTCCTTTATTTGCTATGTTTTGTGCTAATTCTTTATTATCTAAGAGTTCTATTATATAGTCTGCGTATTCTCTTGCTGTGTTTGCAATAAGGATTTCTTCTTTATCTTTTGCTTTTAGGGCGTAATTTGCAAGTGGACTAGTAATACATGGCATTTTCATAGCCATTGCTTCAAGCAATTTATTTTGAAGTCCCGTTCCAATCTGCATTGGAGCAATAAATATCTTTGATTGAGAGTAGTATTCTTTCATATCATCTACCCAACCCGGCATTATTATTTTTTCATTTGCCATTTTTTTCAAAGAAACAGGTACACCTCCTCCTGCAATCGCAATTTTTACATTAGGTTTCTTTTCCCAAACAAGTGGCATTATTTCTTTAATCAAATATTCTGCTGCATCAATATTTGGAGCATAACTCATTGCTCCGCTAAACAACAAATCAAATGTTTTTTCCTCAGGCTGAGGATAAGTAAAATAAGATTCTGCAACTCCATTTGGTATAATATGGACTTCTTTTTTTCTTGGACTTTGCAAGAGTTCTCTATCCGCTTCGGTAATTATTGTAAGAGAATCAAATAGATTAAACATTTCGCTTTCATACTTTGCTAAACGTTTTGCTTCTATTCTAAACAAAAATTTTTCTAACAATCTAGATTTATCAGCTCTTCGTTTCATATTCATAGACAAAGTATCCTGAAAATCTAATACTTTTTTAGTTTTGATTTTCTTTGCGTATGGAGCCAATCTTACAAATTGGAAATAACAAAGCTCTATTTTATTTTCCTCAATGAAAGATTTAAATTTTTTTTTCGCTGTTTTAGAATCATAAAACGCTGTTTGAAAAGGTAGATTTCCAAAGATTGACAATCCGACTCTAAATAAACTTGTAAAGAGATTTAATTTTTCTATATGTATGGTTTTACAATATTTCGATAGTTCTTCTCTTGCCTTTATTTCTTCATCTTTATAGTTTAGGCAAAAAAGATAAACATCGTGTTTTTTAGCCAATTCCTTTATTTGATAATAGGCTCTTAATTTATCGCCTTTCATCAAAGGGAAAGGTACTCTTGTTAAAACCACTGCTACTTTCATAAGATTTGCTGATATAGAGACAACAATTGACTAACTACTTGGTCGTTGCTATATTTCTCTGCAATAAGTTTGTATGCCTCTTCTCCTATTTTCTTACACTCCAAAGGATTTTCTATACAAAACTTTATAGCATCGGCAAACTCTTGTGGAGTGTTTGCTATCAATATATTCTTTTTATCTTCATACATTATACCTTCCGCTGCAATTGAAGTAGCAACCACAGTTTTTCCAATGCTCATCGCTTCTATTATTTTAATTCTAATTCCGCTTCCACTAAGCAAAGGAACAACCATTATTTGCTTGCTTGTCATAAAACGAATACTATCTTCAACTTCGCCAACAATATGAATTCCTTCTATATTAGTATTTTTCAACCATTGAGGCATATATCTTCCTGCAAAATATGCTTGGACCTGCGGAGTCGATTGACGAACATTACCCCAACACTCTTCTATAAACCATTTAATTCCTTGTTCGTTAGGATGCCAATTCATACTACCTATATGAAAAATTGTATTCTGCTCTTCCAAAACATCAGATATTAATTCAGGCGGATTCATTCCAAAAGGAATACCTTTACATGGTTTTCTAAGTCCTTGACTTATAAAAAAATCCGCATCAACTTGCGTTACAGGACTGACAGCGTCATAATCGTTAATGTGATTGAGTTCATAGTATTTCAAAGTCAATGCTAAATGTTTTAAATATCCTTTTTTGAAAGGAGTTTTTGTAGCCTTGTATATCCTTTCCCAAATTTTGTGTTCTATATTCGGTGCACGAAGAACGATTTTCGCCTTACTAAATTTTCGCATCAAAGGAAGATAAGGTGTAAGGAAAATACTTTCAACTTGAATCACATCAAACTCCTCTGCTTTTAGTATTTGTGCAAGTTTTTGTTTCATTTCATCATTGATAAAACGCTTAACGTGATAACTTTCTCCGCACAACCAAGCGACCAATGCTCCAAGTATTTTTATATCCAAGTCCACAAACACTGTTTCAAACTGAGTTTTTTCAACATATTCCTTAGGTAATTTGTCAATTGAGCAAGGGTGTTTTTTAGAATGAAAACTCAAAACCTTAACCTCATGTCCTTTATTTATCAATCCTTCTGTTATATAGTGCATTCCCATACTCCCTCCATCTAAAGCAGGAAAGGGTGGTTTATAACAAAATTGAAGTATTTTCATTTCGTTTTTTTGTATATTTTCTTTATCTTATTTACTATTTTTTCTATCATTTTACTCCATGCCTCTGCATTCATAATTCCTGCATCAGTAGTTGCTTTTGCAGTAAGGAACAGTCCTACTGGCAAAAAAATCAAAGTTGATAGCCACATACCTAACCAAATAGGGATTTCTTGCTCTCGTGCTGCATTTTCTCCCATTGTTCCTACTATATAATATATTATAAATGCCAAAGAAGAGACTACTATCGGCATTCCTAAACCTCCTTTTCTAATAATCGCTCCAAGAGGAGCTCCAATAAAGAAAAGAATTAAGCACGCTACAGATAGAGTAAATTTCCTATGTAATTCTATTTCGTGTCTTCTTATCATATCTTGCTCACTGACTAATCGCAAAAGATTAGCATTTATTTCATTAGACAAAAACTCCACCTTATTGGTAGTAATATTTTCTATATCTTGTTTTCTTTCTAATGAAAGTGAAGCAAGTTTAGAATAGAAATTGTCTTTTGAGACATCTTGTTGTACATTTATTGAAAAATTTTCTTTCGCCAAACGAGAAACAATTTCTATTATTTGATTTTCATTCTTATGTAAGGTATCTAAATTTCTATTCAAAGCCTCTATATCCAACATTTTGTAATGTCCATCATATCTGTCTTCTTCCGCTTCTTGAAACGCAAAATCAGAAACATCAAACCTTATTGTTTGTTCTTGGAAATTTAACCTCATTAAAGGACGCAAAGAAATATTTTCCCCTTCTATGTTTTCATCAAAAGTATAACCCGAAAACAAACGAAAAACCAAAGTATTTCCATTATCAACCGAATACATCTGTCCACTATCTGCTATCGTGACACTAATATTGCCTAAATCCTTTGTATGATCATAGACAATTATGTTTTTCATATTCTTTCCTTCCTTATCTTTTGAGCCAATTCTGATTGTATAATTTTCTATTTCGGAATAAAACTGACTTGGTTTTATATTTAGAGTAGGTTTTTTTGTTTTAACCTCATACATTATCGTTTTCAACTTTTTATTTGCCGTTGGAATAACATTGTTTGAAAAGAAAAATGCCATAAGAGAGAGTAATAAACTAACTACAATCAAAGGTCGCAACACTCTCCAAAGAGAAACACCTGCTGCTTTCATTGCAACTAATTCATATTTTTCTCCAAAATTCCCAAGAGTCATAATAGAGGCAAGTAGTAATGCCAAAGGCAAAGCCATAGGTACAAGCGTAGCACAAGCATATAACACAAGTTCGAAAATAACATCCGCTCCCAAACCTTTACCTATGATTTGTTCTATTTGTTTCCAAAGAAATTGTAATAAAAAAACAAATAGCGATAACACAAAAGTCATCACCAAAGGTCCTAAATAAGATTTTATAATTAACTTATCAAGTTTTCTCACAATAATGCAAAGATACAAAAACTTTAGAAAAAACAAAGAAAACAAAAAAAGGAGGAAATAATCCTCCTTTGAAATTTAATCGCTTAGTAAAATTTATTAGTCGTCGTATCTCTTAAAAGTACCATCTTTTGCAAATACTAAGTCTAAACCATTTCTTAGTTCTACATCATACTCTCTTCTATCTTTATTTATTGAGATTATGAAAGTATTTGGATGTTTTGCATTTACGTAATTAACGATTGCACTTGGTATTGCAGCGGTTGGCACTCCTGGTTCTGCCTTTACTTCTATTTCTGTCCACTCTCCCTTTGCATTAAAGTCCACGTTTGATGTATCTTCAAATACAACCTCATAATCTTTATCTAACAAATCTTTATCGTGAAAAATGATTGAAATTGTTTTATCAGAGAAATGTGTCTTCACAAAGGTTTGTGCTTTTTCTGGAAGTTGGTTAAACTCTACTGCCACTCTTTCTTGGCTTTCACAAGAAATCAATCCGAATGCCATAATGGCTAATAATGCTAATTTTTTCATACTTTCTACGTTTTTAAGTTTATTTTATTTCTTTTACGTTTGCAAAACTATATCCTAATTCTGAAAACATTCTGAAATTTCTATCTTTTTGCAATAATAAATTGATGTTTATTATCAATAAACTGGTAATCAATATCTAAATTATTCTTTTTACATATAGTTTTTACTAAGACTAATCCTAATCCTGTAGAGTTTTCATTTTTTGTTTCTTTGTAAAAGTAGTTAAAAATCTGCGTTTGATTTAACGCAAACGCTGTTCCAGTATTACAAAACGCTGTTTTATTTTTATCAATCTTTATTATAATTTCTCCATTCTTTGTATTATGAACAAAAGCATTTTTTAAAAGATTATTTATTAGCATTTCACAAAGGGTTATATCCATATTTAGTTCCAATATATCACTTTCTTTTATTGTCAATTTAATGTCTTTTTGAGAGAAAGTTTCTTTAAATATTTCTATTTTCTCTTTTATTATCTGATTTATGTTTACTTTTTCAATTCTATTAAATTGATCATTTTCTATTTTAGACAAAATTAAAAGCGATTTGTTCATTTTAGTCATTTTTCTTAGCGTTGTAAGTGTGGTAAATACCTTTTGCATTTGCTCTTCTGAAAGAGTTTCTTCTTCAAGTAAAGACTCTAATTGAGTAATACTTACAGCTAATGGTGTTTGTATTTCGTGTGAAGCATGCCCTATAAAAAGTTTTTGTTGTTTATAAGTCTCTTCTGCTCGTAAAGTCGAAGATTTGGCAGCATCAAACAACTCTTTTATTTCTTTTATATCACTATTGCAAACAGGAAAATTTTGTTTTTCTTTTCCTAATTGATAATTCCTATGCCAAGAAAGTAAAATGTAGAGCGGTTTTAGACTTTTTTGAAACACTCTATAATAGATTGTAATAACAGAAGCAATAAGAATAAAAACTATTATAATGACTAGAACTAATATTCTTTCTCTTAATTCATATTTTTCTAAGGTTGGAGTATATACTGTAAGCTTATAGTAATTGTTTTGAGTATCATAAAATGGCATTATTAACCTTTTACAAGGTTCTGTTTCGTTTCTATCTTTTATAAAAACGTTTGTATCAGCAAAAGAAATATTTTCTAATTGAGAAGCTTCTTCTTTGCTGATTGTTTCTATAAAAAATGAATTATTGCTACCATCATATAGAATTGAATCTAATTTTCCTTCATTTTTTTTCTGAATTAATTGAAACGCATATAACTCTAATGAGTCTTCTGTTTCGTCATCTATTTCATGCATAATGGCTAAGTAAAACACAACAGACCATACACAAATTAGAATACTTATTACTATAGCAGCACCTAAGATTACTTTATATAGAGCTTTCATCTTGCTTTTCTATTAACTTATAACCTAAACCGTAAATTGATTTTAATTCCAACGAGGCGTTAGAATCTTTTAATTTTTTACGAAGATTTTTCATCTGAGCATAAAGAAAATCATAATTCCCCATTGATTCAAATTCTTCTCCCCATACAAATTCAGCTAATTTATCTTTGTCAATTAAGCGATTCATTCTATTAGAAAAAAACTCCAAAATTTCAAATTCTTTTTTCTTTAAAATAATTTCTTGATTGTTTACTAAGACTTTTTTTTCTGTACTAAGAATACACACATTACCAAAACAACCATTTTTATTTGTAGGATTCTTACGGCGAATTATTGTTTTAATTCTCGCACTCAGTTCAGCAATATGATAAGGCTTTGCAAGATAATCATCTGCTCCTAAATCCAGTCCACTAACCTTGTCGTCTATTGAATCCTTTGCAGATAATATTATCACGCTATCCTCTCTTTCTAAATTTTTCAAAGTTTTCAGAACTTGCAAACCATTTCCATCTGGTAGCATTATATCTAATAAAATACAATCGTATGAGGTTGATATAATTTTATCAACAGATTGTTTTAACGTTGTTGCGAAATCCACTTGATAACCTTCTTTTTCTAATTCTAATTTAGTTAAAGCAAGTAAGTTTTCTTCGTCTTCTATTATCAATATCTTCATATCAAGAAAAAAACCTCAACACAAATTATCTGTATTGAGGTTCAAAATTTATTATGAAAAAGTTAAGCTTTCTTCTATTTTGAAGGAAGGACTTCTACCAACTCAATACGGAAATACAAAAGACTCCCTCCTGGGATTCCTTCACTATGTTGATTACCATATGCAAGGTCTGGGTGAATCCAAAACTCATAAATTGCCCCTTGATTCATCAAACAAAATCCTTCAACAACACCTGGAATAAGTCCATTTAAGACTGAAATAGTTGGATCGCCTTCTCTAATAAATGTATTTTCAATCGGTTCTGAAAAACTACCATCTGCTTTCAAAACAGACAAGGAATAATTGAATCTTACTCTATCATCCACATTCGTAGGTTTAATCCCCTTTCCTTCTTTTTCTACTCTGTATTGTAAACCACTTGGCGTTGTTTTCACATCTTTCTCTCCTTTATTCTTTTCAAGGAAAACATCTGCAGCTTTTCTATTTGGCTCCGCTTTTTTATCTAATTCAGCCATTTGTTTTTGCATAATCATTTCTTGGTAAGACTGCATTGTACTTTGAATTTGATCTTGTGTTAACAAGCAAGTAGTATCTCCTTTTAATACTTGTTGGATTGCTGTTGCAAAAATCTCAGGATTTATCTCAAACCCTTGAGCTTTCATTTGCATTGCTTGACTATACCCCATTACATAGGAAGCTGAATCGGTCACATTTTTCAAACTACTTGCTGAAACAGAAATTTCTTTTTGCGAGCAAGCGACAAATGTCATAGAAGTAAAAAGTATAACACTTGTCAAACGAAATATTTTTTTCATCTATTTAACTATTATTTATGATACAAGGTGCAAAATTAGAAATATTTTATTGATAAATTATTATTTTTCTAAGAAAAAAATAGGTAAATAAAAATAAACCATTTACTTTTGCACTAAATTTACAAATCAACCTACTTAGATTAGAAAAATTTTCACAAAGTAATTAAAAAAGATACAAGAAATGAAGAACAAGTATAACGATTTAATTGAGCAAACATTTGAGTTTCCACAAGAAGAGTTTAAAACCGAAGAAAATGAATTGCTGTTTCATGATATTCCTTTAATGGATATAATTAAACAATATGGAACACCATTAAAAATTACGTATTTACCAAAAATAACCTCTCAAATACAGCGAGCCAAACGACTTTTTAATGTTGCAATTGCAAAGACTGACTATCAAGGAACTTACAATTATTGTTATTGTACAAAGAGTTCGCATTTTTCTTTCGTGTTAGATGAAGTCATAAAAAACGATGTGCATCTTGAAACTTCATCTGCCTTTGATATAAATATAATCAACGAATTGTATGAACAAGGAAAAGTTGGTAAAGAGCAATATATACTATGTAATGGCTTTAAACGTCCTCAATATATAGAGAATATAGCAGAATTGATAAGAAATGGCTTTACTAATGTAATACCTATAATAGATAATATGGAGGAATTGGACGCTATGAATACCATTGTAGATTGTCCTTGTAATGTTGGCATCCGTATTGCTTCGGAAGAAGAACCTATGTTTGATTTTTATACTTCTCGACTTGGGATTAGATACAATTGTATAGTAGATTTCTATAAAGAAAAGATAGCAAATAATCCTAAGTATAAATTAAAAATGTTGCATTTCTTCATTAATACAGGAATAAAGGACTCTGCATACTATTGGAACGAACTTCAAAAATGCGTAAACGTATATTGTGAGTTAAAAAAAGTATGTCCCGACTTAGATTCCTTAGATATAGGAGGAGGATTTCCGATAAAAAATTCCTTAGGCTTTGAATACGATTATGAATATATGGCAGAGGAAATCTTAGCACAAATAAAAGACATTTGTAATAAAAACGGAGTACAAGAACCTAATATATTTACAGAATTTGGTTCATTTACAGTTGGAGAAGCTGGTTGTATATTATATAGTATCATAGATCAAAAACGACAAAACGACAAAGAATTGTGGTATATGATAGACTCTTCATTCATAACAACCCTTCCTGACACCTGGGGAATAGGACAAAGATTTATCCTTTTACCAATAAATAAATGGGATAACGAATATCAAAGAGTCTTTCTTGGAGGATTAACTTGTGATTCGCAAGATTATTATTCGGCAGAAGTGCATTCAAATGCAGTATTCTTACCTAAATACTCAAACAACGAAGAAGAACCATTATATATTGGCTTTTTCCACACAGGTGCCTATCAAGAATCACTTGCAGGCTACGGAGGAATACAACATTGTCTAATTCCGCAACCAAAACACATAATTTTGGACAAAGATGAGAACGGAGAATGGTACACAAAGCTTTTTGCAAAAGAACAAAGCCATAAATCAATGTTAAAAATATTAGGATATTAAAAAACTTTCGTACTTTTGCACTTTATTTTAGGTGAAAAACAAGAAATTATTAATTAAATAACAAATCAAAATGGTTGATACAACAAAATATTCAGGCAAAACTCGCCAAGAAACAGACCTTATCGGAACAAGAGAGATTCCAGCAGAAGCGTTATATGGCGTACAATCAGTAAGAGGTTTTGAAAACTTCAAAATCTCAGGTAAGTTAATGAACGACTATCCTAACTTTATCAAAGGAATGGCTTTGACAAAAAAAGGAGCAGCAATAGCAAACCACAAACAAGGTAAACTTACAGACGA
>RHMF01000921.1_pt1 | contig 13222 bp, 10 predicted proteins | sample 5365151 | NCBI WGS metagenome assembly RHMF01 (sample SAMN10266501, study PRJNA497801) | feces metagenome | isolation source: feces | host: Bos taurus | place: China: Prairie of Fairy Mountain | collected 2017-08-14 | reverse complement strand
CGACCAGCTCCCTCTGAATCTCCCCAGGGCGGGAACGCAGCAAGGTAAGGAGGTTGTAGCGGTGCGATATAAGTAGCTTGCCCTTTTTTTTATTGCAAGTTTAGGATTTATCTTAATAAACAAAAAATTAGAAAGGCTCGAATTTTAATATCCGAGCCTTTTTTCTTTATCTTATTCCTAATTTATTAAGAGCTGCTTGATAGCGATTTGCATTTGCGTAATGCTCTGCAGGAGTTGCTGCGAAGTTATGATAACCTGAGAAATCCTCTTTTGCACAGAAGAATATGTAATCGTGCTTTTGATAATTCAAAATCGACATCAACGAACTCTTTTCAGGCAAACAAATTGGTGAAGGGGGCAATCCTTTATACATATAGGTATTATACGGCGAGTCTGTTTGAAGATGCTTGTACATAACGCGCTTTATGGAAAAGTCTCCCACGGCATATTTTACTGTAGGGTCGGCTTGCAGAAGCATATCTTTGTTTAGACGATTTATATACACGCCTGCAATTATTGGTTTCTCGTCGTTCTTGTTTGTTTCTTCCTCTACAATGGAAGCTAAGACCACAACTTGATGAGGATTCAAGCCTATAGTTTCTAATCTCTTCGATTGGCTTTCCCACCATTTTGCACTCTCACTTTCCAATCTTTGCAACAATTTCTCAGCACTTACATTCCAATAAACCTCATAAGTATCCGGCACAACACATTCAAACAAATCCTTATCCGATTCTCTATTCTCTATCGCAATTTGCAAATCTCTTTCCTCCATCATAAGTTGTGATGAAATCTTTTTTGCAAACTCTTCATGCGTTCTTGATTTCCCTACAACAAGTTTTATAGGTGTTTGCAGACCTCTTACAAACATTTTTGCCAAATCCAATTGTGTCATATTGGGTGCAACTTTGTAATATCCGCTTCTAACATTCTGCATATCGCTCAATAGTTTCACAAAATTAGAATACGGAATCCCTACATCTATCACACCTTTTTGTTTCAATTCACCCTCAAGTTGTTCAAACGAAGTATTGGGATAGACATACAACTCCACAACTGAATCATTCTTAACCTTAGATGAAGTAAACAAAACGGCACAAACACCAAGCAACATCATCAAAACACCAGCCACAATCAAAACAATGGCTATTTTCTTTCTATTTTTCATTTCTCTAATTCTTCATTATTTTTTGATATAAGTCCACATCTTTGAACTCATTCTTTCTACAAATCCATTCTTTCAAACATGCAGTATGAGCAAAACCACAAGAAGAGAACAATTTTTTGCTTTCTAAATTATCCGAAGCCACATAGGCATAGAGTTGATTCAGATTGTAAATTCTCAAAACATAATCACAAAGCATCTCAATCGCTCTTTTGGCATATCCCTTTCTTCTATCCGTTCCATTGATAAAGATTCCAACCGCAGCTTTTGAGTCTCTGGAATCGAAATCATAAACATCTACACAGCCGATTGTTGCAATCATATCCTCACTACAAACATCTATCATCAGCCTCATTTGACCTGCAACTTGTAAAGGTTCATTTTGAGAAGTCAAAACATAGTTCTCGAGTGCGTATCTCGAAAATGGACGCATCGTATTGCCAATCTCCCACAACGAAATCTCATTCTCCCACTCGTAAAACAAGTCCACGTCCGACAATTCTACAGCTCGTAACTTCAACTCCATACTCTTTTTATTTGCAAAGGTAATACAAAATAAGCAATTGACGATAGAGACAGAATAAGTCTTTGTTTCGCTCATTCTAAATCTTCGTTTTAATTTTCTGAAACTTGAATTCAATTTTCTAAAACGAAGATTCAGCAGAGCGAAACGAAGAAAGATAAAATCATTTCGTCATTTTTTTGTTTTTAACTCAAAAAACCAAATTATTTATGTAACTTTGCGCATTATTTACTACGAAGAACGAAATTATTAAAATTAAACAAGATATAGCAATGATTAAGAAATTAGATGAAATTATCGAAGCTGTTAAAGCAAAAGGTAAAAGACGCCTTGTAGCAGCTTATGCAAACGATTCACACACTATTGGAGCTGCTTCAATGGCAATGGATTTAGGAATCGTAGATGCAACATTGGTTGGTGATATTGACACAATTAAATCTGTTTGTGAAAAGGAAAACATCGACGTAAACAAATTTAACTTGGTACAAGAAGCCAATGAACAAGCCGCAGCTAACAAAGCTGTTGAAATAATCAACGCAGGCGAAGGCGACATATTGATGAAAGGACTTTGCTCAACTGACAAATACATGAGAGCAATCTTGAACAAAGAAAAAGGATTGATGCCTTCAGGAAAACCAGTTCTTTCTCACGTTACAGTATTTGAAGTTCCTACATACCACAAACTTCTTATCACATCTGACGTTGCAGTTATCCCTGCTCCAGACTTCAAACAAAAAACAGCTATCACTCAATATGTAATCAACACAGCTAAGACTTTGGGTATCGAAACTCCAAAAGTAGCTATGATTGCACCAACTGAACAAATGTCAGTAGGTATTCCATCATGTGTAGATGCTGCTTTAATCGCTGCAATGGGCAACCGTGGACAAATAAAAGGAGCAATCATCGATGGTCCTTTGGCTTTGGACGTAGCGATAGACAAAGAATCAGCAGAAATAAAGAAACTAAAAGGCGAAGTAGCAGGCGATGCAGACTGTTTAGTATGGCCTAACATCGAATCAGGAAACGTATTCTACAAATCATGTACTAAATTTGCAAAAGCAGAATTAGCAGCTATGGTAGTAGGAGCAAAAGTTCCTTGTGTATTGTCTTCTCGTGGCGACAGCACAAAAACAAAGATGTACTCAATCGCTCTTGCTGCTCTTTCATGTAAGTAATTCGAAGAAAGTATATCCAAAACATAATAAAACCTTGAAGTGAAAGGCTTCAAGGTTTTTTCTATGTAATCAATCTAAAAAGCGAAAAAAGAAATGGAGAATTGGTCAAACAGCCTACCCTTTGTAGCCATTACAGTCAGCGACAAAGAAGGTAAGATTGTGGATATGAACGAAAGAAGTGCCGTAACTTTCTCTACAAGCGGCGGAAAAGAACTTATCGGCAAACCACTCTTTGATTGCCACCCACAAAGAGCCATAGAGATAATCAAAAAGTTGATGACAAGCGAGCAAGTCAATGCCTACACAATCGAAAAAGAAGGATTGAAAAAACTAATCTACCAAACGCCGTGGTATGACAACAAAGGAGAATTTGCAGGATTGGTCGAAATGTCAATCGTACTTCCCGAAAACATGCCGCATTACGTCAGAACACCGAAAAAAGATTAAGCTCTGATTCAGCAAATCAAAATAAAACAGAAATAATTACGTTTTTACAACAAAACAAAATAAGCTATGAAGAAAATATTTGTAGGAATGTTAGTATTGACAGCTCTAAGCATCATCTTAGAATCTTGTTCTCACAAAACATGTGATGCTTATTCTTCTGCACATCGCCACAGCAGAGAAATATTACGATAATACATTCCAAAGAAAGCAACAAAAGCGTGTTTCAAAACGAAGCACGCTTTTTCTTTTTTCAAAAATCACCATTTTTGGGTATTTGGTACAATTTCGCAAACATCTAATTTTGCAAACCGAAACAAAGAAAGAAATATCACAAAATGAAAAGACAAAACATTATTACCTTTATCTGCTTTACCCTAATGGGACTTTGCAACCTTCAAACATTTGCTCAGCATGCCGATGTTATGAGTATAGAAGGCCACCTCTTTGATAAAAGCACCAATGAAGCCATTGCATACGCATCAATCGCAATTGAAGGCACACATATCGGAGCAACGACAGACGAATATGGCGACTTCTTTTTCCGTAGTTTGAAACCCGGAAAATATACCTTACTTATAAGTTGCATAGGTTACAAAAACACAAAACACGAATTAGAGGTAACAAAAAACAAAGCAACACATGTCCACATACACCTTACTCCCGAAGTAATGAAACTTGGAGAAGTCGTTGTATCTGCAAATCGTAACGAAACCGATCGAAAAGCAGCAGCAGTAGTAGTAAGTGTTATGACAGAGAAACAGTTTGAGAAGAACAATGCACAAGACTTGGTTCAAACCTTAGGCTTTCAAAGCGGAGTGAGAGTTGAATATAGCTGTCAGAATTGCGGATTTCCACAAGTAAGAATCAACGGTCTTGACGGTCCATACACACAATTATTGATAGATTCCAAGCCTATAATGAGTGCATTAAGCGGAGTATATGGCTTAGAACAAATACCTGTGAACATGGTAGAAAGAGTAGAAGTGGTGAAAGGAGGAGGCTCTGCTTTATTTGGAGCGAATGCCATTGCCGGAACAATTAACATCATTACCAAAGAGCCTTCCACGCCATCTCTTTCAATAGGCACAGACATACAATCAATAGATGGCACTTACGCACAAAACTTCAATGCCAACGGAGCAATACTTAGCAAAGACAGACGCTTTGGTGCATCATTCTATCAAACAGTTCGCAAACGCAATCCTTACGATAGAGACAAAGACGGCTACTCTGAAATCGGTGAATTGGACAATCACTCCTTTGGAACCAAGTTATTCTACAATATAAATCAGAAAAACAAAATCAACATCGAATATCACACAACCAATGAGCACAGAAGAGGAGGCAATAAGTTCGATTTACAACCGCATAACAGCGACATCTGTGAAATGACAGACCACCTCATCAATGCCATTACAGCCAATTACGACTATGTAACAAATAATGGCAAACACAGACTAAACCTTTACACATCTGCACAGCAAATCGACCGCGACTCATACTACGGTTCACACCAAGATCCCAACGCTTACGGAAGCACAAACGACCTTACATACCTTGCAGGAGCCATGGCAAATCACCAAATCGAAAGATTGTTCTTCGCACCTGCCGCTATAACATACGGAATTGAATATCACCTAAACGCATTAGACGATCAAGTAATCGCATACGACATTCGCACACAGCAAAGCACCAATATATTCGGCGGATATTTGCAATCGGAATGGACAAGCAAACTTTTCAACGTGCTAATCGGAGCAAGACTTGACAAACACAACCTTTTAGAAAACCCAGTCTTCGTTCCAAGAATCAACTTCCTTTACAAGCCGACAACAAATCTTCAAGTCAGAGCAAGCTACTCAAGCGGCTACAGAGCACCTCAAGCATACGAAGAAGACTTTCACGTCACCCAAGTTGGCGGATTAAGCCTTAGAACCGTACTTGCCGACAATCTGAAACCCGAATACTCAAACAGCTTCGCCCTATCAGCAGACTACTACTGCCAAATTGGCGACAACTGGCAAGGAAACATACTTTTGGAAGGATTCTACACCGTATTGGACGACGTATTCGCCATAAGAGAACTTAAAACCGACACCTTGACACAAACACTTTACCAAGAAAGATACAACGCATCAGGAGCTACCATAGCCGGAGCAAGCATCACAGCCAAAGCAGCCTACAAAGACTTATTCACTCTTTCTTTGGGATATACCCTTCAATCGAGCAAATATCACCAAACAGAACAATGGTCAGACGATGAAAGCGTTGAAGGCACTGACTTCATACTTAAGAGTCCCGATGACTACGGATACCTTGGCTTTGACTTAACTGCAATCGACAATTTGAACATCAACCTAAGCGGAATCTACACTGGCAAGATGAGAGTGGCACATTACGCAGGCTATATCGAACAAGACCGCTTGGAAATCACACCTCGCTTCTTCGATCTCAACGCAGCAATCAGCTATGACGTAGAAGCAGGAAAGGGAACCTTGTTTCAAATCAAGTGTGGCGTGAATAACATCTTCGATAGTTTCCAAAAAGACTTGGATAAAGGCATAGAAAGAGACGCAGGTTACGTTTACGGACCAACAAATCCGAGAACGTTCTACGTAGGATTAAAATTCAAGCTCAAATAATCTAATTAGGGTTTGCGGCAAGCACTTCTGCTTGCCGCTTTATTTATTCTCGGCAATTCAGCTCTTGACATTAAATTTTCCCATTCTTAAAGTTAGGAGCTTTTTTCTTAAATTTAACAACACACATAGTCATACCCAAATCACTAAATAATATATACTTAAATTACATTAAAGAAATCCCCATAGCAAAACGGCGTTTCGGCATAAATGAAACGCCGTTTTAATTTTTTCTTTCTTCGTTTTGGAAAATCAAAACTTCGTTTGATGGAGGTTTAAGGTAGAATGTTTAAGGTTTAAGGTTGGAAAGACTACAGTAAAACAAAGCTTTCGGGCAAACAAAAAAGTGTTTCCAATCTGTCTCATAAAAGGAAACACTTTGTTTCACGAAGAAAAACACTCTGTTTCATCAAGAGAAACATTTTGTTTCACAAAGAGAAACACTTTGTTTCTTCAAGTGAAACACTCGCTATAACTTGCTTTTCGTTTTTTGAAACCTAATATTTAGGTCTGCAAGCTTTGCAAGAGCATCTCTTGGTCGAAAGAAAAACGAGTGTTCGAAAGGGTTTGAATCCTATGAACGCTCGTTTTGGTTTTCTGAAACAAAGAAAGAATTTCTTGAAACTTGATTCTAATGCAAGGAATCGAAGAAAAGCCGTATCTTTGCAAGGTATTAGAGTATTGTTTATGGAGTGCGGAAAAGTTTATTTGTTGCCTACGCCTATTGCAGACAAATCGCCGAGTGTTTGTTTGCCGAAAGAGAATTTGGATTGCTTATTGCAGTGCGATGTGTTTGTGGTTGAGGAGTTGAGAACAGCAAGACGATTTTTGAGAAAGGCAGGGTATAAGCGTGATTTCGAAGAGGTAGAGTTTTTTGTTTTGAATGAGCATACGTTGAACGAGGATTTGTCGCCTTGCATTGCTCTTTTGCGTGAGGGGAAATCGGTTGGCGTTATGTCGGAAGCCGGTTTGCCTTGTGTGGCTGACCCGGGTTGTACCTTTGTTGCTTTGTGTCAGAGAGAGGGTTTTGAAGTTATACCGCTTTCAGGTCCGAGTTCGTTGATGATGTCTTTGATGGCAAGCGGCTTTAACGGGCAATCCTTTGCCTTTGTCGGCTATCTACCTGCGGAGAAGTCTGCTCGCAATAAACGCATTCGTGAATTGGAGGGCTTGGCATATCGTTTCAATCAAACGCAAATCTTTATCGAAACTCCTTATCGCAACGATCATTTGTTGGAAAGTTTGATTGAGGTGTGTTCAAAGGATACTATGTTGTGCGTTGCCTGCGATATAGGTGGAGAAAGTCAGAGGATAGTTTCAAAAACTATCGCTCAGTGGAAACGAGATAAGTTTTCGCTACATAAAAAGAATACTGTATTTTTGTTAAGCAAGTAATAAAGCGAGTAAAATGAATAAACCGTTGGCAGAAATTTTACGTCCGCAATCTTTGGACGAGTATGTGGGACAGCGACACTTGGTTGGCGAAGATGCAATCTTGCGTAAAGCAATCGAAAAGGGTGATATACCGTCTATGATTCTTTGGGGACCGCCTGGAGTTGGGAAAACAACTTTGGCAAACATTATTGCGGATACGCTCAATGTTCCTTTCTTCAATCTGAGTGCTATTAACAGTGGCGTGAAAGATGTTCGTGGGGTGATTGAACGTGCAAGCAAGACTGCGAATGCTGTTTTGTTTGTTGATGAAATCCACAGATTTTCGAAGAATCAGCAGGATTCATTGCTCGGAGCAGTGGAACAAGGTATCATTAGGCTGATTGGTGCTACTACGGAGAATCCTTCGTTTGAGGTAATCTCTCCTTTGTTGTCTCGTTGTCAGGTTTATATATTGCGTTCTTTAGAAAGAGAGGACTTGCTTTCAATAATCGATAGAGCGATTGCTTATTATGCCGAAACTGAACAAAGGACGATTACGATTAAAGAGCCTGAGGCTTTGTTAAGAATAAGTGGCGGAGATGCAAGGAAGTTGATGAATGCTTTGGAACTTGTGGTTGCTCAATTCAAAGGGGATTGTGTGATTGATAATGCTACGGTTTGTGCTATCGTTCAGCAGAACCTTGCTACTTATGACAAAAAAGGCGAACAGCATTACGATATTATTTCGGCTTTTATTAAGAGTGTGAGAGGTTCAGATCCTAATGCAGCGGTGTATTGGCTTGCAAGAATGATTGCAGGAGGGGAAGATCCTTTGTTTATTGCAAGACGTATGATTATACTTGCTTCGGAGGATATTGGCAATGCAAATCCTAATGCTCTTTTGTTAGCGAATGCTTGCTTTGAATCGGTGAACAAAATCGGTATGCCTGAGGGACGTATCATTCTTTCGCAGACTGCGGTTTATCTTGCGACGAGTCCAAAGAGCAATTCGACTTATTTGGCTATCGGAAAGGCTTTGGAGTTGGTTGAAAAGACAGGGGATTTGCCTGTTCCTTTACATTTGAGGAATGCTCCGACGAATCTGATGAAGCAAATCGGATATGGCAACGATTATAGATACTCTCACGATTATCAAAACCACTTTGTGCAACAGCAATTCATGCCTGATAGTTTGCAAACTTTGGAATTGTATTCTCCATGCGATAATCCGAGAGAGCAAAAGACAAGGGAGGAATTACACAAGATGTGGTATGGTGTTTATAAATATTAGTTTGGTTGTATGAAAAGGGTAATCGATTTTTTAGCGGCTTTGAATCAAAACAACAATAAGCCTTGGTTCGATGAGCATAAGAAAGAATATAAAGAGGTTAAGGCTTATTTCGATGGATTTGTTGTTGATTTGATTGAGGCGATTTCTGATTTCGATGAAACGATTTATGGTTTGAGTGTAAGCGATTGCACCTATAGGATTTACAGAGATGTGAGATTTTCAAAGGATAAGACGCCTTACAAAACTCATATCGGGGCTTACATTTGTCCAAGGGGAAAGAAATCTGGTCTTGGTGGATATTATTTTCACATAGAGCCGTCTGAGGGACGTTATCTTTCGTCTCACCTTTTGGCAACGGGAGTTGTGTGTATGCCAAACAATATTATAAGAAGCATAAGAGAAGATGTGTTTGCTTTGAATGGGGAGTTTGAGGATTCGATTCGTGCTTGCGAGGGGTTTGAACTTGATTTGGAGAGTATGATGAAGAAGATGCCTAAGGATTTTCCTAAGGATTGCGGTATCGAGTTTTTGAAATTGAGGGATTTTCTTATGGTAAAAAAGGTGGAAGAGGACTATTTGTTGCAGCCGAACTTGGTTGAAAGGCTTGCAAAGGACTTTTCTAGCACTCGAAAGTTTAAGGAATTTATCAATAGAGCTATTTCGGCTTCGGGAGAATAGGTATGCAGGGCTTAAGATCAATTTTCATAGATCCGTTTTCTTCGGTTAAGGACAATACCATTGTGTTTGAGCCTGCTCTTACTTCGTTTGAGGATAATCTTATCTTGGCTCCTATGCAGGGTTTGACGTCTTTGTATTTCAGAAAGGCGTTTCATTATTGTTTTCCTTCATGTGCAGATTATGCTGTCAGTCCTTTTATCTCTCTTACGGCAGGTGAGCTTAACGCTTCGAGCAGAAAGTTTCGCGATGTGGCGATTGAGGCTAACAAAGATTCGTTGCGTGTTGTTCCTCAGCTGATTGGGAGTGATGCAAAGGGTCTTGCAAAGTATGCGAACTTGCTTTTTGATATGGGGTATGCTCATGTGAATTTGAATTTGGCTTGTCCTGCAAAGTTGGCTCTTAAACACAATCGCGGCAGTGCTTTGTTGAAAGATTTGAAGTCGCTTGAGGGTTTATTGAAGTCTTTGACCAAAGAGTTGAATGGTGGTTTGAGTGTGAAGATTCGTATTGGCTACGATTCGAAACAAGATTTGGCTTCTTTGGTTGGGCTTTTGAATGACTTGCCTTTACATTCGGTTATTGTACACCCTCGTTTAGCGGTGCAGATGTATGATGGCAGTTGCGATTATGAGGCATTTGATTTGGTTGCTTCTTCTTTACGTCATCGTCTTGTTTACAATGGAGACATAAATACGGTGGAGGATTTTCGTAAGGTTAAGAATCGTTTCCCTCAAATTAAGGATTATATGATTGGTCGTGGCATTTTGAGAGATCCGTTCTTGTTTGCAAAAATCAGAGGTTTGAATTTCGCAGATAATATCTTGGAATTGTTTTTCTTAAAGTTGGAAGAGTTTTATTTTAAGGACTTTTTGGAAGTAGAGGACTTTGATTCTTTACCTCAATATAAAAAAGAGAAAACAGAAAAAGCCCTTTCAGATAAAATGAAAGAGCTTTCGAGTTATTTATTTCCTGATTTATTTCCGCAAATCGCTTCTTGCAAGAACGTAAACGAGATTAACGCTATCGTATCTCGAAAGTTCCAATAACGTTATGGTCTTGGTAGCGTCCTAAGAATTTGATTTGTTTCACAGTTGTCAGATATAGCGTTCTGAAGAAAGGCATTTTGTTTTTCTTTGTGTCGTATGCTTTGCTCCAACGGTAGCTTCCGTCTGAGAATATTTGAACGAAATTCACTTGTGTGCGGAGTTTGTCTGCATTATAGCACCTTTGAGCAAAGAAAGAGTTGCCTTCGTAGTTTTTCATGTGGTCATTAAACATTATATAAATGCCGTATCGGTCCCTTGTCATACCGAATGAATTGTATGCTTCGAAACCTTCTACATCTTTTTGGCGTTTTGGAATGTACGCATTTCCGCTTATCATTCCGTGCTTGTCTATATTTGTTATTATCAAATCACGATAATATACTGCCTCTTCTCCTGTTGGCTTATCCCCTCTTCTCTTTGGTGGTATGATATGTGAGATGAATTTTTGCTCTCCTATCATTATTAGATTACCTCCTACCATTGGCACAAGGGCTTTTATATGTGCTGTCATATCACTTGGTTTTGGCAATCCTTCTCCTACCATTGCGTCGTTCTCATATTCTTTGAACTCTGCTGTAGAGGAGTTTTTCATATAACCTCTTCTCGCATCATACATAAATGAGAAAGTTCCCATTGCTTGTGTTGGCTTATCGTTTGCTGTACCATAGTATCCTACCATGAAATAGTCTCCTTCCATATTGAAGGCTGTTTTGATTGAAGTTGGCCAAGCTTTCTCCAATTGTTCTTCATAGACTCTTTCTTCGTAGTTTGTAAGCCATACAAGATGTGCTTTGTCGTCTGTATGTTTCACCTTCTTTGCTTTCGAGTATGAGCGAACTCCTAAAAGAACTTCTGTACCATTGTTACTTACGCTTATGTCTTCCATTTCGTAAGCATCATTGTTGATATTAAGCTTATGATCTTTTTCCCACAAGACGTTCATTCGCTCATCGTAAACTCTGACGTTGGCAATCTTTGCACCGCTTTCGTCTTTGTTGAAGAAACAGAATGCCATCTTGGTTTTATTTTCCGAGAAGTTGAACAGGTATGGTTTTTCGCCTTCTTCTGCAAAATATTTGAAAACATTAATCTTTTGTGGCTTATCCATTAGTCGCATATCCCTCAAATGGAAATACTGAGTGTACAAATGTGCTGTACCACTCTTCTCTGTGGATACATTCTTTTTTGAACTTCCTTTTTTAGGTGCAGGTTTATCTTCATTGATTCGGCTCAATACAAATCCTACACACTCTCCTGCTCGCCATGTTTGCTCGATTTGGAAAGATTGATGAGGAAAATCTATTTTCACAACCTTTTCTACATTGCCTGCTTTGTCTGTTCTGGCAAAATAATATTGCAATCTATTCTCTCCTTGTCCTATATACTCATCAAGGCAATACCATAAATAAAAACCAGAATTATCTTCTGCAACTATCTCTGCTGCTTTGCAATCGTCCAATATGTCGTAAAATCGTTCGCCCCATTGAATATCTATTTGTGCAAAGGCGTTTGAGAATGTCAATACTGCAATTAAAACTACTAAAATCCTTTTCATCGTTTATAAATCTGTGTTTTGAAACGGCAAATATACGATTTTTTTTCATTCAAATTAAACTTCTGAGTTTTTTGTTGTCAAAAGGTGGGTAAGAAATAAAGATATAATAATATGATAGCAAATTGCAAAAGAATTCTAACGCTGGTTTTATTCAGTGTTTTGTTGATTGGTGTAGGTAGATCTGCACAAGTGAATGCTCAATCCGAAGAATGGGGAACACCTCCTCCACAAATGCCTCCTCAAGGTGCTAAGTTCGGATTAACAGGTGTTGTTTTAGATGCACAAACCAAAGAAAAATTGCAATATGTAAACGTTGCAGTTTTATCTGTTAAAGATAGCTCTTTGGTAAATGGCGTTATAACAGAACAAAACGGAAGTTTCTCAATTAAGAACTTACGTCCCGGAAAGTACATCTTGAAATTCAGTTTTATCGGTTACAAAGATAATTTTGTAAACGTTGATTTCAAGCCGCCGTTTCTTGACCTAAAAACAATAGAACTAAGAACTGCAAGTGAGATGTTGGAAAATGTCGAAATTGTTGCAGAACGTCAGATGATGGAATACAAACTTGACAAGAGAGTAATCAACGTTGATAAGAATTTAGTTTCAGCTGGTGGCTCTGCTTCTGATGTTTTGGAAAACGTTCCTTCGGTTTCTGTTGATGAAGATGGCGGAGTCAGTCTTAGAGGTAACTCTAACGTAAAAGTGTTGATTGATGGCAAGCCTTCAGAACTTCTTGGCAACGATTTAGCTTCTGTACTTGCACAAATACCTGCTTCTTCTATTGCGAACATTGAAGTTGTTACCAATCCTTCTGCAAAGTATGACCCAGAGGGAATGAGCGGTATTATAAATATTAAGTTGAAAGAAAAAGGTAATAAGGGATTAAGCGGTAATGTAAACTTAACTGCGGGTAGTGCTGTGGAGTCTTTCTTCCCTAGATTGAACGGTAGTGCTGGTATAAGCTACTCTACAAAGAAGTTTGGCTTCTCTGCGTCTGTTGATGGCAGATATAACGAAAGAGGAAGAAGAAGTGACAACATGAAATTATTAAAAAATCCTAACAATGAGCTAGACGCATGGATGAGAAGTAAGCAAAGCGGAAACAGCCAAAACGGTGGCGGCGGTGCAAAACTTGGTTTTGATTGGTATATCAACGACAAGACCTCATTGACTCTTTCTTTCAACACAAGATTACACGAAGATCCTACCGACAATGCTTTGATTGCTAATGAGAATTTGTTGGATCAACTCCTTGTTGATTCACTCTGGTCAAGCAGAAGCTTAGATCAAATCACTTCAGGCAAGAGTAACGGTCAGTTTAAC
>RHMF01000920.1_pt1 | contig 13228 bp, 9 predicted proteins | sample 5365151 | NCBI WGS metagenome assembly RHMF01 (sample SAMN10266501, study PRJNA497801) | feces metagenome | isolation source: feces | host: Bos taurus | place: China: Prairie of Fairy Mountain | collected 2017-08-14 | reverse complement strand
CATCGACGCCGGCGTCCCCGTCACCTCCGCCCTGGGGATGCTGGGAGAGCAGACGGAAAATAAAATGCTCGCCCGCGCCATACTGGACTGTAAGGGAAAGATCGAAAAGGGTTACTCCTTTGCCGAGGCCATGAAGGATCACCGCAAGGTGTTCTCCGACCTGTTTATCACCCTGGTGGAAGCGGGCGAGGCCTCCGGTAGTCTGGACGTCTCCTTCAACCGCATGGGCACCCAGTATGAAAAGGACTCCAAGATCCAGGGCCTGATCAAAAAGAGCGCCATCTACCCCTCTGTGGTGGGTATGGTAGCCGTTGTGGTGGTCATCATCATGCTGGCCTTTGTGGTGCCTCAGTTCGAGTCCATGTTGACCGACATGGGCAGCGAGCTGCCCTTCCTTACCAAGATGGTGGTGGGCGCCAGCGACTTCCTGCTGGCCAAGTGGTACCTGGTGCTGGCGGTGGTTGTGCTGCTGGTGGCCGGCATCCTCTACTTCCGTAAGACCGAGGGGGGAGGCCGCTTCTTCGGCCTCATCGGCATCCGCGCCCCCCTCATTGGTCAGCTCACCGTCAAGGGCGCTGCCGCCCGCATGGCCCGCACCATGTCCACCCTGCTGGGCGCCGGCATCCCCATGATCGAGGCCATCGACATCGTATCCCGCACCATGGGCAACGTTCACTTCCGGGATGCCCTGCTGGAGGCCAGGGACGACGTGTCCATGGGCGAGGCCCTGTCCCTCTCCATTGAACGCTCCGGCCTGTTCCCACCCCTGGTCCACCACATGATCCACATCGGTGAGGAGACCGGTAACATTGAGGACATGCTCACCAAGCTGGCCGAGTATTACGAGGAAGAGGTGGAGCTCACCACCCAGCAGGTCATGGCCGCTGTGGAGCCCCTCATCATCGTTGTCATGGCCGCCATTGTGGGCTGTATCGTGGGCGCCGTTATGCTCCCCATGATGACCATGTACTCCGCCATGGACAGCCTGTAAGGGCTGTCCCCCAACTGTTGTTAGATACCGGCCGCACAAGGGGAGCGGCCGGATCTAGATAAAAATGTATAATGAGAAAGGAACTGATCTCATGAAGAAGCTCATGAATAAGATCCGCACCGCCAACAAGGGCTTTACCCTGGTTGAGCTGATCATCGTTATCGCCATCATCGCTGTTCTGTCCGCCGTTACTGCTCCCCAGTACATCAAGTACGTTGAAAGATCCAAGGGTGCTACTGACGCAGATACTTTCGGTGCTGTGATTCAGGCCGTTAATGTTCTGATCGCTGATGGCACTATTACCAAGGACGAGACCTTTACTTGGGATAAGACCAACGGTGGTATTGGCTCTAGCGCTTCTCAAGACGCTGATAAGCACAACGATGAAATTGTTGCTTTGACTGGCACTATCGGTAAGCCTGTGTCTGCTAAGGCCCTCGGTGAGAGCAAGCTGGAAATCAAGGTCACCTTTGATAGCAACACTAAGCAGCCCAAGGTTGAAGTTACTCCTGCAACGTACGCTACCACTTGGGGCAAGTAATTCCTTAAAGGAAAAAACATAAGATGAGCTTTAAAAGACTATCGGTGAAAAGAAACAGCGGATTTACCTTGGTCGAGTTGATCATCGTAATTGCGATCATTGCAATTTTATCCGCTGTTACTGCTCCCCAGTACATCAAGTACGTGGAGAAATCCAAAGTTGCTGCTGATATGGACACGGCCGCCGCGATTCAGTCGGTGATCATCACCCTGTGTACGGATGGAACGATTACCGCTGATAATGCTGCTTATGTCACATGGGATACAGCGACCGGACTGACCGGAGATGGTCAGGCAGCAGTGGAGGCCGTTACCGGCACCATTCCTGCCGCTAAATCCAATAAGGCCAAGGCTGCCGATGTCGTTTACAGCGTCGACTTCACCCCTGAGGGAACCCCTATTGTCACCACCAGCGTGGATTTCCGCGCCTGGGATGACTAAAACCTGATCCGAAAGGACGTACATGCATGGACCTGATGATGATGCCCATTTACATACTGTTCTTCCTGTTTGGCGTCACCGTCGGCAGCTTTCTGAACGTGTGCATCCTCCGCATTCCCGCGGGGGAGAGCATCGTCCTCGGGTCCTCCCATTGCATGACCTGCGGCAAGCGCCTGCGCTGGTGGGAGCTCATCCCCCTGTTCAGCTGGCTTGCCCTGCGGGGTCGGTGTTCCGGCTGCTCCAGCCCCATTTCACCTCAATATCCCCTAATTGAGGCGGCCAATGGTGTGCTTTGGGTGCTGGTATACCACCGCTTCGGGCTCTGTCCCGACGTGCTGCTGGCCTGTTTCCTGGTCTCGGCACTCCTTGTGGCGTCGGTCATCGACGCCCGCACAAGAGAGATCCCGCCGGGGACGACGATCACCATCGCCGTCCTCGGCCTTCTCCGCACGCTGCTCCACCTGTCTGACTGGCCCAGCCATCTGCTGGGTCTGGTGGTGGTCGGCGGTGTGCTGCTGCTGCTGTTTTTTGTCAGCGGCGGCGCGGCCATCGGCGGCGGCGACGTCAAGCTGATGGCGGGCACCGGCCTGTTCCTGGGTCTGCGCCTGAATCTGATGGCCTTTTTCCTGGGCTGTATCATCGGTTCGGTCATCCACGTCTGGCGGATGAAGTTCCGGGGCGCCGGCCGGGATCTGGCCATGGGGCCTTATCTGGCCGTCGGCGTGCTGATCGCCCTCGTCTGGGGCGACGGCCTTTGGAACTGGTACTGGGGGCTGTTCTTCCCGTAACCCGGGGAGAGGCCCTTTGTTCCGTTTTTTAAATCCCAATATCCCGCTGTACCAAATACATAGGCGGCGATCATGCCGCCCGCAGAGCAGGGGAGTGGCCCTATGCTTCTCCCGGACCGCTCTCTGCCCGCCGCTTCCCGCGGCAGAATCGGAACCTGTGTTCCCACCAACTTCGTATATAAAATCCTGGTTTCATGGTGTGCCCATCCTCCGCACGGCCCGCCGGAAAAACCGGGAGTATATAATAAATTACCCCGGCAAAAAAATCACCGTTGAAAAGGAAGGGGGCCTTTGGTTGTGGCAAAGGTACTCAATATTGAAGTGGATGACCGCCTGACGAAGGTATGCGTCTCCGAGAAGAACAAGAAAAGTTATAAGATCAGCAACTGTTTCCTCATGCAGACCCCCGACGGTGCCGTCTATGACGGCCAGGTCGTGGCCGTCGACCGCATGGCTGAGGCTCTGCGCGCCGCCCTGAATCAGCACGGCGCAAGCGGTGCAAAGTCTGTCACCTTTACACTTACCTCCGGCAAGGTGGCCAGCCGCGAAGTCATGCTGCCCCCCGTCAAGGACAACCGCATCAAGTCCGTGGTTGAGACCAACGCCTCTGAATACTTCCCCGTGGACATGGGCGGCTACCGCATCGGCCACACTCTGCTGGAGCGCCTGACCGGCGACGTGCCCGGCTGCCGCGTGCAGGTCACTGTGGCCCCCCGCTCTCTGCTGGAGAGCTACGCCGCCCTGGCCGAGGCCGTGGGCCTGACCCTGGACGCCGTGGACTACTGCGGTAACAGCCAGTATCAGGTGCTGCATACTCTGCCCAGCGACGAGGTCACCATGTACGTGGACGTCAGCCTGTCCCGCACCATGGTCACCTTCATGAAGGACGGCCTGATGCTGCTGCAGCGCAACATCAACTTCGGCGGCAGCGACCTGGTCAGCACCGCCATGGAGAGCGCCTCCATGTCCGACACCCAGCTGGTCGGCGCCCTGGAACTGGTCTCTCAGCCTGACGAGCTCAACCGCCATCTGTCTGCCGAGCAGCAGGAGGACTGCCTCAGCCGTCTGGTAAACGGCATCTCCCGCAGCGCCGACTTCTTTAAGTCCAACCACTCCGGCACCCCCGTGACCAAGGTGGTCATGATGGGCGTGTGCGGCGCCATCTCCGGTCTGAGCGACATGGTTGGCAATGCACTGGGCATCCAGACCGTCACCCTCAACGAGGTCAAGGGCATTGACTTTGTGGCCAACTCTGTGGGCGGCGTCAACTCTTACATCTCCTGTATCGGTTCTCTGGTGCAGCCCCTGGAGCTGCTGCCCGAAGAGCTGCGCAGCACCGCCAAGAAGAAGAAGTCCAAGAAGGGTGCCCGCCAGAGCGATAGCATCGTAGGCGGCGTGGTGGCCTTCGCCGCCATGACCGTGCTGGGTCTGGCACTGACCATCTTTGCCGTTGTGCAGTATACCTCCGCCGGCAGCGAGCAGGCCCGCCTGCAGCAGCGTGTCCAGGAACTGGAGCATGTGCGCGCGACCGCCGATATCTATGAGCAGTATCAGTCCACTCAGGCCGTGCTGGATCAGCTGCGCGGCTACAACCAGACCCACAACGCATCTCTGGTCGCCTTCCTGGAGGAGCTGGAGCGCAAGATGCCCTCCGACCTGCTGCTGATGAGCGCCGTCTGCGACAATCAGGGTGTCATCCTCAACATCGTTACCCCCGGTATGGAAGAGGCCAATGTGGTCATTAAGCAGCTGCGCGGCTTTGAGAGCATCAAGCAGCTTGAGATTTCCACCATCACCGAAAGCACCGAGCAGGGCGGCATTCCTTCTACCACCTTCTCCGTGCGCTGCGGTTACAACGCGCCCGACAATCAGGGCTAAGGGAGGTCAGTCAGTATGAAAATTGCAAAACGTGATCAGAAGCTGCTGCTGGTTCTGGCCGGCCTGCTGGTGTTCCTGCTGCTGTATATGCTGGTGTTCAACCCCCTCCAGTCCCGCACCGAGGAGCTGAAGGCACAGAACGCCCAGCTCAGCGCCCAGGTCGCAGACCTGGAGGCCAAGTATCAGCGTATGGCCGAGTATGAGACCGGCATCCTGAACGGCCGTGAGAACGTGAAGAACACCCTCAAGAACTTCCCCGCCGACGTGAAGGAAGAGGACTTCCTCAGCTACCTGCTCACCATGGAGGCCCGCCAGGGCATCCAGATGGAGAGCGTCTCCTTTAACTATCCCGAGCTGCTTCAGCAGTTCGACATGATGGTCATGAAAGACGGCCAGGACACCGCCATCCCCGCCAACGCCTATCGCACCAGCACCGTTATGACCGGCACCCTGACCTATCCCCAGGTCAAGAACGTCATCAACTACCTCTATAGCAGCGAGAAGCAGACCGGCCTGGAAAGCACCACCCTGACCTATGATGCCCAGTCCGGCATGCTCACCGGTACCTTCCAGCTGTCCAAGTACTTCGTCAACTGGGAAGGCGCTGAGTACGTGCCCGAGCCCGTGCCCGTTGTGGACATCGGTCTGAGCGATCTGTTCGGCACCACCGTCCTGTCCGCCGAGCCCGCCCCCGCAGCCTGAGTCAGCAGTCATAAATCAACGCAGCGAACATAAAGGAACGTGAGGATATGAAAATGCGCAAGGAACTGAATAACAAAGGCTTCTCACTGGTGGAGCTGCTGATCGCAACGATGATCCTTGGCATTGTTGTGGTGCCTCTGCTCCATACGTTCGTCGTTTCCGCCAAGACCACCGCCCGCGGCAGTCAGCTGGGCGACGTGGTTCTGGCCAGTGAGAATGTGGCAGAAGGTGTGGAGGCAGTCTCCATTTATGATCTGTTCACCACCTCCAACATCGGCAACTATATCCCCGGAGCCAGCGGCCAGAAGCTGTATAAGCCAGCCGCCGGCGGGGGATATACCGAACTGACGGCCAGCGACTCCCTTACCGCGCCCTATTACCTGGGTATGAAGGTGCAGGCGGGCGGCTCTGCCTTCAACGCCATGGTCACTCTGGACCCCGAGGGGGACTACGGTGGCGGCACCGGTCTGAATGACCTGCCCATCGCCGACTACGCCAACATGGATGCCGCCTTTGTCCAGACCCGCGATGGCGATGACCCCGACAAGGTGGCCTTGGCCTCCTTTAAGACCAAAGCTGACGGCCTGCACAGCATCACCGGCGGCTGGGACATGGACAGTGTAAAGCCCTTTCGCCGTACAATGACCCTGAATATCTACTCCAAGTCCGAGGCACCAAACAAGGTCTTTGCCAAGTTGGATCTGCTTTACGAGTACCAATACACCAGTTGGACGGAGGATCCGAATACCCACGACATCACCTATGAAACCGAACAGCTTAGCGCAGATCTCATCAGCTATGAACTGATCCCTCAGGGCTTCTCTATTGCTGACAACAAATACCCTAACATTTATCTGATTTATTTCCCCCTCTATGGGTGTATTGAACCTGATAAGATCAACATTGAGAATACTGTTGCACAGCCCCTTAATATCTTCCTGGTCAAGCAGCTCGACAACAGTCTGTCTGCCACAGATCTGCTGACGAAGGAGAGAAATTATCGCGCCGAACTGGTGCAGAGCGTTCCCAATCGCACTTCTCCAAGAGCCGTTGTCTACTCCAACATCAGAGAAGATCTCTCCACCCCGAACAATCAGCTGCTCGGCGTGACATACAAGGTTCGTTACGGGTATGAGCACTCTTCCGGCGTCTTTGGCGGCACAGAGGGCGACCTGGTTTCCAAGTCGGCCCGCGACCGTATCTTTAAAACCAAAGTGGAGATCTTTGAAGCCTCCGATAGCTCTTTCTCCAATCCCATTCACACATTCCATTCCACCAAACTGCAGTAATACTCGCCAGGAGGGAAACGCAGATGAAAAAATTTATGAATATCTTGCGCGGACTTTCCGGCAATAACCGCGGCTCCGCCATCGTGGTGGTACTGATCAGCATGGCCTGCGTGGCGCTGATGGGCGCTTCGGTGCTGTTCACATCCTATACCGCCTTTTCCATGCGTGCCACCGAGCGCCAGGCTGTCAACGATTTCTACAATGCTGAAACCGCTATGGCTGAGATCCGCGCCGGCATGCAGACCACGGTATCCGATGCCATCGCTGTAGCCTATAAGTCTGTTCTGGTAACCTACAGCGAGAGTACAGACATCAAATATCGCTTTGAACAGGAATTTAAGGCTGCTCTGGAGGATAGTTTCCTGACCACTGATGCGGCGGGCAATCTCGTATACGATCCTGCGCAGCTGCAGCGTTATGTCGTCACCCCCGTCGGCGGCGGCAGCGTGAAGGTCGGCGTAGATGCGGCCGATGGAAGCGGTATAAAAAAGGAACCCGTGGCAAAGGACGGCGACTGCTATGTCCTGAAAAATGTCCGCGTGACTTACACCGCACCTAGCAACGAGGTGACCACCATCACCACGGATCTGGTGATCGACATGCCCGACTTTGCATACACCTCGTCGGCTGCCAGCATCACCGGACTTCCTCAGCACGCCCTGATCGCCAAGGAAAAGCTGGTGCAGGAGATCGGTTCCAGCGACATCGACATCAGCGGCAGCGCTTATGTGGGCGGCATGGATCTGAAGAATACAAACAATAGTAAATTGACCATTGAAAACGGCACTATGGTCTGTGCCGGCACGGCAAATATCGGCGGCCTCGGTGGCAGCAGCGGCAGCAGACTGGTTACCGGCTCTGACGTGAAGTTCTGGGCCGGCCGCATTAAGGTCAACGGCAACAGCGATGTCTCCCTCAATGGTGAGACCCGCGTGCTGGACGACCTGGAACTGGCTGGCACCGGCGCAGAAGCTGCCCTGAAAGGCAGTTACTATGGCTTCGGCAATGGCACCGCACCCAACCTCAGCAGCGCCATCCTGGTCAACGGCAGAAATTCCAGACTGGATATCTCCGGCCTGAACCGCTTGATGCTGGCCGGACGCGCCTATATCAGTGACTCTCTGTACGCCAGCCCTGACGAAAATCCCAACAACGCTCATGTTGGTGGAGCCGACCCTGTCGGAATGATCGAGTCGCTGACCGTGCGAGTCAACCAGCAGATGTACCTCATCGATCCCGCTGACCTGGAAAAAGACCCCGACGGTAGCGGTAATTATGTGGCTGTCGATGAGAATCCCTTTTTTATCACCACAGAAGATACAAGCAAGCTGCGTTTTCGTCTGAAGAACGGCAACGACCGCGGATTTGGCGTAACTCACCGTATTTATAACTTCCCGGGCGGCAAGATCGTTTACTGCTTCATGGATTTTGACGATCCCAGCGTGGCAAACGAGTATTTCGAGCAGCGCTTTTCCCAGAACAGCGGTCAGATCGCCAGCTATCTGGGCAACAACAGCAACCTGAACGCCGCCGGTACCGGTTCTCAGGGCTACATCATCCGCGGCAAGGACGGTAACTATACCTTCCGAAGGGCAACCGACGCCTCGTTCGACTGCGAAGGCATGCTCAGCACCTTTAATCAGCTGAAAACGACCCTGATCGACTACAACACCAGACCCAATGCGGATAATCCCTATAATTACATTGTCAAAGCCGATCTGGTTGCTGGTGTGAGCGGCGCTGATTACTTTAAGTCGGCCGACAACAAGACCCTGGGTGTGGTTACCGCCGGTGACTACACCATCGATGGTAGTCATCCCGACCTGCGTCTGGTCATCGCGGGGGGCAACGTCGAAATTCAGACCGCCTATACCGGTCTGGTCATCTCCGGCAAGAACATCGTCATCAGCGGAAATAATGCCGACATTACCGCCGACGACAAGGGCGTGATCAATGCCTTTGGCGCTGTCAACGCCGACAGCGAAACCCTGGGCAGCTATCTGCGCAACGGCGGCACCAATAACTACGGTCAGGATATTTCCGGCCAGGCGGATGGTTGGCACCTGAATAGTCTGATCACCTATAAAAACTGGACCAAGAATTAAGAAAAACCTGCTACGAAAGGAGGGGCGGCATGAAAAAACTGGATAACCGCGGCTTTACTTTAACTGAGCTCATCGTTGTCATTGCCATTCTTGGCGTTCTGGCGGGCGCCTTGACCGCCTCTGTGGGTCAGATCTCTTCCAAACAGACCCGTAAGTTCGTCAATGACTGCAATGTCCTCATTTCCCGCTGCCGGGTGGAGACCCTGAGCGGTGCGCCCGCCGACACTACCTTTGTGAAACTGTACAAGGACGGCGACTACTATTACGTTTCCTTCACCAAGGGCGGTCGGGAGCTGGAAAAACAGAAACTGGAATCCAAAAACGCAGAGTGTACTTATAAGCTTTCTGGTACGGATACCGATCCTGCGACTACCCCCTTGACACTCAGCTTCGACCGTACCACCGGTGCCTTAAAGCAGGAGTGCACCCAGATCTGCGTCTCCGGTCAGAAGATCACCCTGGTGCCCGCCACCGGGTACCACACGATTGGAGGCTGAGTATGATGGGACTGAAACACAACAACCGGGGTTTTACCCTGGTGGAACTGATCGTCTCTACGGCGATCCTGGGCATCATAGCTCTGTCTGCCTCTGCATTCATGGTGGCCGGTGCCCGCACCTACAACAGTGTGAACTACACCGTCCGCCTGCAGTACGAGGCCCAGCTGGCCATGGCGCAGCTGCAGGAGTACACGGTGGACTGCAACTCCGGCATTGCCTGGGACAGCAGCACAAAAACCCTCTATATTGTCAACGGCAGCACCGTCCATCTGTTCCAGCACAACGCCACTGACCACACTCTTTCCTACGGAACTGCAACCAAGATGCAGACTCTGAGCGCAAGTGCGAACAAACTGGTGGCAGAACATGTCACCGGCATGGATGTGGTTCTGGAACAGGGAAGAGCATCGATCACGCTGAACATGCAGCGCAACAACAAAACCTACAACGCAACCCAGTTGATTGCCCTTCGCAATCAGCCTGCCACTGCGACCAGCGCGGAAGGCGAAACCGAAGACGCCTGGACAAAGTTGTATGGTAAAATTTGATCATCAGGGGAGTGAGAATTATGCGAAACAATCAAAAGAATCATTCGCTTGCCAAACGCCTGGCGGCTTTGGGTCTGACCCTGGTTATGATCATTCCCATGATCGGAAATCTGGGGATCAACGCAAATGCGGCCATATCTTTGAACGGCATTGAAGAACTCAAGAGTACCAAAGGCCGCCTGGATATCCTGGAGATCGTCCCCAAGGATAATTCCGGCAGTATCGGCTACTATGTGGGCGGTGAAGAACCGATTGCAAACTGGACCAAAACCATGGTGCAGAATACGAACGGTTATACTTCCAGAAAAGCCTACATCGATGAGCTGATTGAAAAGCTCGATGATGATCCTGCTGATGATGATGATATAGCTCTGCTGGGTTCTGACGCAGCCGTATATCCTCTGTCAGGTAAGGGCGCGTATGAAGAGTTTATGCCCTGGCAGCTTACCGAGGCGAATGCTGGCTCGGTTGAGATTCTGGATTTGAAGCGAGTGGAGGGGCAAACGTTCACTGGTTCAATTGCCCTCAACAATGAGACCGGTGACTATATCCATTCTCCTGCCTATATATATGTACCCACCGGAGATGGAGCCGATCATGTTGAAAATGTTCAGTATTACGAGTACGGAGAGCTCAAAACCGGTGTCAGCGAGACCCCGTACTATTACCATGTTCTCTTTGAGCAGGTGACGCTCCCCAACGACGATAATGAGATTAAGAATAAATTTCTGAATATTCCCCTGTATGTGCTAAAGACACCCGAGAATCAGCTGCCTTACTATGAATACGAAGGCACTCTGACGGATGGCGGCAGCTTTACCTTTGACAAGCAGACCAATGATCGCGGCGGCTATTTCATCGCCTATCCTACCACCTCGATCTCCGCTACATGGGAAGACGACAAGCTAGAGGTCAAGCTTTATAAAAACGGCAATCTCGACAGCGCAAAGCTGGACTCTTTGAAAGCTCAGAATCAGACCCTGTATGCGGAGAGCATCGTTAATAACATTCCTACCTATACGGCGGTTTCTTGGGATGGATTTACTCCGAGCCCAAGTACAAAGTACTACATTCAGAATGATACCCACAGCTATCATTCCATCATCAATCCTAGTGCTCCCTATCGCTCCGCAAAGAGCTATGTTCATCCCAATACCGGGGTGACACTGACAACTGAGAAGCCTTACTTCAAAAAAGTGGATAAATCCTACCAGCTTGTGGGCAACGGCAACGCCGGCGATGTGGATTATTATACCTTTACTCCCGGTTCAGGGGAGGAATTGTACCTCAAATACAGCACTGTTTACTACACCGGCGGCTTTACCAACAATGAGTGGTTCAAGCGCTATGTGCTGGACATGGACAGCGGATTTGATGATTTCCGCATTAATGTCAACAGTGTAACCCCCGATAGTCTGAGCGCAACCATGATCGAAAAGGCAGATCTGGTGGTGATTTCTGCCGGTTTTGATCTGAACACCGGCGCCCCCATCGCCTATGAGTCAGATCTGAAGAGCAGCCATTATGAGGCAATCTGCGGAAAACGACGCGTAGTGGATCTCAACCTTCAAACTGGCGAAAACACCAATTTGGAGGCGCTGAAAGACAAAAATTCAGCCCCCAATGTGACGGACAAAAATGTCTACTATTTTGCGCCCGCCGCCACAGGTACCTCCACGAGCGCGGCTGCCCTGGTCACCAATCAGTTCCATACCCCCTTTACCGGTCTAGATGGGGCAAACCCCTATCAGGTAGTAGTTGATGAGATCGATTATGAAAACATTCTTCGCAGAGCAGCCGGTGCTGAGAAAGAAGAGGAGCTGATTCCTCGCCAAGTCTCCATGGCAACCTGCTTGCGCTACGTGATCAATACCCACCGAATCATCAATAGAAAGACCTCCCTGCGGGTGCTGGACATCCAGCCGGTGTCCAAGTATGACGGCGATGCTGGCCCCCTGACCGTGGACACCATTCTCAGTTGGCTGCCTGAGAGCATGCAGCTTCAGCTGGTAAAGAAAGACAGCGATGGTAATGTTGTAAAAGACAGCAATGGTAAGGACACATATAACATCACCATTACCCACACCTCCACAAATGCCCTGGTGGGTAAGCTGGAGGATATTTCCGAGGAGTATGACCTGATCTACATCGGCGCAGCAACCAGCACCGAGGATCAGTCTTATCTGGATATGTTTCTCGGTAACGCAAATGGCGGATACAATAACACTCAAGATTACCAATATGCCAATATCGGTGCAGAGGCTACGGTAGACAGCAGAAGACTGGGTGGTCTTTTGAAGACAGACGGAGCTTTGACCAGAGAAGAAAAATCGATTACAACCCGTTACTCTGGCAATGACCTTACCCCCAGAAAGAAGGCCGAGCTGATTGAGTTTGCCGAGGCCAGCATGCCCATTGTGTTGGCAACTGAGCTGGTCGATATTAGCGATTGGGTGAGTGCGGGTCAGGCGACCCTGAAAGTCAATGTCGAGCTCAACGAGACAAAAGACAAACTTGTGGCAATCCCATATTTTGTTGGTCTTGAATCGGCAATTGACCAGAAGAACTTTAAGATTGAGTATAATTGGTCACGTTCCCGTAAATATGATTTGGGTATTTTGGGGGTTCAATGGGGGCGAGAGGAAAAGAATATTTCCATCGAATCAACCGTACCTGCAGAGACTGGATACAAATATTGGTGTAAGGTGATTGTTTCGCCCACCAATGGTACAGCAGGCGTCGTAGTAAGCCAGGCATATGAGTTCCTGGGATATGTCGAGGCGCGCTTTGAACCCGATCAAGGTGAGTGGACAAATGAGAACGGCTTTTCCGCATCTTCTGCTACAATGATTGATAAAGATGTCGACTTAAGCGATTTTAAATACAAAGAGTATGGCAAAGTGGACATCAACATTCACCAGCAAGTTTCGGGAAACTACAATACTGAGTTTACGTGGTATAAAGCAACTTCGAATGGCCAATGGGTGGAAACTAATGTTTCTAATCCATATGATTTAGAAGCAGGAGAGAGACTTTGGATTTTGGACCCCAACACATCCTATCGTTGTGAAGTTAAAATCTACGAAAGGAGGGGCTTGGGCTGGAATGGTGCTCACGTAGCCACGTTAAAAAGTCCCGTGTACAAGTGGATCGCGTCTACTAATGAAAAGTCATTGAAAGGACATGAGCCCGGAAACCCTGATTCCGATACTGTCCACGATTTGGGTGCAGGCGGAACAATCAGCGTAAATATGGACGCGGTTGACGCCAACTCTCTGATGTACGAAGCCCTCAATCGCGTTGTAAATCGGGAAAACGTTATGGCACAGTCTCAGTTGACCCAGGGCCAAACGGCAGACCTGAGAATCTCGGCTCAGCAGGAGATTCTGGCCAAGTACCTGAATCTCTCCCGTCCTTTCCTCACGTTGACCAGAAAGCCGGCTGAA
>RHMF01004096.1_pt1 | contig 13238 bp, 11 predicted proteins | sample 5365151 | NCBI WGS metagenome assembly RHMF01 (sample SAMN10266501, study PRJNA497801) | feces metagenome | isolation source: feces | host: Bos taurus | place: China: Prairie of Fairy Mountain | collected 2017-08-14 | reverse complement strand
AGGGAAAGCAATGAAATCTCTAATTGTCTCAACGCCAGCAAACATTGAACACATTCTATCAAATCCGAAAGCTATACCTCCGTGAGGTGGTGCTCCAAATTCAAAAGCATTTAACAAGAATCCGAATTGTGCTTGTGCTTCTTCATCACTGAAACCTAATGCTTTAAACATATCATTTTGCATATTTCTGTCGTAAATACGTATTGAACCTCCTCCTATTTCGGTTCCGTTTACTACAAGGTCGTATGCGTTTGCTCTTACTTCGCCCGGAGAAGTGAAAAGTTTTGGATAATCCTCTGATTTCAAAGAAGTAAAAGGATGATGCTTTGCATAGAAACGTTGAGTCTCTTCGTCCCATTCTAAAAGTGGGAAATCTATAACCCATAATGGCTTATAATTGAAAGGATCTCTTAATCCAAGACGAGAACCTAATTCAAGACGTAATGCACACAAAGCTGTTTGAGTTTTTTCCTTAGCTCCCGCCATTACAAGCATTAAATCACCAGGTTTTGCTGCGAATTTATCTGCTATTTTTTGTAATTGCTCAGGCGTAAAGAACTTATCTACAGATGATTTGAAAGTTCCGTCTTCATTATATTTGATATAAACCAATCCTGTTGCACCTACTTGAGGACGTTTTACAAAATCGGTTAATTCATCTAATTGTTTACGAGTGTAGTTTGCGCAACCCTCTGCACAAATTCCCACTACTAATTCAGCAGAATCGAATACCGAGAAGCCATTTCCTTTAGCTACATCGTTCAATTCAACAAACTTCATTTCAAATCTTGTATCAGGCTTATCGCTTCCGTAATATTTCATTGCGTCTGCGTAAGTCATTCTTGGGAAATCTTCTAATTCTAAGCCTTTTACTTGTTTGAAAAGATATTTCATCAAGCCTTCAAACATTTGTAAAACATCTTCTTGTTCTACAAAGCTCATTTCGCAATCCACTTGTGTGAATTCTGGTTGACGGTCTGCTCTTAGGTCTTCGTCTCTAAAGCATTTTACGATTTGGAAATATCTATCGTAACCTGCAACCATTAATAACTGTTTGAAAGTTTGAGGAGATTGTGGAAGTGCGTAAAATTCATTTGGATTTACACGAGAAGGCACTACGAAATCTCTTGCTCCTTCTGGTGTAGAACGAATTAAGAACGGAGTTTCTATTTCCATAAATTTCTTATCATTCATATAGTTTCTGATAAGAATAGATAATTGGTGTCTTAATTCAAGGTTTTTTCTTACGCAATTTCTTCTAAGGTCTAAATAACGATACTTCATTCTTAGCTCTTCTCCTCCGTCAGTATTGTCTTCTATTGTGAAAGGTGGAGTTTTGGCTTCATTTAATACTGTTATTTGCTCTACTAATATTTCTATATCCCCTGTTGGAATATTTTTATTCTTATTACTTCTTTCAGAAACAACACCTTCTACTTGTAAGACATATTCTCTTCCAAGTGTTCTTGCTTTCTCACACAATTGTGCATTAGTTTCCATATTGAAAACAAGTTGTGTTATTCCATAACGGTCCCTTAAATCTATGAAAGTCATACCTCCTAAATCTCTGGAACGTTGTAACCAGCCTGCAAGTACTACTTTAGTACCACAGTCTTTTATATTTAATTCTCCGCAAGTATGGGTTCTTAACATAACAACTGTTTTTATTCTGCTGTTTTTTGATATTGTTTACTCAAATTAAAGTTTTCAGGATATTTTGCTACTTTATCCTTATAGAATGCTTGGATTTTCTTTAAATCAGCTTCGTAATCTCCTGTTGGATAAAAGATTTCACCACTTCCTCCTTGTTTTTTCTCATAATCTAACCACGAAAGATAAATAGGCTTTCCTGATTTCATGGCAATATGATAAAATCCTTTTTTCCAATTCTCTGTATATTTACGAGTGCCTTCTGGTGTTATGATTACAGAAAAGTCATCGCTTTCCTTAAGTCTTTTAACTGCCTCATCTACAAGGCCTGCTCCTTTTTTTCTATCAACAGGAACACCTCCTAAGGCTTTTAATATTGGACCTAAAGGAAAGAAAAACATTTCTTTTTTAATGAAAAAATGAGCATTAACGCCCAACTTCCATAAACCACAACGTCCCCAAACGAAGTCCCACATTGATGTATGTGGGGCTTCGATGAAGACGCAATTTTTCATTTCTGGTTCTGGCTTTCCGATTAACTGCCAACCGCCAAGCCACATCAGAAAATCTGCAAGCTTTTTCATCTATCTATTTTACGATTGAATAAGTGTCTTGTGCAATAACTAATTCTTCATCAGTTGTTACAGAAAGTATTTTTACTCTGCTACCTTCTTTTGAGATTATTCCATCTTGTCCAGCCATAGCTTCGTTTTGTTTTTCATCTATTTCTGCACCTAAGAACTCTAATCCACGGCATATTTCTTGTCTTTGCCACCAAGCATTTTCTCCAATACCACCTGTGAATAAGATAGCATCAACTCCTCCCATTGCAGCAGCGTAAGCTCCTATGTATTTTTTAACTCTATAAGCGAACATATCAAATGCGTATGTTTCTCTTTCTTTTCCTTCTCTCTTTCCTGCCATGATATCACGCATATCAACAACTCCTCCTGTGATTCCGTTTAAACCACATTTTTTATTGATAAAGTTGTTCATGTCTTTGATTGTCATGTTTTCTTTTTCTGCTATGTAAAGAAGAACTCCTAAGTCTAAATCTCCACATCTTGAACCCATGATTAATCCTTCTACAGGAGTGAATCCCATAGATGTATCAACAGATTGTCCGTTCTTTACTGCACAAATTGATGCTCCTGAACCTAAGTGGCAAGATATGATTTTTGAATTGTTTATATCTAAACCTGCCATTTTAGCTGCTTTTGGTGCAACAAATCTATGAGATGTTCCGTGGAAACCATAACGACGTACCTTATCTGTTTCATAATATTCGTAAGGAATTGCATAAAGATAAGCTTCAGCTGGCATTGATTGGTGGAATGAAGTATCAAATACTGCTACTTGAGGAACATTTGGTAAAATTGCTTCCATTGCTTCTATTCCTTGAAGGTTTGCAGGATTGTGAAGTGGTGCTAAAGCAAACAATGCTCTTATTTGTTCTTTTTCTTTTTCTCCTACTAAAACTGATTTTTTAAATATTTCTCCTCCGTGAGCAACTCTATGTCCGCAAGCGTTGATTTCAGTTAATGATGCTATAACTCCTATTTTTTCATCTACTAAAGCTTCTAACACCATTTTTATACCTGCTTTGTGATCTGGTATTGGTTGTTGTACATAGTATTTATCTTTTCCAACAGGTTTGTGAGTAAATTCTCCCATTTCCAAACCTATTCTTTCTAATAATCCTTTTGCTAATAATGTAGCATTGTTATCCATATCTATCAATTGATATTTGATAGAGCTACTTCCGCAGTTTAATACTAATATTTTCATATCTTTATATTTTTAATTTTTTACTTTTCTATATTTAATTTCTTATATACTTCTTGTAATGAAGCATGGTCATCTGTCATTATTAGTAGTTTATCTTTAGAGTGAAGTTCTGTTTTACCTGTAGGAACAAAATACTTTTCTTCTCTCTTAACCATAACTGCTAATGAATTTTCAGGTAGTTTTATATCCATTAGCCTATTTCCATTTTCAAAAGTATTGTCTGTTAGTTCTACCTCTGCTAATACTGTTTTTATATCACTTGAAACATCTATATCAAAATCTCTTAATTTAGAAACATCGTTAGATTTTTCTGCTAACTTCAACCAACGTGCAACTATAGGTAAAGATGTTCCTTGTATTAATAATGATATTAATGTACAAAAGAATACTATATTGAATATTAATTGTGCATGAGGTAAATCCGCAGCAAGAGGCATTATTGCAAAAATAATAGGCACAGCACCTCTTAGTCCAACCCAAGAAACGTATGTTTTTGCCTTAAGTGTCATTTTTCTGAAAGGAAGCAAACACAAAAACACTGACAAAGGTCTTGCGATGAATATCATTAATAGGCTTATTATTAAGGCCGGTAGAATTATTGGCAGTAATTCATGAGGATTTACAAGCAATCCTAACATTAAGAACATTATTAATTGGAATAACCAAGCTAAACCATCAAAGAACTTAATAGACGACCTTTTGTGTACAAATTTTGAATTCCCCATTACTAAACCTGCAATATAAACTGCCAAGTAACCATTTCCTTGAAGGAAATAAGTAGAGGAGAAAACAAATATACAAAATGTAAACACTAATATAGGATAAAGTGAATCATTACCTATTCTTATTCTATTTATAACAAAGATTGCAAACTTACCTAAAGCGTATCCTAATCCTGCCCCTACTGCAAGTTGCATCATTAATTTACCAATAATAAACCAAATATTGGGAGATGAACCTAAAGATATTATATCTACGAGGGTCAAGACTAAAAGATAAGCCATTGGGTCATTACTTCCACTCTCCAACTCAAGCATTGGTCTTAAATTCTGTTTAAGATTCAAATTCTTGGAACGTAATATTGAGAAAACGGATGCTGAATCCGTAGAAGACATAATAGAAGCCAATAAAAGAGATGTTAAAAATCCTACTCCAGCACTTTCAAGCGTAGCTCCCAATACCCACCAAGACAAAAGCCCCATAATTAAGGCCATAATCAATACTCCTACAGTAGAAAGAATTACTCCTTGTGCTATAACAGGTTTTATCTCATTTAACTTTGTATCCATACCCCCAGAAAACAATATAATACATAAAGCGACTGTTCCTATCGCTTGAGCTATGTATATATCATTAAATTGTATTCCTAAGCCATCGCTTCCGGCTAACATTCCAACTCCTAAGAATAAGAGTAATGAAGGAACACCAAATTTTGAACTTGCCTTACCCGCAAATACGCTTAAAAAGAATAAAAAGGATAATGTCAACAAGATAACTTCTACCTGAATCTGCATAACAACGCTTTTTAATTGTGCAAAGATACTAAAAAATATTTTTTTTCTTTAATTAACTCCTATATAAGATAACACTTTGTGTAAAAATAATGCTGTTTTATCCACCATAACCCAATGCCCACAAGAATTTATCGTAACTATTTTAGAATTTGTAAAAGTTTGTTCAAACACATACAAATCTTCCTCTCTTGTAAAATCTGAAGAATCTCCTCTTATCAAAAGACATGGAACATCGATTTTGTTCACTTCCACAAAGTCTGCAACTCTATCCATTTGCTTTGACAGCATTGGTGCATTAGATTTCCACGATAAAACAACACCTTCTCCCGAATCCGATTTCACACATTGCACATTTTGCATAATCAAAGCTAACCAACCTTTATCAGAAACATGTTTTTTAAAATGTGATAATAATCCCCCTCGAGATGAAAATTCTTCTATATTAGTGTTTAATATTACTTCAGCAACTCCTCCTTTGTTTAAAAGAAAAGGATAATTGATTGGTAAAATATCTACAACTATCAATTTCTCATAACTATCGGGAAACAAATCTGCCATTTTCATAATTAATTTCCCTCCCATTGAATGACCTAAAAGAATTGATTTATCAGATATTTTCTTTTTTTCTACAAATTCATGTAAAAAAGAAGCTATTTCCTCATACAAAAACTCTTCTGTATGGAAACTTCTTCCATGATTAGGCAAGTCTGGAATTAAAACATGAAATCCACAATCTGCTAAAAATTCGCCTATTTTAAGCCAATGCTCTCCCATTCCTAACCAACCATGAGCAATTAATATTGTTTGATTTCGTCTATTATCACCTAGTAATTCTCTATAAAAAAAATCCATCTTCAATTAAACAAAAAATTATTTTTCGCTTACAAAACGAAAAAAACTTCTATTTTATTTTTATGTTTAAATAAAAAACAGTAGCTTTGCAAAAATTATAATTTATAGAGACGTATGGAATACATAGCAATCATTATTTTCGCAGTTTTCGTAAACAATGTAATTCTTTCACAATTCCTTGGAATTTGTCCTTTCTTAGGAGTATCAACAAAAGTTAGTACTGCAGCCGGAATGGGTGCAGCAGTAGTGTTTGTAATGGCTCTTTCTACAATAGTTACTTTCTTATTACAAGAATTTATATTAGAGCCTTTAAACATAGAATTCTTGCAAACTATAGTATTCATTTTAGTTATTGCAGCATTAGTTCAAATGGTTGAAATAATCTTAAAGAAAATAAGCCCTGCGCTTTACCAAGCTTTAGGAGTATTCCTTCCTTTAATCACAACAAATTGTGCTGTACTTGGAATATCTATTTTAGTTATACAAAAAGGATACAATTTGTTAGAAGGAATTACTTATTCTATAGGAATATCTTTAGGATTTACTTTAGCAATGGTTATTTTTGCTGGATTAAGAGAGCATTTAGAACTTGTTGAAGTACCTAAAGGAGTAAAAGGAATTCCTATCGCGTTGATAACAGCTGGTATTTTAGCCATGGCATTTATGGGATTTGCAGGCTTAGTTAAAATCTAAAAAAACTAATTTTATGATAGACAAAAACGCTAACAAACAATTAGCAAAAGGCTTAAAAGAAAAACAACGCAAACCAGGCTGGTGGGCAAAACGAAGTAGGAAAAAACTAATAAACGATATTCTTTCTGCATTAGAAGAATTTGATATTGATGCAGCTTGGGCTCACAAATCTTTCATTACAGCTCAAGAAAAAAGACCTAAAAACATAACTATTTATACAAATTTCAAGGGAGAGAAACCTGATGGCTTTGCTCATAAAGTTGATATGGCGATGGATAAGGCTTTCCCTAAGAAAAAAATAAACATTATAGACGTAAAAAGTCTTCAACCTGCGATAATGGAATTTGTATTTAAAGATGTAGATAAAATCTTGTAAGATGCAAATTTCTGCAGTCATAATAACTTTTAACGAATTTTAACGAAGAAGACAACATTGCTTCTTGCATTGAGTCTTTAGAAGAAATCGTTGATGAAATCGTAATTGTTGATTCTTTTTCTGCAGACAAGACTGCAGAGATTGCAAAAAGCTATAATAAAGTAAGATTTTATTCCCAAAAGTGGTTAGGGTATGTAGAACAAAAAAACTATGCAAATTCCTTAACCTCATTCAACACAATTCTTTCCATAGATGCAGATGAACAATTGTCTGCAGAATTGAAAAAAAGTATCTTAAACATCAAACAACAAGAAGAAAACCCTTCAAAAGTGTATGAAGTTTCAAGATTAACTAATTATTGTGGTAGTTGGATAAAACATTGTGGTTGGTATCCCGATAAAAAGATTAGAATATTTGATAAAAGAGTAGTAAAATGGCAAGGTGAGCTTGTTCATGAAACACTTTTCTTGCCTCAAAACACAGAAACAATACTCTTAAAAGGAGATTTATTACATTATTCTTACAAATCAAGCACAGACCATATAGAAAGAATCAATAAATACTCTTCTTTAACAGCAAAAGAGGCCTTTAATAAAGGAAAGAAAGCATCTTTTATAGATATATGGTTTAGACCTAAATGGAGATTCTTTAGAGATTACATATTAAAAAGAGGCTTTTTAGATGGATATGCAGGTTATCAAGTCTGCAAAATGTCTGCTTACATTACCTTTGCTAAGTATATAAAACTTAGAGAATACAATAAAAACAATAAAGTAACAAAATAGCAAATCAGAAAGCTATTTTGTTGCCTTATTATTTCCCATTATACATATTCATAGTTCTATCCATACCAATAGTAGCAAAAGATTTGATTATATCGCAACACATATCCAATTTTGGGTCTACAATTGCCATATCATCACCCTCTATCTTACCAAGAACAAAATCAACTTGTCTTCCTCTTGCAAAATTACTTCCTATACCAAAACGAAGTCTGTTAAACTTATTATGTCCTAAGCAAGCAATAATATCTTTCAAACCATTATGACCGCCATCTCCTCCACCCATTCTAAGGCGAATTGTTCCTAAATCTAAGGCTAAATCATCTACTATGACCAAAACATTTTCAACAGGTATTTTTTCCTTATCCATCCAATACTTTACTGCTTTGCCACTAAGATTCATAAAAGTCGTTGGTTTAACTAAAATAATAGTTCTACCCTTTACCTTAACCTCTGCAACATAAGCATGACGCTCTATAGAGAATTTATAAGCATTAGATTTAGCATCTATATTTAGATTCTTTACCATTCTATCTAAAGCCATAAATCCTATATTATGACGAGTATCTTCGTATTCCGAGCCCGGATTTCCTAAACCTACTATCAAATATTTCATATACAAAAAAATTAAAGGCTGTACAAAAAGAGCACAGCCTTATTTTTATTCTTTTTTCTTTAATTACAAGATTATCTTCCTGCTGAAGCACGAGTAGGTTTAACCCAAACAACGATGCTTGATTTAACGTCTAACAATTCAACTTTTTCTATGTTAACTTGTTCAACTTTAACACCTTGTCCTATTTCTAAGTTAGAGATAGATACTTCTGCATATTGAGGTATATCATTTGGTAAACCTTTAACTCTTAACTTACGAATCTTAAGCATAAGTTTTCCCCCTTGTAATACCCCAGGAGCTGTACCAACAGTCTTAACTGGAATTGCAATTGAGATTGGTTTATCATCAAAGATTTGTAAGAAGTCTGCGTGTAATACCTCATCAGTTACTGGGTGGTATTGGATTTCTTGTAATATTGCTGTGTACTTGTTACCTGATATTTCTAATTCTACATAGTTTGTATCAGGAGTAAACAACAATGGTTTGAAAGCTTTTTGAGAAACTGTGAATCTTATTTGTTCACCTGCTCCACCAACACAAGGAACTAAACCTTGTTTACGTAAAGACTTAGCATCTTTTTTCCCTACGTTCTCTCTTAGAGAACCACTCATAGATACTGTTTTCATTTTTTTATTTTTTATTTATAATTAATAATTAAGTGTTTAGAATCTATCTACAACACCTTTTTGTTTTACTGCTATTTCATAGAAGTCTGCAATAGACTCATTGTTTTCAACTCTTCTAATTGCTTCAGCAAATATAGAAGCTGTTGAAAGAACTTTTATCTTATCGCTTGGACGTTTCAAAGGAATAGTATCTGTTACTATTAATTCCTTCATGCAAGACTTTTCTATTTTTTCTATTGCATCTCCACTCAATACAGGGTGAGTAATCATTGCTCTAACGCTTGCTGCACCACATTCATTGATAAGTTCAGCAGCTTTACACAATGTATTTCCTGTATCTATTATGTCATCAACCAATATAACGTGTTTACCTTTTACATCTCCTATTAGTTGCATTGTTCCGATTTCATTAGGTTTGTTTCTTTGCTTGTAGCACATAACAAATCCTGTTCCCAATGTTTTAGCATATTGGCTTGCACGTTTTGTACCTCCAACATCAGGAGAAGCAAACAATAAATCTTCAGTTGCAACATCTTGACCTCTTAAGTAAGGGATAAAGATAGAAGAAGCCAACAAGTGATCAACAGGAATATCAAAAAATCCTTGTATTTGATCAGCATGTAAATCTATTGTTATCACTCTATTTACACCAGCTGTTTGTAACAAATCTGCCATAAGTTTTGCTGCAATAGGAACTCTTGGTTTATCCTTTCTGTCTTGACGAGCAAATCCAAAATAAGGGATAACTGCAATTATTCTTTTAGCTGAAGCTCTCTTAGCAGCATCAACAAGCATTAACAGTTCCATTATGTTATCACAAGGAGCGAATGTTGATTGAATGATAAACACATCACATCCTCTGATATTTTGCTCAAAAGAAGGTTGGAATTCTCCATCTGCATATTGCAATACTATAGAATCTCCTAGAGGTTTTTGATATACCTCTGAGATTTTTTTGGCTAAATAAGCCGTTGCTCTACCTGTAAAAAGAGCTGTTGTGTCTTTTTGGTCTTTTTCTGACATAGCGCTTTATCTATTGAAAACATTTTTTTCAGCGTGCAAAGTTACGCACATTTTCTTAAACTTGAAAAAAAAACACAAATAATTTGCTGTTTTCAAAAAAAGTAGTACTTTTGCACTCGCAAATGAGTCAAAAACGCATCTGTGGCGGAATAGGTCGCATCTGTGGCGGAATAGGTAGACGCGCTAGACTCAAAATCTAGTGGGGTAACACCCGTGCCGGTTCGATTCCGGCCAGATGTACTTGAAAAGGAGATAATCATTCTAAGGATTGTCTCCTTTTTTTCTTTGATTCAATTTTTTAATTCTTTAAATCATTTTTTTAAAACAAAGAATCATTTTGGCTTAATTTAAAATTGAATATGTAATTGCAAGCCAATATCTTGTTTGTGTGAATGAGGGATTTCATCATTACCCGAAGATATAGTTTCTTTGTTTGAAAATAGTGTTACTGCATAGCGAAATGATAAATCTATATTTTTGAAAAGATTTGCCTTTAAATAGAAATATGCTCTATGTCCTTTATCATAAAAAAGCGTTGTAGAGTAATTTAATGGCAAATTATATTCATAAACAGAGAAATGATTATCATAATTTTTGGTATCAAAGTATGCGTATCTTAAATTAAATTGTAATGGAATTACATTAGGCTTATATATTCCTTCTACAAGAAAATAATATCCATTATCTTTGTTTGATTCATAGTTATGAGTATGCGAATAACCTAATCGCGAATGTAAATGCAATGAATTGGTAATTTGAGTTTGTAAATAAAGTTGTACTTGTTGCAATATATCATAATGCAACACAACATCTCCATTTTCCAAATCTATATCCTCTTCCCTATTGTTAAATTTGTAGGTTAATCGTAAATAAGTATTCTCTTTTGGATGATAATTAAGTTCTCCTCTTATTTTTAGGCCTGTTGCACCTTCTTGACTTATGTAGGTTTTAAACGGAAATCTAAAAACATCTGCAGCCATGTAGTAATTAAACTTCTTATTTACTCTATGAGCAAAGTTCAAATTAAAGCCTTGTTCATTTGCAATTCTTGATTGCACTCCCAAAGCATTAGCATAAAAATTTTGATAGCCTTTATCATAGTTTCTAAAAGAAGCAGATAAAGTTGTTTTATAGCCTAAATTTACTTGCGCTCCAAATATAAATGCAGTTGATTTGTTTTGACTCATAGCAGCTTCCGAAAAAAGACTTAAACGTCTATAGGTATAAGAAGCATTAGTTGAGATTACGCTATTTTGTGTTCCCGAAAAATAATATTGTTGATAGACAGATGAAGAATGCTTTATAGAATCTCTATAGTCATAATAAAAGGCAGTTGTACCTAATCGCAATCCCTTATATTCATAATTAACATGCCCACCAATCATTCTTGCAATATTTGAATCCTTTTTTGAGAGCTCCGATTCCGTTCTATGTAAACCCGTAGTAAGAATACTTCCCGAATAATCTATTCTATCCATGCTTGCAAACAAAAACAAATCTGTATTCCATAATTTCAGTTTTGTTGCAAGTCCTCTATTATATCCATACTCTGTACTTGAACGATGTGGTTTTATTCCAAAGTTATTATTCTTTAATTTTGCCTCATTATTGAAATAAGACAAAGAAAAACCTTGTCCTAAAGCCAAGCCTTCTCCAAAATTAAGACGATAATCTCCTATGGTTAATTGTTCTAAAATTCCTATTTCTCTTATTGTAAATTGAGAAGAATAATAGTCTATCAAGAAAGGCTCTCCTGCGTCTTTATCTCCTACAAAAGAGAACTCCAATCTATCAAAATAGTTGAAATTATACCTGATTTGACTTGCAAAAGGCGAGCCTTGATAACCTTTATTATCTTCTCTTAAAAAGCCCTTTGACTTTTCTAATACTTGTTTATATTGAGTTCTTATTTCGTGTTGAGATTTCGTAAAAACAGAATCTAATTTAAGAGATGCTTTCCATTGAATAGGTCTAACACAAACATAATTTTGTATTTCTTCTATTTGAAGTGAGCTAAAGCCATTAATAACCGACAATTCATATATGCTCTTTAACTCTCCTGTTTCTCTTATGTAATGGTGTAATGAAAAGATTTGATAATCGTCAAATCCCAAAAGCTGAAGTTCCGATTTTTTTGCTGAGTTTAGATTAATAGGATTTGTCTGCAAGTTATAAAGCTGTTCAATCAATTCTTCTTTAGCTTCCGAACTAATTTCAAGCTCTTCTATTTGATTTATTCTTGTTTGCAGAAAATCATCTATAGTTTGTGCATTTAAGGGAATAAGAAAAAGCGTAAGACAAAACAAGAAAACGATTATTCTACATTTCATCTTACGCTTAAGAATTATTAAACACTATAAAAAACTAACTACATTTGCTCCAACCACAAGAAGCACATTGTTTACAGCCTCCTGTATATATTATTGCGTCTCCACATTGTGGACATTTTTCTCCTTCTACTACTGTTCCGTCTTTTACATAACGTTTCAATGCTCTTGCAATACCGTTTTTCCAAGTATTGATTGTGTCTGTGTCAAGAGTTAATTTAGCTACTAATTCTATTACGTTTTGGATTGGCATACCATGTCTTAAGATTCCTGAAATCAACTTTGCATAGTTCCAATATTCTTTTTTGAACATTCGAGACAATCCTTCTATTGTTACTTTATAGCCATCGTTGTCTAAGAATTGGAAATCATAACGAGCAGGCATGCTTCCTTCTTTTACTCTTATCACCCAACCTTTATCAACTGTTGAAGGTAACATAAAGTTTTCTGCTTTTCCAGAGAAGATTTCGTAAGGTCTTCCTTCATACAAACCTACTACTGCAATCCATTTTTCTTTGTCATTTTGGAAACGAATAATCTCTGCGTCTAATTTCTTTGGTCTTTTTGGTGCTTTTGTTTCTGTGAAAGAAGATGTTTCTTTTGTGTTGTGAGAAACTAAAACTCCATCTCTTGAACCATCTCTGTAAATAGTCATTCCTTTACAACCAGATTCCCATGCTGTTTGATAGATTTGAGCAACTATTTCTTCTGATGTTTCTTTTGGAATATTTACTGTTACAGATATTGAGTGATCAACCCATTTTTGTATTGCTCCTTGCATCTTAACTTTATTCACCCAATTAATGTTATTTGCTGTCGCATTATTGTAAGGTGATTTTGTTATGATTGCTTGTAATTCTGCTTCAGGTAATTTTTCTAATGATTTAACATCATATCCGTTTATCTCAGCCCATTGAGCAAATTTATGGTGTAATACATTGTATTCTTCCCATGCTTGTCCTTCTTTATCATAGAAAGAAATTGTTGCACT
>RHMF01000917.1_pt1 | contig 13243 bp, 6 predicted proteins | sample 5365151 | NCBI WGS metagenome assembly RHMF01 (sample SAMN10266501, study PRJNA497801) | feces metagenome | isolation source: feces | host: Bos taurus | place: China: Prairie of Fairy Mountain | collected 2017-08-14 | reverse complement strand
TAGTAATTAGAAATTAGTAATTAGTAATTAGAAATTATGATTGGTTTGAGTACTGAGGTAGCGGAAGTATTCGTCGAGGAGGTGCTGGGCCGCAGTAAAGGATGTCTGCTGGCCTGCCAACACCGTCTTCTCCGCCTCCAACAACTGCTGTTCTATCATCGGATTGTTGTAGAAGTTCATGCGCAAGTGCTCGTTGATAGACTCGTACATCCAGTATTTAGCCTGTTCGCTGCGACGATAGTCGAAATAGCCGTTGGCCTTGACGAAGTCGATATACTGGTAAATCATATCCCATATCTCCTTGATGCCCGTCTCGTAGAAGCCACTATAGCAAAGCACTTTGGGCAGCCAGCCGCTCTCGGGCATGGGGAAGAAATGGAGTGCGTTGCGGAAATTGGTGGCAGCCATCTGACACTTGTCGACATTCTCGCCATCACACTTGTTGATGACGATGCCATCGCAGATCTCCATGATACCGCGCTTGATGCCCTGCAGCTCGTCGCCAGTACCAGCCAATTGGATGAGTAGGAAGAAATCGACCATCGAGTGGCAGGCCGTTTCCGACTGCCCTACCCCCACCGTCTCGACAAATATCTTGTCGAAGCCAGCCGCCTCACAGAGGATGATGGTCTCACGCGTCTTACGAGCCACACCACCCAACGAGCCTGCCGTCGGACTGGGACGGATGAAAGAATCGGGATGGACGGAGAGCTTCTCCATGCGCGTCTTATCACCCAATATACTACCCTTCGAACGCTCGGAACTGGGGTCGATGGCCAGGACGGCGAGTTTGCCTCCCTTTTCTTTCAGCACATGGATGCCGAAAGTATCGATGGAGGTAGACTTTCCTGCACCAGGAACACCGCTGATACCCACGCGGATGCTGTTGCCACTATAGGGCAGGCACTTGTTGATGACCTCCTGAGCCTTCGCCTGATGGTCGGGATTGACACTCTCTACCAAGGTCACGGCCTGAGAGAGTACGGTGACATCGCCCTTGACGATACCCTCCACCATCTCAGCAGCCGTCATCTCACGACGCTTGAAGCGGCGACGATTCAGATAGGGGTTGATGATAGAAGGCTGCTCTACCCCACTATTCACTTGCAAGCCTGCATATTCTTCACTATTCTCGGGATGTTCCATATGATGTAAGATGTATGATGTAAGAGGTAAGAGGTAAGATTTTAACGTGCATTGATGGTGATGACGACCTTCGACTTATCAGGGTCGTTGGTAATCATCAGGATACGGGGCTTCGTACGCGCCTTCATCAATTCATCGCGCTTTGCCGTAATCTTCAACTTGGTAGACTCGCCCGCCTGCAACGTGCTCTTGCCCAACGAGATTTCCAGTCCATCGGTAAACATCTGCAGCGACGAGATGGTCAGCGGTGTGCGTCCGAGGTTGGATATCTGTATCTCGGCTTTTCGTTTCGATTTTCCGTCGAAGGCAATGTTCACCTGCTCAGCCGACAGATACATCTTAGGGGCATACTGCTTCTGCGTAGCCGACATTTTGACAAACGAGGGAAGTAAGACGGTGGACACACCAATCAGATTCTCCTTGGTAGCCTTATCGCCAGGATTGGCAGCAAGATAGACGGAAGCCTGGGTCAGTCCGTAGTCAACAATCTTATCAGAATTCAGCGTCACCGACATCGTACCAGCCCGACCAGGACTGATGGCTTCGGGCACAACCGTCGCCATGAGATAGGACGGCAGATGCATCATGTTGGGGCGTATGACAGTAGTGCCATTATTATAAATATGTATCTGCTCGATGGGAGCCTCGCCCTTGTTGACATCGTCAAACTCCAGTTCATTCTTGTCGATACGCATCAGTCCCATCTCAATCGGATAGGAGCCTGAGTAGTCATGATAGTCAGCCGACACGACACCCTTCATACGGATATAGACAGGCTTCTTCGTAGCATTCGAGATGATGGCGGCCTGCTTGTCGAAATGTCCCAGCATCTTGGCATCGTAGGTCATCTTCACCTGAAACTTATCGCCCTTGCCAATGGCGGTCTTGGGATACTCCACCACGGTACAGTTGCAGTCAGGCTGTACCGACTTAATCCTCAGTCGATGGACTCCCTTGTTCTGAAATTCAAACACGGCGGTGACGGGCTGTTGAAAACCCGTCCTTCCCACATCTACAGTTGTCTTCTCTACTATCAGTTTCTGTGCTGCAACTGGCAGTACGCTCAGCATCAGCAGCGTTGCTATTATTGTTTTTTTGTTCATCATCTATTTAAAATTATTCTTCAACATTCAGGGTCTCCGACTTTGCTGTAGCCCTGTATTCCGGTGAGTATGCACATTGTACGGTGCAGGTTCCCGTTTCATAGGTTCCAGCGCGATCGATGTAATATTCCGTCTCCAGCACATGCTTTCCCTTCGAAATGCCCAGATAGTAATAATTGGTGGAGAAATCCTTGGGCGAGCAGTAAGAGCCATTGTTATATCCGGAGAGCTGGCGAACCGGTTCCATACAAGCAGCACGACGATCGAGCACCTGTACGAAATCAAGGTCACGGGTGGAGACGATGGTGATGCGAACCCTGATACGGTCGCCCACCTTGAGTGGAGCACTTAGCTTTTTGCCGTTAGCCGTCAGTATCTCACGTTTTACCGTGATACCGCTCTGGGCATCCTCCACTTCGTGGGTCTTCTGCATGAACTGGGCATAGACAGCACCCCATGAGGTTCCTGTCGAGGTCTTGGTAGCCGTAAACTCCTTACCCTTGGGTTGCTGGATGGCCGTCTTCACATAGCCCAGACCTGCAGTTTCCTTAGGCTGTTCGATGGGTTGCTGGTCGATAGCTAGTACGGTAGGCTCCTGAGTAGCCAACAGATTAGCCTGGTCGAAGAGGAAGGCATAGATGGCATTCATACTGCTGATAGGCGTATCCCACAATTGTGTGCGTTTCTCCTGCAACAGCCAGCGACGCATCTCATCGATGGTCTTTGTATCCTCTGGTGCCACATACTTGATGGCCTCGATAGCAGCCACCTCTGTCGGAATCTTATAGCTGTACCACGAATAGCCTGCACGCGGCGTGTCATAGTAACGCCCCATCTCCTCAGTATATACCGTATACTCCTTCAGGCTCTGTACATAGTCGCGGGCCGTCTGGATATCACCATTCTGCTGGAGTATCACAGCCGTCATTGCCTTCTCGTAAATGTTCTGAGCCTTGATATCCTTCTTCAGCAACGGCATCAGATAAGACTTGGCATCTGCTGCTTTCTTGTCGAGTTTACGATTAGAAATCGCGTTGACATACAACCAACGGAGGGCGACAAACGAGGGGAATGAGGGTTTAATGCCCTTCTTCTCCCACTTCTTCATCTCTTCTACCAACTTGATGATCTCGCCGTCCATGTAGACCATCGCCTGAGTCTGCATCAACTTGGGGGGCAAATCCATCTTCCCAGTCATCACCTCCAGACGAGCCAACAACTCGGCAACGCTCATCGTGATATAAGGACTGGTGCGCATACCAGGATACCAAGTGAAGCCTCCGTCGTCTTGTTGCAGATTCTCCAGTTTATCCAAGGCTGTCGACAAGCGGTTATTGATCAGATTCTCGTCGAAGAAATCGGCCAGACGCTGCTTCTGTTCCGACTCACGGTCAGCATCATTTACCCAAGGAGTCTCAGCGAGGATGATGTCCTTCAGCTCCTGGTTCTTTTCCAGCTGGCTATGTAGCGAAGTCTCGTTGCCCTGTTCCCGCTTCCACATCTCAAAGACCTGCTTGGCCTTCGGTGTCTGGTCGAGGATGGTCTTTGCCAACAGATTGGCATAGTAAGAAGCGGCCTGATCGATTGCATTGGTCTCTGCGGGTTGTCCCAATGTTGCCAACGACTGTACCATCAGCCACGCAGGATTGTTGGTATATTCGATGGTCAGTTTCTGCTGTGCCGTCCCTGCAGGGAAGAGCTTGGTGAGGTCAATGCTCTTCACACCAGGCTCGTGCTGGGTGAAAGGAACCGACTTCGTCACCCGTTCCTTATCGGGCAGGATGGGCAGGTAGTGCTGTTCACCATCTGAGAACTCGTCACCTTTTGCCATCATTCTGCAAATCAGCAACGAATACTGGTCGGAGGGTTGGTAGCTAAAGGTGGCATGCCCCGTCTTTCCTGCCTCAACCGAGAAGGGTTGCTGGTCGGAATAGATGACCTGATCAGTTTCAGGGTCTATCAGTTCGATGCGTACTGTTCCGCTCTGTGTTGCTTCGCTGATATTGAAGATGCGAGCAGAAATCTGAGCCTGATCACCCATGCGGATAAAGCGAGGCATATTGGGTTGGAGCATCACCTCTTTCTGAGCGACAGTCTCGCCTGACAGCGTTGCGGTATGCATGTCGGGCGTATGCGCTACACTCATGAAACGCCAAGTAGTCAACGACTCAGGTAGCGTGAACTTCAAGGCTACATGCCCGTCCTTATCGGCTATCAAGGTGGGATAGAAGAAGGCTGTCTCCTGCATATTCTCACGCAACTGTCCCGTCTCGGCCTGAGCCTCCTCACCCTTCTGGTTGTCAGTATCCGCCTTGGCTTTCACCTCGTTCTGGACAGGTTCACGCTCAACGGCAGCTGACGCCAACATCACAGGAGCTTCCATCACCATCTCGTCCTCCACCATATTACCGCTTCCCTTGGCACGCATGAGGGGTCTTGCTCCATCCAGTCGGCCATAGCCGATAATGCCACGCCAACGGCTCGGATAGGCATTATGGTCGAAGTGGCTGTATACCAAATCGGGTACCTTCTCATAGTCAACATGCTGTGAACCCTGTGCAGTCTGACTGCCAAACTGCATGGTGGTCCATGAGGTGGATGCCTGCGGAATGTGCATATTGGGATAAAGACCCCAGTAATGATGAGCCAACTGGTCGAGACTCTTGTCATAGAGAACTGCCATCAGCTGGGCATCAGCAGGTTTGCCGTCCTGCTCCTTGATACTCAGTTTCCACTCCTCTTGCTGACCTGGTTTCAGACGATCGCGGAAAGTTTCCCACTTCATGGTCAGATGTTTATCCGGAGTGGGACGGCTTATCGTCTGGGTATGATGGTAACTGACGCCATCCTTTACCCATGCGAAGGTGAGCAACAGACCGTTAGTATATTCCTTTTTAAATGTAAATTTCTTGTTCCACAAAGAGTTACTCTCACGGATAAAGCCCTCTTCCAACACCTTGTCGCCAGACATCATCGCATAGGCAATATACAGATCGGAATCGGAGGAGCCCACTTGTATCGTCACAGGTTTTCCATCAGACGGGAAGGTATAGCGGCTGGAGTAGAACCAGTCGTGAGTGGGAATGGCTGGCTTCTTGTCGTCAAGACTGAACACCACAAACTTCATATCGATGGAGTCGCCTTCACATGCGGCCTCCAGACGGTGTTCGCCACTCGCCAGCTGAGAACTGAGAACAGCATGGGGAGTATTGGCTGCGCACTCCTTCCATTCGTTGCCATCAATTCGATAGCGGACAGTACCAGCTATCTCGCCACCTGCGGCATTGCGACGATAGAATGTCACAGGCTTGATTTCGTCGACACGGATGCGCTGAGACACATTACAGGAAAGAGCTGTCGGCTTGGTACCCAGAGGCAGACTCTTCGTTCCGCTATGCGTCTCTCCTGCCTGGTCGGTGACATTCGCCACCACCTCGAAGCTATAGAACATCGGCTGATGACCAGCCTCTTCCGGAAGTACCATCGGCATCCGTACATCGAACGTTCCATCATCCTTGGTAACAGACTCGCCCGAGAAGATTTCCTCAGCCTCTCTGGTCTTGCCAAAATAGCCGGCACCCCAATACCAGGAATAGGTCATCCACCAATAGGCGATGCGACGGCGAACGGTATATTTCACCTTCGCCTCCTGCACGGGAACACCTGCATAGCTCACGGCCTTGCCTTGTAGGGTGACCGTATCGCCAGCCTGATAGGTCTCCTTGTATTCAGAGAACGACAACTCAAACGTGGGACGCTTGTATTCCTCGACCTTGAAATATTCAGTCCTGCCATTGACGCGAATGGAGAAGGTACCATTACGAACTCCAGTCGGTAAGGTGAACGAGGCTGTACACTTACCAAAGCGGTCGGTAGTCACCTCTTGCTCTGCAACAACCTTATAGTTGGCATCACGCAGCACGACATTCTCTTTCCTGCCTGCTACGACATTGGTTTCGAAATAGTTTTCTGTGGTGTAGATAATAGCCGCCATATGGACTGTCTGTCCCGGGCGATAGATAGCCCGATCGGTATAAACCTGGGTATACTCTCTCTGGCTCTTGTCATCCCTGAAACTGAATTTATCATCCGAACTGACGGGAGGACAGGCCTTGTCGCCATTGGTATACACATAGATCTTATGCCACCGGTTGTCTTCTGGCCAGATACAGTTGGCCTCGCCTGCTGAGTTGGTCGTCAGTTGTCTTGAGAATTTCTTATCACGATAGCTGGAGGATTCCACCTTGACATTGGCACCCTTTATCGGCTGGCCTGTTGCAGCGTCAACCACGATATAGCGCATATCATGCTCCGGTCTGCCAACAGCAAGTACTCGCAGATTTGTCACATAGTAGAACATGCGATACACAGAGGTCTTGGGGTTGGTATAGAACTCCAATACGTAGACACCATTGGGAAGTCCGATGAGCGACATCGAGTCTTCAAACACTTCATAGTCCTGGTATACCGGGAATGTGCGTGTCTGAGAGGCTTCCTTCACCTCGACAGCCCCTTCCATGATTTTCTTAAGGTCCTTACTATAGGTAATCGACAATTCGTGATTTCCTTCCAGTTTCGTGCGATAGACCCGCATGGTGAGAGATGACAAATGGCGTAGTCCCTGCAACTTGATGGTCTGAGGACGGTTGGACATTTGAACATAATGGGGGATGTCTGCTATAAACTGAGAGGCCACCAGCTGACGGCGACTATTCTCCAGTTTTTTCATCCGCTTCCAATGCCCCCATTTACAAATAGACATATCGAGATCGGCTTTCTTCTCTGCTGCAGTTGCCTTGGTATGTTGCTGCATGTAGCTGTAACGCTCCAAGGCTATTTCACCAGCCTCAGCCAGATCACCATACTTACTGATAAGGGAGTCAAGACTCTGGATATACGGACTCTCCGTCCATTTCTCTACATCGTTTCCCCGCTTTGACATCAAGACTTGAAGCGCTGTCAGACAGGTAGCACGCCGATTGCCGGCCTTCTCGTAGTAGTCGTGCATCCATTGCCACGCACCAAACTCCTGACCGATGATATGAAGCAAGTCATGTCCATAGATCTCGCTGTCATCTCCATTTTGTACAAATGGCTGATAGGAAGAATCCTTGACTTTGGCCAGTTCTTTGGGCGATGACAAGGCTGTTGTCCGATATTGCTCACAAAGTTGCTGCCAGTCTTCAGAAAGCGACTGGTTGTCCTGATAAATCCGATAAAGCACCGTGGCATAGACAGCACGCAATGCCACATCCTTTGCAGTCTGTTCCTGCTGTTTCAGTCGTTCTACGGCAGGCTCCAGCGAATCGGGAGCTACCATTGCCTGTTGCTTGGCACGATATAGCGATGCCTTCAGCAACTGACCATAGACCTTTTCCTTCTGAGCCTTCTCCTCAATCTTTGTCAGATAGGAAATGGCTGTCTGAGGGTGGTCTTTCTTCTCGGCATCCTTTACCTGACGCCACAAATCACTATAGTCTTGTCCGAACATCCACATAGGCATGAACATGATGAATGCAATAATGGTTAATGTCTTTTGTCTCATATCGCATCTTTTTTTAGTATATTTCTTGCAAAGGTAGGAGAAATCCGTCGAACAACCAATTCCTTTAACGAGATTTAGGGTTTTTACATAGAATATTTTCGCTGGTAGAGTATGGTCTGGATAACGCCTCTTGTGGCGAGATAAAGCAGCATCGACAGCCACAGCCCATGATTACCCATCGAGTCCATTAAACCCACTACCCCCATAAAGAACACTCCCGCTGCTATACACGATGACACCAGCATGCCTCGTGTGGCAGTAATACCGATGAAGATACCATCCCAGATAAAGGCAGCTACGCCTGCAATGGGAATCAGATAGGCCCACCACACATACTCACGGGAGGCCTCCACCACGTTAGGTTCATCTGTCAGCAGGCGTAGAAAAGGCATGCCACCTATGACATAGACTGCCGTAAACAGCGCCACCATAGCTGCTCCCCATACGAATAGCCGTCTGACAACTTCCTGATAGGCTACTTTGTTCTGAGCGCCCCAATATCTGCCACCCAGAGCCTCGCCTGCATAGGCAAATCCGTCCATAAAATAGGAGAAAAACAGGTAAAGTTGCATCAGCAGCGTATTCACGGCAAGGATAATAGCGCCCTGACGCGCTCCTGCCGAGGTAAAGTAGAGATTGACCGCTACCAAGAAGATGGTGCGTAGGAAAATATCACGATTGACGCGGAAGAAAGAGGTGAGAGGTAAGAGGTGAGAGGTAAGAGGTGAGGGGTGAGATAGCCACAATCTTTTATAATATTTCGCCCACAAGCCGACAGCCACCATCAGGCCTGCATATTGGGCAATCAGCGTGCCGAGAGCCACGCCCTCGACCTTCATTCCCAGTCCGTAGACCAATGTCAGGGAAGCCATGATGTTCACGACGTTCTGCATGATAGAAATCAGCATGGGAACACGCGAGTTCTGCATGCCGATAAACCAACCACTCAGGGAATAGAGTCCTAACACGGCTGGTGCACCCCAGACAACGATATTAAAATAGGTGACGGCAAGCGCACGTACATCCGCAGTAGGTGAGATAAACCAAAGCATTATCTCGCGCAAAGGGTATTGCAAGACGATGATAGAGAGGGAAATCACAAACGATACTATCACGGAACGCACCAACAGGCGCATCACATCCTGCAGATCACGCCGTCCGCGTGCCTGAGCCGTCATGCCACTGGTTCCCATCCTCAGGAATGCAAACACCCAATAAATCAGATTAAAAATCATGGAACCAACGGCAATCGCCCCTATATAGGAGGCGTCACCCATATGTCCTACAATCGCCGTATCCACCAAACCCAACAAAGGAACGGTGATGTTTGTGACGATAGCAGGAAGGGCTATTCCAAGTATCTGACGATCTCTTTGATTCATTTTTTTTGCAAAAATAATGCTTTTTGGAAAATTATCACTATCTTTGCCAAATAAATACATACTTGCCATAACTTATGGAACTGAAAAACAAGAAGTCGACATGGGCTGCATTAGCCACCATTGGGGTGACTACCATTGCAGCAGGAACTACTGCCATTGTGAAGATCCGTCAGAAACGACAGGAGCGTAGGAAGCAGGAAGAGAGAGCCAGAGCGAAGGAAAAGGAACTTCTTTCACGCAAGCTCACCCCAGAACAGATGATGGTCTACAACGAGGCCGTCAGAAAGTTTATTACCCTCAACAACCGCATCTATGAGTTGCGCCATTATCAGAAAGAGATGCAACCGCTGATCGTAATGTTGGCAACAGGTAAAGCCATTGACGAGGACTTGCTGACAGGCAATGAGGAAATAGACCTGCTCAGCCACGACGTACGACAGTTCGTCATCAAACAACTCCCCTTCATCAACACCTGCGTGAGCGTCATCAGTCAGGGTGATACTTATCAGGACTTCGTGCATGGACCTATAGGCGGTAAGTTCGACAAGGAACTGGACCGCGAAGAGGATGGATACGACGTAGAAGAAGGCACACCCATCAAACACGTGCTGAAACTCGGGTATTTCTTCCCTGAGTCCACCATTGCCGCATATCCTGTCAAATCAATCGTTACTGTATGATCAATCGCGAACTATTAGAGCCGAAGTCCATTGCTGTCATCGGAGGCTCCAACAACATCCACAAGCCTGGTGGCGCCATTGTGCGCAATATCCTTCAAGGCGGATATCAGGGTGTGTTGCGCATCGTCAATCCAAAGGAGAACGAGGTACAGGGTATCAAGGTTTTCCATGACGCTCGCGAGCTGCCTCCCACAGAATTGGCCGTTCTTGTCATTCCTGCTAAGTTCTGCCCTGATACGGTAGAATTGCTGGCCAAGGAAAAAGCGACGCGTGCCTTCATCATTATCTCTGCCGGTTTTGGTGAGGAGACGAAAGAGGGGGCTATGATGGAACAGCGCATCCTGGACACCTGTCAGCAGTACGGAGCAGCGTTGATCGGTCCTAACTGCATTGGATTGCTCAATCGCCAGCATCATAGTGTCTTCACGCAACCGATTCCTGCCCTTAATCCGAAAGGAGTCGACTTTGTCTCTGGTAGTGGTGCCACAGCTGTCTTCATTCTGGAAAGTGCCGTCATCAAAGGTCTGCAGTTCAATAGCGTCTGGTCGATTGGCAATGGAAAGCAAATCGGTATCGAAGACGTCTTGCAGTATATGGATGAGCATTTCAACCCTGAAACGGACTCATCCGTCAAACTGCTCTATATCGAGAACATCTCGAATCCCGACAAGCTTCTCTATCATGCAGGAAACCTGATCAGAAAGGGATGCCGCATTGCTGCCATCAAGGCCGGCTCAAGCGAAAGTGGCAGCAGGGCTGCCAGCAGTCATACGGGTGCCATTGCGTCGAGCGATTCCGCTGTAGAGGCATTGTTCCGTAAGGCTGGTATTGTGCGTTGCCACAGTCGCGAGGAACTGACAACGGTAGGTTGCATCTTCACCCTACCACCACTGACAGGCAAGCGCTTCGCCATCGTCACCCATGCAGGAGGTCCTGGCGTGATGCTGACGGACGCCCTGTCGAAGGGAGGACTGGAAGTACCGAAATTGGAAGGCGAGGTGGCTGAAGAGCTGAAGTCACAACTCTTCCCAGGTTCTTCTGTAGCCAATCCTATCGACATTCTGGCCACAGGAACACCTGAGCAACTGGGACTCACGATAGACTATTGTGAGAAGAAAATGGACCAGATTGACGCCATTGCCGTCATCTATGGAACTCCTGGTCTCACCACACTCTATCAGGCCTATGAGGTACTGCACCAGAAGATTCTGGAATGCAAGAAGCCTATCTTCCCCATCCTGCCCAGTCTTCACACCGCAGGCCCTGAGGTTGCTGAATTCCTGGCCAAGGGACACGTTAATTTCTCGGATGAGGTGACGCTGGCAACTGCTCTCTCACAGATTATGCAGACGCCTCCGCCTGCCCCGCCAGAGATACAACTGTATGGCATAGATATCCCAAGATTACATACCGTTATCAACAAGATACAAGAGAAAGGCTACTTGCCACCCGATACGGTTCGCGAAATTCTGGAGTGTGCCGGTATTCCATTGGTACCTGAGATGGTATCCGACTCGAAAGACAAACTCATCGCCTTTGCCCAACAGGTGGGCTATCCTGTCGTCGCCAAGGTGGTAGGTCCTATCCATAAGAGCGACGTGGGAGGCGTTACCCTGAACATCCGAACCCCAGAACATCTGGCCTTGGAGTTTGAGCGAATGATGCAGATACAGGATGCAACAGGTGTGATGGTACAGAAAATGATGAAGGGAACAGAACTCTTCATTGGTGCCAAATACGAGGAACGTTTCGGACACGTGGTGCTCTGCGGACTGGGCGGCATCTTCGTCGAAGTATTGAAAGACGTGCAGTCGGGCCTGGCTCCCCTCTCCTATGCGGAGGCCTACTCGATGATTCACTCTCTCAGAGGCTATAAAATAATAAAAGGTACGCGAGGACAAAAGGGAATCAACGAACAGAAATATGCGGAGATCATCGTCCGTCTCTCTATCCTCCTCCGCTTTGCCACAGAGATCAAGGAAATGGACATCAATCCGCTGTTGGCAGACGAGGAAGGAGTGGTGGCAGTAGATGCGCGAATTCTTATTGAGAGATAAGAGTGAAAAATTAAGAGTTAAGTAATCGTCGTAAGACGCTTTTACAAAGCGAAGCGACTAAAAGAATTAAGAGATAATAGATAAAACTAACTAAAATTATGGAACAACAGAAACGTTATGGTCATTTCGACGACCAACATCGTGAGTATGTGATTACCGACCCGAAAACACCGTGGCCGTGGATCAACTATTTGGGCAACGAGGATTTCTTCTCGCTCATTTCTAACACAGCAGGCGGCTACAGCTTCTACAAGGATGCCAAATTCCGCCGTATCACACGCTATCGCTACAACAACGTTCCGATGGACAATGGCGGACGCTATTTCTACATTAACGACAACGGAACTGTATGGAATCCTGGCTGGAAACCCTGCAAGACACCGCTCGACTTCTACGAGTGTCGTCACGGTATGAGCTACACCCGCATCACAGGTCGCAAGGGCGGCGTGGAGGCCAGTGTACTCTTCTTCGTTCCCCTGAACACCTTCGCTGAAGTGCAGAAACTGACGCTGAAGAATGACTCTGCTGAGGTGAAGAACCTAAAGCTTTTCTCCTTCGAGGAGTGGTGTCTGTGGAATGCTGCTACGGATATGGAGAACTTCCAGCGTAACTTCTCAACGGGCGAAGTGGAGATAGAGGGCTCGACCATCTATCACAAGACAGAGTATCGCGAGCGCCGCAACCACTATGCGTTCTATCATGTCAACGCTGAGATACAGGGCTACGATACTGATCGTGAGACTTTCGTAGGTCTTTACAATGAGTTTGCCAATCCTGATGCTGTGATGGAGGGAAAGCCTCGCGACTCGGACGGTCACGGATGGAGCCCCATTGCCTCACACTATATCGAGGTGACGCTGCAACCAGGCGAGTCGAAGGATTTCGTCTTCTTGCTGGGCTATGTGGAGAACGAACAGGACAAGAAGTTCTCAGCTCCTCAAGTCATCAACAAGGAGAAGGCACACGCTATCATTGCAAAGCTCGACACAACAGAGAAAGTCGATAAGGCATTTGCCGAACTGGGTGAATACTGGGATGCCCTCCTGAATATCTATAAGGTAGATTCGGGCAACGACAAACTCGACCGCATGGTGAATATCTGGAACCAATACCAATGTATGGTTACCTTCAACTTCTCGCGCTCTGCCTCATTCTTCGAGAGTGGTGTGGGACGCGGTATGGGCTTCCGCGACTCGAATCAGGATTTGGTGGGCTTCGTTCATCAGATTCCTCCCCGTGCACGCCAGCGCATCATCGATATTGCCTCGACGCAATTCCCTGACGGTGGCTGCTACCACCAGTACCAGCCTCTGACCAAGCGCGGCAACAA
>RHMF01001425.1_pt1 | contig 13245 bp, 11 predicted proteins | sample 5365151 | NCBI WGS metagenome assembly RHMF01 (sample SAMN10266501, study PRJNA497801) | feces metagenome | isolation source: feces | host: Bos taurus | place: China: Prairie of Fairy Mountain | collected 2017-08-14 | reverse complement strand
TAGGTGATTGTGGCGTAGTCGTCGTTCTGAAGGCTACGACCAATCGCCATAAACTCCTCACGATGCTCCTTAAGGTAGTCAACGCCCTTAGCAACAATATCCTCCAACGGAATCTCGCCCTCGTCGAGCTTCGTATCGCCCCATACGATGATATGCTTCAAGTCGGGCAACTCCGCCAAGATACGGCGCACCTTGGGCAACTGGTAGCTCGACACGAAGATAGCCTTAACATCGGCGTGACGGAGACGGAAGACGAGGTCGTTTGCCCTTTATCGACAAAGGCACGCTCACAGCACCTGCATACAACAAGCCAAGCTCCGAGATAATCCAGTTGTTGCAACCCTCGGCAAGGATTGAAACACGGTCGCCACGCTCGATGCCGATAGCCGCCAAGCCAGCACCAATCTTGATTGCGCAGTCATAACTCTCCTTATATGTTGTAGGCTCAAACTTGCCATTGTGCTTCTCTAAGAGGAACTCCTTCGAGCCATACTTGGCTACCGACTCCTCAAAAAGGTCAATAATTGTTCTTTTCATATTATTGGGTATTTTATTCCGTTACAAGATACTCTTCGAGCTTCGTGCGCCACTCATCTGGGAGAGCGACGGTCTGTTGTAGCTCGAAGTCGAAGGCAACCATCACCGATGAGCTCTCCGTAAGGCACTTATCGCCCGACATAATGCGCTGGTGAAGGGTCATACTCTTGTTGCCCAAGCGCGACACATCGGTCGTAACGACGATATCGTCCATCAGGCGCACCTGACCGAGATAGTCGGTGTGTGTCGAGGCTGTGATAATGCGCATACGGTCGAAGACGCCAGCGATGCCCAAGACCTTGACATAGAAGTCGGTCTTGCCCATATCGAAGTAGCTCTGTTGCCAAATATTGTTGATGTGCATAAATGAGTCAACCTCCGAGAATCGCTTCTGCACAGGGGTAATAAGTTGCTTTGCCATAGTCGTTTAGTTACGAATAATCTCCACCTCGTTACCCTCGCCAAAGGCGATAATCGAGCTGGGCTTCAAGGTGGGCTTACCCTCGAAACGGGGGTGAACAACATAGTCTACGCCCGACAAAATCTCTTCGGCAACATCCTTTAGGCGCTTTGCCGTAGGCTCACCAGAGATATTTGCCGATGTCGAGACAATAGGCCTGCCAAACTTGCGGAGCAGGGCTTGGCAGAAGTCGTGTTGCGGGATGCGAACACCGAGCGTACCCTCGTCGGGCACAAGGTTCGGAGCAACGCCCACAGCACCCGGCAGGATTGCCGTGAGGGGCTTGTCCGAGAGCTCCATAACCTCGAAGGCGATGCCAGGCGCCTTATTGACATAGCGCACCACCATATCGGCATTAAGCATCAAGCAGAGCATCGAGCGCTTCTCCTCGCTACGCTTTAGGGCGTAGACCTTTGCCACAGCCTCCTCGTTTGTAGCATCACAGCCGATGCCCCACACCGTGTCGGTGGGATAGAGGATGATGCCACCTTTGCGTAGCACCTCAACACATTGTTCAACAGCCTTTTGCATACTCTATTTCTTGTTTATAAGTTCGTTAAAGCAGTGGCGGCAGATGGGCTGATAGGTATCCTGTGCACCCAACAGCACCTGCTTATCCTCGGTAGTAAGGCGGTGAGAGTGGTGTGCCAAGTCGCCACAACGAACACATATTGCGTGCACCTTCGTTACATACTCAGCCGTAGCCATCAGCGCGGGCATAGGGCCAAACGGCACACCCATATAGTCCATATCGAGACCCGCCACGATAACACGGATACCGCTATTTGCCAACTGACGGCAAACATCGACGATGCCCTCGTCGAAGAACTGTGCCTCGTCGATGCCCACAACATCGACATCCGATGCCATAAGCAGTATATTCTGTGCCGACTCCACGGGTGTAGAGTGGATAGAGTGACCCTCATGCGACACCACATCCTCCTCGGAGTAGCGCACATCAATCGAGGGCTTGAAAATTTCGACTTTGAGGTTGGCAAACTGCGCACGCTTCATACGGCGGATAAGCTCCTCGGTCTTACCCGAGAACATCGAGCCGCAAATCACCTCAATCCAACCCTTATGCTTGTTGTTTTCCAAAAACATCTTTTATCTCTCCTATTCGTTAATTCGTATAATCTTTGCACCGAGCTTATTTAGGCGCTCGTCGATAGCACGGTAGCCACGGTCAATCTGCTCGATATTCTGAATGGTGCTGACACCCTCGGCACTCATCGCGGCAATCAACAGAGCCACACCCGCACGGATATCGGGCGAGGTCATATTTGCGGCACGCAACGGATGTTCGTGGTTGTGGCCGATAACCGTAGCGCGGTGGGGGTCGCAGAGAATAATCTGTGCGCCCATATCAATAAGTTTATCGACAAAGAACAATCGGCTCTCAAACATCTTCTGGTGGATAAGCACCGAGCCCTTCGCCTGTGTAGCGACAACCAAGAAGATAGAGAGAAGGTCGGGCGTAAGACCTGGCCACGGAGCATCGGCGATGGTCATAATCGAGCCATCGATAAAGCTTTCGATGCTGTAAGAGTCCTGCTGGGGGATATAGATATCGTCACCACGCTGCTCGAACTTGATGCCCATGCGAGCAAACTGCGCAGGGATAATGCCGAGGTTGTCGTACGACACATCCTTGATGGTAAGCTCCGAACGGGTCATTGCCGCCATACCGATAAAGCTACCCACCTCAATCATATCGGGCAACATCGTATGCTCCGTACCGCCCAACGACTCCACGCCGTCGATGGTGAGCAGATTAGAGGCGATGCCCGAAATCTTGGCACCCATACGGTTGAGCATCTTGCACAACTGCTGCAAGTAAGGCTCACAAGCGGCATTGTAGATGGTCGTGCGACCCTCAGCCAAGACTGCCGCCATCACGATATTTGCCGTACCCGTAACCGAGGCCTCATCGAGAAGCATATATGTACCCTTCAGGCGCTCAGCCTCGACGGTATAGAACTCGTCGCTAAGGTCGAAGTTGAACTTTGCGCCCAACTTCTGGAAGCCGAGGAAGTGGGTATCGAGGCGACGACGACCAATCTTATCGCCACCGGGCTTGGGCATAAAGCCTACGCCATAGCGCGCCAAGAGCGGGCCAATCATCATCACCGAGCCACGCAGACGACGGCAACGCTGGTGGTAGTCTGCCGTGCGCAAGTAGTCGAGGTTAATCTCGGCTGCCGTAAGTGCAAAGCTATCCTCCGACAGGCGCTCAACCTTAACGCCGATAGCCTCCAAAAGTTCCAGAAGCTGCATTACATCGGCAATGATGGGCACATTGTGCAACACCACTCGTTCGGGTGTTAGCAACGCTGCACAGATAATTTGAAGTGCCTCATTCTTGGCACCCTGCGGGGTAATCTCACCCGAGAGGCGATGACCTCCTTCAACTCTAAATTTTGCCATATATCGTTATGTTTTTATTTCGTTTTTCGATACCTTATATAATAATGACAAAGGTAAGTAAAATGTAGCGACCGAGCAAGGAATCGCACGCCAAGTTTTCAACAATAGCCATTTTTTGTACTTTTAGACCATTCTACAAATAGCACTATATTTTACTCGATATGTCGCTTTATAGTTACACTTTTAGACTTTTATGCCACAAATATTACTCTTTTGGTCGAAAGTGGTTTGCACAGCAAATATATAATTTGTTACTTTGTGCCACAAAACCAGATTAACCACACGCAACCAAATATGAAAAACTTAATTGAACGATTGGTATCGGGCACTCTTCCCACGGACTTTATCTCTGTAGACGAGGATTTAGCACTAATCCCTATCACCTCGACAAACTACAAAGATAGACGACTTGAGCCCACAAAGCTTGGTCACGCACTGATTGCCGTAGCCACATCGGGACACTGCGACATAAAGGTCAATATCAAGGAGTATGAGTTGGAGGCACCGATGCTTCTCACATTGATGCCTGGGCAGATAGTCGAGTTTGGCAAGGCGAGCATCAACTTCGAGGGATACGCCATTGCCCTATCGAAGCGCTTTATCGACATTGTAAACCTCCCTGGCTGGCAGCAGCAATATATGAATATCTACAACAACCCTGTGCGCGAGCTATCGCCCGAGGTGCAGGGTGCGATGAAGGTGTTTTTCTCGATTCTCTACCACGCCGCCGAGGACACCGATAACCCCTTCCGCTTGCAGGTTATCGAGAACCTTATCCGCGTATTCTACTATGGCGGTCTTAGCAAGTTCCACAACCTCAAGGATATGCAGCAGGGGCAGAAGAACTCTATCGTCGAGCGCTTTATCGAGCTTGTGCGCCAGCACTACCGCGACGAGCGACAGATAGGCTTCTATGCCGACAAGCTATGTATCACGCCCAAGTACCTCTCGAAACTCGTCAAGGAGAACACTGGTCGCTCGGCAGGCGAGTGGATTGAGAACCATGTGATACTCGATGCCCGCGCTATGCTCCAGTCGTCGGATATGACCATACAGCAGATTGCCTCGTCGCTCAACTTCCCCAACCAGAGCTTCTTCGGCAAATACTTTAAGCGTGCCACGGGTCTCTCGCCCAAGCAGTATCGCAACCAGAAATAGAATAGGGTCGACCGAGGTCGACCCTATCTCGTTATCGCTTAAGATCTTCGATAAACCCTGGAAACTCTGCCCACAGAGGCTCGGTAAGCAACCACCACTCGCGCGCTTGCACCTCTTGCGATGGGCGCTCCGACATAATATCTCGCCTAAAATTTTCATCGTCGGGGTGCTCCTCAGCAGTGAACTCCGCGAAGTAGGGCTTAAACCTTGAGCGCAAGAGCGACAAAGCATCCTTCTCCACCGCACCATCTCTACGCCACGATGCCCACAGACGGGCGATAACCGACTCGGCAGCCTTATCCGTAAGGTCGAGTTCTACCTCGTCGTAGAGTTCCCACTCCTCGACCGCGGCATAGCAGAGTGCCAAGAGGTTGATAGCCTCGAGGTGGTCTTCGGGGTCGCAATCCAAGAGCAGTTCCAACTGCGCCATAGCCATCTCCAAATCGCCGATACGGAAGTGGTCGATAGCCGAGCCGTGGAGAATCATAATCGCTGCACGGCTATTGGCGTGCTCCCAACGCAACGGCATAGGCTCATCCTCTGGCAGTGCATCTGCCAAGAGTTGAAAGCCCTGGTATCGTGCCTCGCAAGCCTCGGCATAGCGACCTGCACGGTCGAGTTCGTCGATGCGCTCCTTGGCTCTAATAAAGTTATATTTCGCGCCACCCTCTAACTCGAAGGTCTGGTCGGGCGTAGGGTTAAATCTCGGCTCCATTCTTTACATCCTTCTTAATTTTCAGGGTTGCAGCAACCATCACTACTATCGTAACCACAGCGCCATAGGCGTATGCCAAAGGTGTTGAGCCCATACCGAAGAACTGGTTCGACACAAAGACAAACGACGAGCATACATAGGTCATTATGACGGCGGGTAAAAAGGCGATAATACCATAACGGCTACCTCGGCGCTTAAGCCAAGCATAAATCATCCAAAGCGTAAAGACCGCCAAAGTCTGATTCGACCAAGCGAAGTAGCGCCAGATAACATCGAAGTCGATAAAGGCGATGCCGATACCAAGGGCAAAGAGCGGAAGGCTGACAAGCAAGCGCTTAAAGATAGGCTTCTGGTCGATATTGAGCATATCGGCAACAATAAGGCGTGCCGAGCGGAATGCTGTATCACCCGATGTTATAGGAGCAGCAACAACGCCGAGCAGAGCAAGGATGCTACCCGCAACGCCGAGTGTTGTAAGGCTGATATGCGACACAGCCAAGCCCGCATCGTTGCCATTCTCTGCCATAAAGCCGTTAAGACCCTCAACACCACCAAAGAATGCCATAGCCACCGCAGCCCAGATAAGTGCGATAACCGACTCGGAAATCATTGCACCAAAGAACACGGGGCGGCACTGCTTCTCGCTCGTCACACAACGCGCCATAAGTGGCGACTGCGTAGCGTGGAAGCCCGAAATAGCGCCACACGCAATACTGATAAAGAGCGTGGGCACGATAGGCAGATTCTCGGCGTTGATATGCTCGTTGCTGAGCGACAATAGCTCAGGTATCTCGTAGTCGCCAAAGACCACAACGCCAAACATCGCCAACGCCATAAAGATAAGCGCTGCACCAAACAAGGGGTATATCTTGCCGATAATCTTATCGACAGGCAGAATAGTAGCGATAAAGTAGTAGACGATAACCACACCCACCCACACAAGGTAGGGCATATCGGTCATACTTGCCAGAATCTTCGAAGGTGTAACGATAAATACTCCACCCACCAAGACCATAAGGATAGGAATCACCACCATCGAGAGACGATACATATTGCGACCCAAGTACTTACCGATGGTCTCAGGCAGGCTACGCCCCTCGTTGCGCAACGAGATAACACCCGCCACAAAGTCGTGCATAGCACCCATAAGGATACCTCCCAGCGTAATCCACACAAAGGCCACAGGGCCATAGCAAGCACCGAGGATAGCGCCGAAGATAGGGCCTGTGCCCGCAATGTTGAGCAACTGGATAAGAAAGATACGCCACTTGGGAAGAGGCATATAGTCGACACCATCGTAGTGGGTCTCAGATGGCACGGGGGCAGAGGCATCGATACCTACCACCTTCTCTAGCGCACGACCATAGATAAAATATGCTGCAACAAGCAGAGCAAGACAGACAAAAAATGTAATCATCTTCTAAAAAAGTTTGGTTTGCAGTGCGAAATTAACAAAAATTTACGATATTTGCACCGTCAAACGAAAAAGTTTGACCAATTGGTTGCCTTAATAGCTCAGTCGGTAGAGCACTTCATTCGTAATGAAGGGGTCGCGGGTTCGAGTCCCGCTCAAGGCTCAAAGGAAATATGACCGCCTTTTTCCGGGCGGTCACATTTTTTTGAGCCTTGAGCGGGGCTCGGAGCGAGCCCCTTGATACATACAATCCACCCCAAATTGAGTCCTATTGGGCGTTAGCCCAAGCAGGCAGAACGCCCGACTATTGCTCGCTTCTAATTGCTAATTGCTCATTTCTCATTCTAAAAACTAACAACTTTTGCCCTTTGCTCTTTGCTCTTTGCTCTTTTTTTCTTACCTTTACGGCGTTATATATACATATATAAAGCGCAATGAAACGACACCTTTTAGCTATATTTCTCACACTCTGTGCATTGATTGCCACGGAGAGCGTCTCGGCGCAGTATTATAGCTGGGGTGTTGACCCTACATCGTTCCGCTGGAAGCAGATGAAGACCAAGGAGTATCGTGTGGTATACCCCGACACTGCACGAGGTGTGGCGATGCGTATGATGCACTATCTCGATGCCGTAGAGAAGGATATCAGCTACGGCTACCGCCACCCCCAGATGTCGATACCCTTTGTGGTACACCCCGCAAACTTCCGCTCCAATGGTCTTGTGATGTGGCTACCAAAGCGTGTGGAGTTTCTATCTACGCCCGATGTCAACAGCTACTCGATGCCGTGGCTCAAGCAGCTTGTGGCGCACGAGTATCGCCATGCCGTGCAGTACAACAACCTCAACCGTGGCATTATCAAGGGTCTAAGCTATGTTATCGGTCAGCAGAGCTCGACGATAGGTCTGCTGTTGATGCCCCTATGGATGATGGAGGGCGATGCCGTGATGATAGAGACCGCAATGTCGACCTATGGTCGTGGCTTGCAACCCTCATTCTCGATGGCATACCGTGCGATAGGCGATGTTGCCCACCGCTACCCAAATCGCGACAAGTGGTTTAGTGGCTCATATCGTGACTACATCCCCGACCACTACGCCTTAGGCTATCAGATGTGTCGTCGTGGCTACGAGCGCTTCCACACCATCTTGGGTGACGATGTGGCGGCACTCACTTCACGCCGACCCTATATGGTGGTATCGACATCGTGGACACTAAATAAGCTATACAGCAACTCAAGCAAGGATATCTTCTCGCAGACCTTCCCCTCGATGGAGAAGCAACACAAGGAGTACGACCGACTGCTCAAAAAGTATGGCAGCACCTCGCAGAAGGGTCTCTTTATCGACACCTTCACCACGCTACAAGAGTATTGGGAGGAGTTTGCCAAGGCGGAGCCTACGACAGAGTATGTCGAGGTGCCTGAACCTAAGTGCTACACCACCTACTCGCACCCACAGCCCACGGCCGATGGTCGCATCATAGCCCTTAAAGAGGACTTCGACCGCCCCTCGGCATTTGTCCTTATCGACACCATGGAGCATAGCGAGAGGCGCATAACCTACACAGGCGATGTCTCGACACGCCCAGCCCTCAGCCCCTCGGGCAGATTGTGGTGGACAGAGTATAGGCGTAGCCCCCTCTATGCCGAGAAGGTGGCATCGCAGCTCTGCTATATGGATATCGAGAAGGGCAAGCCCGAAATTATCCGCAAGTGTCGCAATGTGCTCTACCCCACACCTATCCGTGAGCACGGCATCGCATGGGTGGAGTATACCTACGATGGTAGCTACTCGGTTGTGGTCAATGGTCCACTCGACCTTGAGCGCCAAAATGCAATACCATACGCCAAAGAGGTGCACGGCATGGCGTGGGACAACCTCACAGATAGGCTATACCTCCTAATCACCGATGACGATGGTATGCACATCGCCAGCCTCACCAAGGAGGGCTTAGAGCGTGTTACCGAGCCTGCGTATATCACACTTAGCGACCTTACAGCACGCGATGGCAAGCTCTACTTTGGCTCTATCGCTTCGGGGCTTGACGAGCTACACTGCTACGACCTTGCCACCGGCAAAGAGTATCAACTATCCACTTCGCGCTACGGCTCGTTCGACCCCGTGGTCATGAACGACACGCTACTTTTGGCAACAACATACGACCAGCGTGGCTACCTGCCCGCAACACAGCGCATATCGCTCGAACGCGAGGTTATGCCCACAAAAATACCGTCAAGAATGGTGCTTCCAAGGGTCAAGGATTGGAATGTCGTCAACCTCGACACCGTGCGTTTTACCGAGTCTACGGCAGACAGCGTAGTACGCCGTACACCGCCTCGTCGCTTTAGCCGCTTTGCCCACGCCTTCAATATTCACAGCTGGGCACCAGCCTCGTACGACCCTTATGAGGTGATGGAGGAGTCGCGCTTGGCGTTCAACCTCGGCGCAACGATTATGTGGCAGAATATCCTCTCGACGATGGAGGGCTTCCTCACCTGGGGATGGAATCAGCACGAAGGCTCAGTATATAAGGGTACTATCCGCTACAATGGCCTCGGCGTGAGCCTATGGCTGGATGGCACATATGGTGGTACGCAGAATATCCACACGGTATATCAGTACAATGCCGAAACGGGCAAACTGGAGTACCCCGAAGCGCCAAAGCTAGGAAAGTACTTCTCGATACGAGGAGGTGCAACACTTCCGCTACTCCTGCAGCGTGGCTACCACACCTCGCAACTTGCGCTATCGGCATCGTGGAGCTTCTCGAACGGCATGGTGGCAAATGTCGACAAGATAAGTTTTGTTGGTGGCAAAATCACCAACTTCCACACTATAGGCTACACCCAAGGTGTGCATCAGCTATCTACGGGCATCACCTTCTCGGACCAGGTGCGTATGTCTCGCCGTGATTTCCTGCCTCCGTGGGCGATAACACTCTCGGCAAACTATGTGCTCAACCCCACCACCGACGACTTCGGTCACTTGGTGGTAGCCTACGGTAAGCTCTACACCCCTGGCTTTGCCAAGCACCACTCGCTATCGGTGGCAGCATCGTATCAGACATCTATCGGCGGTTTCCAGTCGAAGGCGGTGCTGTCGAGCTTGGCGTATAAGTCGACAAGGCTTGTGCCACGAGGCTTCTCGTCGTACGACATATCGAACGACCACTACTTGGCCACCTCGGTAAACTATCAGTTGCCCATATGGTATCCCGATGGTGGTTGGGAGGGTGTCATCTACTTCAAGCGCCTAAGGCTCAATGTCGGTGCTGACTACGCCTCGTTCCGCAACCGAGCATTCTCGAAGGATGAGGGCGACATTATCAACTACCGCAAGCGCATCGGCTCGGTAGGCCTTGACCTTGGCGTAGACTTCAACCTCTTTGCGCTACCCAACTCGGCAACCGTATCGGCGACATTCTCGCTCTACCGCAAGATGGTCTACGCGCCAACGAAGAGTGGCAAGATGTACTTCTCGTTTGGTCTGGGCTTGCCCTTCTAACGAGCAAAATTTGATATAAACGAAACAGAGATAATTATGGGAAAGACTGAGAAAAAATGGTCGTGGTCGAAGCGCATAATCGTTGCGCTTTGGTCAGTAACTGCCGCAGGTGTGTTGGGTCTCACACTACTCTTCCTGCTTGCCAAGTGGGAGGTGCTGGGTCCTATGCCCACATTCGAGGAGTTGGAGAACCCACAGACCAACCTTGCAACGCAGATATACTCTGCCGATGGCGCAGTATTGGGCACCTACTTTATCGAGAACCGCACCTACCTCTCGTATGAGGAGCTATTCCCCGAAGATAGAACGAAGTGGCTCGAAATAGATGGTCATAAGTTGCCACCCATCGTTGCTGCGTTGCTTGCCACCGAGGATGTCCGCTTCTTCGACCACTCGGGTATCGACTTCGAGGCTACGGCGCGTGCCGGTATCAAGACCGTAATCCTGCGCCAGAGTGGCCAGGGTGGCGGTAGTACCATCACACAGCAGTTGGCAAAGAACCTCTACAAGACACGCCGTCGTAGTCACGGCTTGGAGGGTAAGACAGGCACCTTTGCAGCTAAGGCACAAGAGTATGTCATCGCAACACAACTCGAGCACAACTACACCAAGGAGGAGATTGTGGCGATGTATCTCAACACCGTGGAGTTCTCGAACTCTAACTTCGGCATCAAGTCGGCTGCCAACAACTTCTTCGGCAAGGAGCCTTGCGACCTTAACATCGAGGAGGCAGCGGTTATCGCTGGTCAGGTCAAGGCTCCTGGCACCTATGCCCCCATTCGTCGTGGCGAGCCCAACGAGAAGGCTCGCGAGAGACGCAACCTCGTTCTTTCGCGCCTTGCAACAACGGGTGCGACGATGTTGCCGACTCGCTCAAGCAGCTTCCCATCGACCTTACACGCTATCGCCGTGCTGCCGACTCGCACAACGAGGGCTCGGCAACATACTTCCGCGAGATGGTGCGCCGTGCGATGATGATGCACGAGCCACAGCGCAAGAACTTCTACACCGAGTGGGATTATGAGGTGGCATTGGCAGAGTATGAGGAGAACCCCATTATGGGCTGGTGCTACAAGAACCTCAAGGCTAATGGCGAGCCCTACGACATCTACCGCGATGGTCTAAAGATATATACCACCGTCGACTCACGCATGCAGCGCTATGCCGAGCAGGCCGTGGCCGAGCATATGAAGGAGGTGGTGCAGCCCCGTATGAATAGCCAGATTAAGGCTCGTGGCTCGATGTATGTCGACCTCTCGCGTCAGCAAATCAACGACCGCATCGAGGCGGCAATGCGCCAGAGCGACCGTTGGCGTATGATGTCAAAGGCGGGCGACAGCGAGGAGGCGATTCGTGCCTCGTTCGATGTGCCTACCAAGATGGAGGTCTTCACCTTCAAGGGTGTCCGTGATACCGTGCTTACGCCCCGTGACTCTATCCTCCACCACAAGGCTATTATGCGTGCTGCGGTGGTGGCCATCGACCCCAACACGGGCTATGTGCGTGCATATGTCGGAGGTCCCGACTACCGCTTCTTCAAGTACGATGGTGCTACGCAGAGCAAGCGTCAGGTGGGCTCTACGGCAAAGCCCTTTATCTACACCTTTGCTATCGACCACCTTGGTCTAACGCCCTGTACGCCAGTACCTAATGTTCCCGTTTCGATTGAGACCCCTGCGGGCATCTGGTCGCCCAAGGAGGCTACCGAGGTGGAGTACACAGGCACTCACCCCCTCTACTGGGGCTTGGCAAATAGCCGCAATAACTACTCGGCGTGGATTATGAAGCAGGCGAAGCAGCCCGAGGCCGTAGCGGAGTTTATCCACGATATGGGCATCAAGGGCTTTATCGACCCCGTGGCGGCGTTGTGCATCGGCTCGTACGACAGCAACCCCTACGAGATGGCATCGGCATACTGCACCTTCGCCAACGAGGGTGTCCGCATCGACCCCATCTTCGTAACACGCATCGAGGATAATCAGGGCAATGTCTTGGCGACCTTTACGCCCAAGTCGAACGATGTGCTCTCGAAGCGCGTGGCATACACGATGATTACGATGATGGAGCGTGTCGTGACTATGGGTACTGCCCGCCGTATGATTTATGAGTTTGGCTTCGACGATGTGGAGATTGCCGCCAAGACGGGTACTACGAACGACAATGTCGATGCTTGGTTTATGTGCGCTGTGCCCAACCTTGTTGTCGGCACTTGGGTAGGTGGCGAGGAGAACAGCATCCACTTCTCGCACTCGGCAGATGGCTCACGCATCGCCCTTCCCATTGCGGGTAAGTTGCTCAAGAAGGTCTACAACGATGGCACACTCGGCATCGACCGCACCGACAAGTTCGAGCCCTCGGACGAGTTGCCCGACTACAAGTGCGAGATAGATATGTCGTCATCGACCAACTCTTCGACAACTACGGTTGGCGATGAGTTCTTCGACAACGAGGAGTTTTTCTAATGGGAACTACACCCATTTATTTAAAAGAAAGGATTTCTAATCACTAATTGCTAATTACTCGTTGTTAATTAGACAGTTAGACAACACATTTTACGCTTATGAAAATTGCAATTGTTGGCGCAAGTGGCGCCGTAGGTCAGGAGTTTCTCGCCATTTTGGAGAATCATCCTATGCCTATCGAGGAGCTTCGTCTCTTCGGTTCGAAGCGTAGCGCAGGTAGCACTTACCGCTTCCGTGGACAGGATATAGTTGTAAGGGAGTTGCAACACAACGACGACTTCAAGGATATAGATGTAGCGCTCTGCTCGGCAGGTGCCTCGACTTCAAAGGAGTATGCCGAGACCATCACCAAGCACGGTGCCTTTATGATTGACAACTCGTCAGCCTTCCGCATGGAAGACGATATTCCTCTTGTCGTGCCTGAAGTAAATGGCGAAGATGCCTTTAATGCTCCTCGCCGCATCATCGCCAACCCAAACTGCACCACTATTCAGATGGTCGTGGCTTTGGGCGCTATCGAGCGCCTCTCGCATATCCAGCGTGTGCATGTAGCGACCTACCAGTCA
>RHMF01004081.1_pt1 | contig 13246 bp, 15 predicted proteins | sample 5365151 | NCBI WGS metagenome assembly RHMF01 (sample SAMN10266501, study PRJNA497801) | feces metagenome | isolation source: feces | host: Bos taurus | place: China: Prairie of Fairy Mountain | collected 2017-08-14 | reverse complement strand
CTTTTTTGAGTGTTGGATTGTTCGTGTTGATTGGATTTATATTGCAATTGGTTTTGGAGTTGCTTTCAAATGGGGCAGAGCATGGGCATTTGCACGATGAAAATCATTGTCGTGAAAAAAAATCTCTTGTTTCTGCATTGATGATTCTTTTAGGTGTCTCAATACATGCTTTTTTGGAAGGATTTGCTCTTGTAGTTAATGGAGAAATCAATCATTCTTTGCTAATAGGTGTAGTGTTGCATAATATTCCTATTTCAATGCTCGTTGTAAATGCGTTTATGCTTGCTGGTGTTTCTAAGATAAAATCTTTTGGATATTTGTCTGTGTTTGCAATAATGGGCGTTTTAGGTTCGGTATTAAGTATTTATTTTGATTTTTTGCATCATTATATGGGTTATGTAATAGGTTTTGTTGTCGGTATTTTACTTCACGTTTCTATTAGTACATTATTTGACTCAAAGGAAAGTCATAAATATAATTTTGTCCGTTTTGTAGTTGTGATAATCGCATTTGCCTTAGCGATTGTTTTGTCTCACTAAATTCAGAAAAAAGATAGTAAATGAAACTCTCAATAGTAATAGTAAATTATAACGTAGAATATTTTTTGGAGCATTGTTTGTATTCTGTACAAAAGGCTATAAAGAATATAGATGCAGAAGTGTTAATCGTAGATAATAATTCGGTTGATGGTTCTGTGAAAATGTTAAAACAAAAGTTTCCTGAATTTTATTTAATTGAGAATAAAGAAAACGTAGGCTTTGCAAAGGCAAACAATCAGGCTATGAGAATAGCAAAAGGTGAATATATTCTTTTGTTAAACCCTGATACTGTTGTGGAAGAAGATACTTTTGAAAAATGTATTTCTTTTATGGATTCTCATAAAGACTGTGGCGGATTGGGAATTAAGATGATTGACGGACAGGGAAATATACTTAAAGAAAGTAAAAGGGGATTTCCTACGCCTTGGGCTAGCTTTTGCAAGATGAGTGGTTTGACTTCGCTGTTTCCTACTTCTAAAAAATATGCTCAATACTATATGGGACATCTTTCTTACGAAGAAACAAATCAGGTAGATATACTTGCAGGTGCTTATATGATGATGAGAAAAGAATGTCTTGATAAAGTAGGATTGCTTGATGAAGATTATTTCATGTATGGTGAAGATATTGATTTGTCATATAGAATAACACTTGGCGGATACAAGAATTATTATTTCCCAGAGGCTACAATAATTCACTATAAAGGCGAATCAACAAAAAAATCAAGTCTTAATTATGTCTATACCTTTTATAATGCAATGGCAATATTTGCCAAAAAACATTTAGATGCTAAACAAAATAAGTTATACAGTTTTATAATTAAATTAGCTATTTGGATAAAGGCGTTTTTTGGCTTTTTTTCAAGAATTTTCAAAAACTTTGCGTTGCCGTTCTTTGATTTTGTTCTAATTTATGCTGGTTTTTATTTCTTGGAAAAGGCTTGGGCAATTTATTATTGGGGTTGGGAGGATTATTACCCTCCTCATTATATGCTAATTGCTGTTCCAAGTTATATTCTTATTCTTTTGACTTCGGTTTACGTTGCAGGAGGTTATTCAAAAAAGATAAGAATACCAAAAATCATTTCTGGAATTTTTTCGGGTATGCTAGTGTTATTGGTTTTTTATTCCTTGTTGCCTTCGGAACTTAGATATTCGCGAGCATTAGTTGTAATGGGTTCGGTAATGAGCTTAGGTATATTGTTGCTTGTTAGACTTGCTATTAAATTTTTACGTTCTGGAAAATTGTCTTTAAAAAATGAAGACTTTTTACGTTGTGCTATTATTGCAGATGAACAAGAGGCTGAACGAATTGCTAATTTGATTCATTCCACAAGTCTTAAACCAGAATTTATTGCACTTGTTAGCGTAGGAGAGAAGCCTGATAAGGAAAGTTTTGTAGGAAATATTTCACAAATTGATGATATTATTAGAATTTATTCTATAAATGAGGTGATATTTTCTGCAAAAAGTCTTTCGCAATCAAGCATAAATAGTTTGATGAACCGTTTGGCAAAAACAAATGTTAAGTTTACGATAGCACCTCCAACAGCTGATTTTATAATCGGTAGTAATACTATAAATTCTCCAACAGATCTTTATGTGGTTAGTTTGAATAGTATTACAAATGAAGATAATAAGAGAAAGAAACGACTCTTTGATTTTATTTCTTCTTTGTTTTTGTTAATTTTTTCTTTGATTTTGATGTGGTTTACAAAGAATCCTTTTGGTTATTTAAAGAATTGCTTTATGGTTCTTTTTAATTTTAGAACTTGGATAGGTTTTGGAAATGATAAAGACAAAAATGCAAATGGTCTTCCTAATTTAAAAAAATCAATTCTTTCACCTTTGGATATTATGAAAAAAGAAAATTTGAACAAACTTGATAAACAAAAACTTAAATTATTGTACGCAAGAAATTATAGTGTGTATAATGATATAAATATTTTATTTAAATGTTTTAGAAACTTAGGACAAAAATAGAAAATGTTGATTTTTTTCTTTGAAATATTTGTTAGAATTAAAATATTTTCTATTTTTGCACTGAAATAGTAGATTTACAAACGAAAATAGTACGCTTATAGATAGGATTATTACTTTTTTTTAAATTTAAACAAAAATAAATTAGTATTGTATTAAAGAATATGTAATGCCTTTTTAGGTATTATAATTATAAAAAAAGTTTAATCTTATGAAAAGAATAGATGAAAGAAGCGACTATGAGTTAGTCCAAGCCTATATCAACGGTGAGCAAGATGTGTTCAACATTCTTGTGAGTAGACATCAGCAAAAGCTTTATAATTATATACATTCTGTTGTTAAAGATAAAGATGCGTCAGACGATATCTTCCAAGATACTTTTATAAAAGTTGTTAATGTGCTTAGGAGTGGCACTTACAGAGAAGAAGGTAAGTTTGTGCAATGGATTATGCGAATAGCTCACAACCTTATTATTGATTATTTTAGAAAAGAGCAGAAAATAAAATGTATCCGTTCAAATGATGAAGTTAATGTATTTGATGTGATTGGTAATTTTGAGGATTCTATTGAGACTGTAATAATAAAAAAACAGATTAGTAGAGATGTTAGACGCCTTATAAAGCTTTTGCCAGAGGAACAACGCAGAGTGTTAATTATGAGACACTATGCGGATATGTCTTTTAAGGAAATAGCAGAGAAAACAGGCGTTAGCATAAATACAGCACTCGGAAGAATGAGATACGCTTTGCTTAATATGAGAAAAATGGCAGAAGAAAAATCTATGCTTTTGACTGTTTAAATTTTCTCTTCAAAACAATATCATATAATCATCTTACGTTTAAACTAAAACGATTGTTAAACAAAAAAGGTGATTATATGATAGATTTTTACCACGTTTATGAACAAATCGAGCTTTGGGAAGAGGATTTAAAACGTCAAGAAGAGATATTATTTGGCAGTAATTGTGAAAATATTCCCTCAGAAGATTTGATAAAAAAGATAGTTTCTTATTCAACATCGCAATCCGTTTATAGCAAAACATTAGATGAAAACATCAACCTTTGCCTTAACTAATAAAATGTTGATTGCAGGACCTTGTTCGGCAGAAGATTATTCTCAAATAAGGAGTATAGCAGAAGGGATTGCAGAATTTAAAGTAGATTATTTTAGAGCAGGAGTTTGGAAACCAAGAACAAGACCTTCCGAATTTGAGGGTGTTGGCGTTGAGGCTTTGAGTTGGCTGAAAGAAATCCAAAAAGAATTTTCCTTAAAAGTGTGCACAGAGGTTGCAACCCCTAATCACGTTGAACAATGCTTGTCTTACGGAATAGATGCCTTATGGATAGGAGCGAGAACGACAACAAATCCTTTTTCTGTTCAAGATATTGCTGAGGCTTTGAGAGGAGAAAAAATTCCAATCTTTGTTAAAAATCCACTAAATCCTGATTTAAAGTTATGGATAGGGGCAATAGAAAGATTAAAAAGAGTTGGAATAGAAAATGTCTATGCAGTACATAGAGGCTTTTCTTTAGCAGACAATGGAAACTATCGTCAAACTCCGTTATGGCAAATTCCAATAGAATTAAAAAGAATATTTCCCGACTTAAACATTATTTGCGATCCAAGTCATATAGCAGGAAAAAGAGAATTAGTAGAATCGCTTTCACAAACTGCAATGAATTTAGGATTAGATGGCTTAATGATAGAGGTACATCATAATCCTGAAATAGCAAAAACGGATTCTAAGCAACAATTATCAATTAAAGATTTTGAAAATTTAGTTAAAAACCTAATTATTTCAAAAACTGAGGAAAATATTCTACCAGAAAAAATAAATATTTTAAGAAAAGAAATAGATGATATAGATAATAAATTGATAGAGCTTCTTTCAGAAAGAATGGAAGTTTCAGATAAAATTGCACAAATTAAGAAAGAAGCAAATCTCTCTGTTTTGCAGATGAATAGATGGAATAAATTGCTTTCTGATAGAATGGAATATTCTAAAACAAAAGGACTTTCGGAAGTTTTTACAAAAGAAATTTTTGAACTTATTCACGAAGAATCAATCAGGTTGCAAGATGAAATTATCAAGACTATCTAAAAATTTTTCTAAAAAAGACTTGCTATAAATAAAAAAATACGTACATTTGCACAAACTAAGGAATTGTAAGAAATCATTAACCAAAAAAATAAAAAAGATGAAATTAAGAAGATTATTTTTAAGCGTAGCTGTTGTAGCATTGATGGCAGCTTGCGGTGGAAAAGCAACAGAAACTGCAACAGAAACTGCAGTAGAAGAAACAGTAGCAACAGAAGTTGTTGAAGAAACAACAGAAGCTCCAGTAGAAGAAGCTGCACCAGTTGTTGAACAAAAGAAAGCAGATCCATGTGAAGCAAAAGTAAAAGCATTCGAAAAATGGGTTGACGAATTCAAAGCTGCTCAAAAGAACAAAGCTAATGGAGCAAAAGAATTAAAAGCTTTCTCTGAAATGTTGAAACAAGCTGCTGACCAAGAAGCTACAGTAAAAGAATGTGTTGAAAACGCAGATTACAAAACTCGCGTTCAAAACGCAATCATGCAATGCAAACAAATCAGATCTCAAAAATAATTTTTAGAATTTGATTAAAAAAATAAAAGGGTTCGGTTAAATGCCGAACCCTTTTTATTTTTTCATAAACTAAATCATATTATAAAGGGCTTGTATCAAATTATCTGAGCCCTCAAATATTTGACTAATTCTTGTAGCCACCATATAAGCAGGAGCAGTCAAAAGTTTATTTTTCTCATCAATTGCAACCTCAGTCGCATTGCAAATTTTATGCCTACAACCCAAAGCAATAGCATCCTTTGCTGCTTGACAATCACCGCCAAGTGTTAATGTAGGATTTTTATCTCCTAAAACCTTTGCTAAAATCATAGGAGCAATACACAAAGCCGCAATAGGCTTATTTGCAGAGTTAGTTTGCTTTACAGCATTTTCTATTTCCTTGTTTACATTCATTTTTTCTCCACAAAAAGCGTAATCACTCCAATTTTGAGCCGCTCCCATACCGCCAGGTAACACCAAAGCATCATAATCATTCACGCAATACTCGCTCAAAGGCTTGATATTACCTCTGCAAAGTCTTGAAGCCTCAGTCATTAAATTACGTTTTTCACCAGTAGGCTCACCTTTAATGTGGTTAAAGACTGAAAAATCGCCTTCAGGAGCAAAACATTGATATTCCATTCCTCGTTTATCAATAGCCAAAAGCACAGACAATGTTTCGTGAGTTTCGCTTCCGTCTCTGTTTCCGCAACCTGCTAAAATAACTGCAATCTTTTTCATAATTTATTTTGAATTTAAAATACGTTTTTCAATCAAAGTAGTGGAGTAACCTTCAATAAATTCAATTGTTTGAACGCTTCCACCTCTTGAAACAACAATATCATATCCCACAATGTTTTCAATCTTGTAATCAGCTCCCTTCACAAGAATATCAGGCTCTATTTCCTTAATCAATTCATAAGGAGTATCCTCATCAAACAAAACAACTGCATCAACACTCTGCAAAGCAGCCAAAATATGTAAACGAGAATTTTCATCTTGCAAAGGACGGTGTTCACCTTTCAAGCGTTTAACAGAAGAATCTGTATTTACGCCAATAATCAAACGCTCACCTAAATCCTTAGCCTTTGCAAGATAATCCACATGCCCTAAATGCAATAAATCAAAACAACCATTAGTAAAAACAATTCTTTCGTTTGCGTCTCTCCATTTAAGAATCAATTCCTTTAAATCCTTTCTGCAAACGATTTTTCTTTCAATTTGTTCTATTTGTGTCATATTTGTTTTTTCTTTTTAAAGGAAAAATATACAAAAGCAATCAATCCAACGACTATTGTGCCAATTTGTGAACTTATCCAACTCAACCAACCGCATACGTATGCAATTGGTCGTGAAATTGTGTAGGTTTCTAATACTTCTGCAAAGATTGCAGGTTGCAAGCCTATGCCTCCCGGAGTTATCATAGGGCCAAAGGCTCCTAAAACAGTAGTTACTAAGGCTTGAATAGGGTTTAGAATTTCGGTTTGACTCAAACATTTAAAGCAAATAAAGGTTCCAAAAATCCATAACGCCCAAATCAATAGAGAATAGAAAATGAAAAGCAAAGGATTTTTTAATTTGAATATGCTTTTTATTCCTTCTAAAAATCCTTTTACTAATTCTTTGGTCTTATTTAAGGTCTTATTGTGTTGAATCTTGCGTTTGAATGCAAAAAACAATGCAACTATGACAATGATCACCACCATTCCTATTATAAATAGTTGAAAAAGATTATTGAAATCAAGGTTAAGATTTTTTTCTATGTAGTCTAACAATAAATCTTTTTGAATTACGATAGTGGTTAATTAGGAGTAGGGCAAAAATAACCATATCTATAATTCTTTCTGTAATGATTGTGCCGAGAGATTTTTCAATTGGAATATTATCGCTTTGTTTTAGCATTGTACAACGCACAACTTCGCCAAGTCTTGGCACTGCTAAATTAGTCAAATAGCCACTCATTACTGCTAAAAAGCTATTTGTGCGAGATACTTTACAACCAAACGTCTCGCTCATCAGTCTCCAACGCAACGCTCTTACAGCTCTTACATAATGCGAGAGCAAACTAACTATTATAGCAAATCCAAACCAAAGATAATTGGTCTTAGATAATGAATCCCAAATTTGTGTCCTTTCTTCTGCTCCGAGTTTTGTCCAAAACCACCAAATAAAAGCAAATCCTAATGCAGTAAAGAAAAGGGTTTGGAGAATGTTTTTTAGTTTTGACTTCAAGAGTTACTCAACTTTATTATTTTTTGGGAAGATAACAGTTGGTTTATGATTTTTTGCTTCTTCAAAGTCCATAGAAGCAAACGATACAATAATAACTACATCTCCCACTTGAACTAATCGAGCTGCTGCTCCGTTCAAACAAATCTTCCCAGAGCCTCTTTCACCTTTTATTACGTAGGTATCAAATCTTTCTCCGTTGTTTATGTTGTATATATGAACTCTTTCGTTTTCTATTATATTGGCTGCGTCCATCAAGTCCTCATCTATTGTGATTGAGCCTATGTAATTCAAATCTGCCTCAGTAATAGTAACTCTATGTATTTTTGATTTTACAACTTCTATTTGCATTCTATTTTAGTTTTTTTTCGGTTTGCAAAGTTATGAATTTATATTGAAAATTTATTCTTAGACTTATTATTTTTTTTCTTTATTTTAGAAAAATATTTCTTTGTTTTATTTTGGCAAGAAGCAGAGAACAAAAAATCTATAAATAACCCACCAGTTTACCGCATTGAAAATAATAGCCCAAACAAAAGCAGGAACTTTTGTAACTTTAGCAAGGATTGAGCAATCACCACTTTTCTTTGCTTTGAAAAAAGATAAATAAAGTATTGCAAAACAAGCTTTTGTGTTTTCTATTAAAATGATTGTTGCATAGGTGAAAAGCAAATAATTTTGAATATAAAGAGGAGTAGGAATTAAGATAAAAAAGAGGTTTATGCACGCAAAACATATTGTCCAAACCATTGCGTAGGTTTTTCTAATGTAAAGCAAAAGTATAATGAAAGAAAAAATTGTGATAACAGTAAAAACAAGATTTACATATTGTGTTTCTATACATAAAATAAAGAGAAGGGAAATTAAGGCACAACCTATGTAACCTGCCAAAGAGCATAAAACCGTTCTTAGTTTGCTTTTGCTCATGCTTGTACAACTTCCCTCTGTTGAGGCATCAAAATCTATTTCTTTTACTTTGTTTCCTAAGATTAGTGCAACGATTGCGTGAAATGATTCGTGAAAAAAAGTATTTAAAGTATTCAACCAAATACCCGGTTTTTTACTATAACTAAGAATAATACAGATAGATATAATTATTATTTTGATTGCCATATTTCCCATGCTTTTTCTGCTTGATAAAACAACATTTTCGCTCCGTCAATCGCTATCGCACCTTTTTCTTTTGCTTTTTGCATCAACAAAGAAGGGGAAGGATTATAGATTAAATCAAAAATTTGAGCAGTAGAGTTAAGTTTTTCTAAATCAATATTAGGTATTTTGTCTTTCAAAGAGTGCATTCCAACAGGTGAGGCGTTGATAAATAAGGAAAAGTCTTCGTATTCATTGTTCATTTGCTTGTATGAGATTTGTTCGTTTTGAGGATTGCGACTGACAATCTTTGAGGCAATATTGTGTTTTGTCAATACGAAAGAAATAGTTTTTGAAACACCACCACTTCCCAAAATATAAGCTTGTTTAACCTTTGAAATATCAAGTTGATTCAAAAGACTATACTCAAAACCAAAAGCATCGGTATTGTATCCTTGAAGATTTATTTGGTTGTTTTGACGAGTAATTTTCACACAATTAACATTCCCACAAGCCTTTGCAGTAGAGGAGAGAGAATCTAAGTAAGATAATATTTTTTCCTTATAAGGCATTGTTACGCAAAAGCCACTTAGATTTTCATTCTCTTGAATTAAATCAACAATTTGCTCAATCTCTTTTATTTCATAAAGATTGAAACGATGATTTAATCCCAAACCTGTAAATTTTTCTTCAAAATGCTTTTTGGAATAAGAGTGGGAGAGAGGAAAACCTATGAGTCCGTAATCTAAGCCTTTGGAGTTTTCTTTTTTGATAAGCCTTTGTAGATTAAATATGCAACAAATAAAACACCTAACCCTAAAAGAATATAAGAAAGTTCATGACTATATTGGTCAATCAGTTCTTTATTTCCATGACCTAAATATCCCAATAACGCTAATATTATATTCCAAATTCCAGCACCTAAGGCAGTGAAACAAATGAAAGTTCCAATATTCATTTTTGCTAATCCAGCAGGAATAGATATTAACTGACGAATACCCGGTACTAATCTGCCAATGAAAGTCGAACTTTTGCCGTGTTTATCAAAATACTTTTCGGCTTTTTCTACCTTTTGCTTATCAAGAAGGCACATTTTACCAAAGCGAGTCTCTACAAACTTATAAATAATTGGTCGTCCAAGCCACAAAGCTAAGAAATAATTTATCAAAGCCCCTATAATAGCACCCAAAGTCGCAAAAACAACAACTAAAACGATATTCATATTGCTGCCTTCCTCTAATGCCTTGTAAGCAGCGGGCGGAACAACAACCTCAGATGGAAAAGGAATAAAACTACTCTCTACAACCATAAGCAAAGTAACTGTTCCGTAGTTCATATTGTCCATATACCAAGAAGTAACTTGCTCTACAATAGTTTTTTCTTCACTTTTAATTGTAGAAGTCTCTGTTTGAGCAAATGCTGTTGTACTTATGCCTAATAAAAATAGGCAAAGGATAAAATTTTTAATCAAATTCTTCATCGTAATCAAATTCTTCGTGAATATCTTCTAAGAATAATCTTAATTTTTTATTCTTTTTTAAAGTAGGAACTTCCATTAAATCTTCCAAAAAGTTAAGTCCGTATATATCAACGGCTTGTTCAATTATTTCTTTTATCTCATCGTTTGGATATTCAGCTGCTGTGGAAATTTCAATGTAAGTAACAATCGCTTGATATGTGCTATTCTCTACACATTCCACAGTAAGCAATTCATCAAGCAAGAGTTTAAGAAAATTTAAGGCAATATCACTTTGTTTTTCTAAGAAATTATGTTTTGCCCATGTTATAAAAAGTAAAGAAAGTGAAGAATAAATATTTTCTAATATAAATTCATCGGGTTCTCTCTTTGATTTTATGTCAGCAATTTCTTCTTCTAATGATTCGTATATCTCATTGAAAAGTTCAACCGCTTCTTTTGTTTTGCCAATGATACAAAGTAATTCACTATACGCTATTTTAAGAGAATAATTCTCTGGCTCAATTTCCAGAGTCTTTAATGCACAATTTTCGGCAAGTGCAAAATTCCCTAATTCGAGGTAAAGACGTGAAAGAGTGTGGTAAATAAAAGATTTTGTGAAGCCAATTTCTTCTAAAAATAGAGGAATTGCAAGGTTTTTGTCAAGGACTTCCTTGCATATTTCTATGCATTTGATAACTTGATTCTCTTCTGTATATACGCTTATAATCTCTTTGTAAGTTGCTCCATAGTTTTTTAGAAAATCTTGACGAACTTGATGTGATATGTTTTTGTTTTGTAGTTTGTTTTCTAAAATTTCAAGAATTTTTCTTAGTATTTTAATTCTATCATTCTTTTTTCCACTTTCAAGATAGTCAAGATATTTTCTGCGAATCATATCAAGATCATCTGGTATCAAGCAAAGAAAGTAATCACAAGCATCTATTGCTTTTTCGTAATCGTTGCATCTTTCATAAAATTCAGCAAGCATTTCCCAATAACAAGTGTTTTGAGGATCGTATTCTACAAATTGCTCAATTATTGGATAGAAAACTTTTTTGAAATTAGAATCTAACCGACATAAATTACCTATTATATGAAGTAAATTATCGGGAATAACAGTTCCTGCACACGTAAAATCTTTTGCTCCATAGCCTATTGTTTCTATGTTAGAGTTTTGAGTGTATTTCTTATAGCAAAAATAAAGTGCTTTTGTTAAATAATGTTCGGCTTCTGGAATATCAAATATCTTTTCGTATTCTTGTCCTATTAAGGTTAAGATATATTCGTTTTCTTTATGCTTTAAACACTCCTCTGCTGTTTTTATTGCTTCTTTATGTTTGCTTTGTGCTGCTAAAATCTTAGCACCTTGATATGCAAGCAAAGTTAATGAATCTGTATCTTTGAATTTCTTTTTTGAATCTAAGAGATATTTTAGTGCTTCTTTGTAGTCGGTAACTGAAATAAAGTCTGCTTTTCTTACAATAAGCTCTTGGTTATTAGGATGTTGTTTTAAAGAAAGGGTTATAGCTTTATCTAAAAAGAAAGGTAAAAACTCCTCAATAGAAAGAAAATCTATAATATCTATCCATTCGTCAATGTCATAGAAAATTAAGGTTTCTTTTCGTCTTATCTTGTTTTTAAAATCGTTTATTAAGAATTCTATTCCTTCGTTTTCGTCTTGGAAATTCATTTCTTATTTTTTTATCTTAATTCCACTGGAATCATAGCAACGCGGAAAAGTTTATTGTTGCGGAAGATAATGTAAATATTTCCCATATAGAACCAATGCCTATTGCTTCCGTCAAAATTGTTCAATACTTCTCTGTCTGCCTTTCCCCAAGATAAGAAAGCCATATCCATTGTCATATCTTTGATTAACTCTTTTTGCAAAATTGCTTTGTGATATGTAGGATAAGTGTCTTTATACTTCAATACCTTGTTACCATCTGCCAAATAAAGATCAAAACTCAATCTATCACCTAAGTTAAAGTCAGCAGGCATATAGAATTTTCTTCCTTTTTCGTTTCTCATCAACATTTGGAATTTTCCGTCCTTTACTACAAAGTCTAAACAATGAAAAACATCACCTTGTTTAACGGTAATAGGTTTTTTCCAACGCAAATCAATCACAGTTAAAGGGAATTTGTCGCCACGAACCACAAAATCCTTGTCTTTATAGTAGGCTCTGATTTTCTTATAATATGTCTCAATTACAAAATCAAACTCTCCACGTTCTTTAATCGTAGGATATTTGTAATAAACCGTATCTCTACCGCCTTTTTGTACCAATTTCAAATACACATCTGTCAAATTCTCTGCACTATGACACCAATCAGCAACGGTAAATGTTTTTCCAGCCAACAATTTCGCTTTTCCAATAGGGTAATCTGTAAAAGAATACTTACGACTATCATCATCGTAATTATAAAGTTTTGTTCCGTTAAACAATCTCTTTAAAGTAGCGTCAGTAACCACAGGTAGAGTAATTTTATAGCCTACTAAACGCATAGGAAGATGAGCATAATTACTGTTAGTGTCATAATCCACAAGATTTATGTCTTCATTAGACCACTTACTTGCAGGATATTGATTCTTATTCTCGTTATAATAACTCATAGGTGTAAAAGGAAAATTATAACGATTATAATGATTTTGATAATTGTAAAAAACAGTGTCGCCGGTTGAACCAATAATCAACTTCATAAAAGGATACTGCATCTTTGTGAAGTCTTGCATATATATATCTGCATTGAAGATTTTCGCAAATGCAAATTGGTCAGCAACATAATCTGCAACTATAAACCATTCTCCTTTAAGCGATTGTATTCTTTCAGGACTCATTCTCGAAAGTTTATAATACAAAACACCAGTGTCGTCATCTTTCTCTGGAATTGCAATATTGCCAACAAAGAAAAACTTATTCAAAGCAGAATCAGGAACATCTTGCAAATAAAGAGTCTGCCCCACCATTGCAAAAGGCGTGTTCATAAACTTCAAATGCTTATCGTAATCAGCATAATCAAAATCAGGAAGATGTTTATATTGTCTAAGTTGTGCAAAACCTTGATTACAAGAGAGGATTGCTATTAAAACAAAAAAAATAAAACGACAGGTTTTTCTCATAAACATAATTATATTATTTAATTTTAAACGGCAAATATACGAATAAAACAACGAAAAACGTACACAAAATAGTTTTTTTTTTCTAATTTTGTAAATAAAAACATAAAAAATGAGAATAGATATTATCACTTTGTTTCCCGATATGTTTACAGAGATATTCTCTCAAAGCATCTTGAAAAGAGCACAAGATAAAGGCTTGTTTGAGGTTGGAATACACAATCTTAGAGATTATTCCTTAAA